>ENA-ORBV01011978-ORBV01011978.1-microbial-mat-metagenome-genome-assembly--contig:-NODE-11978-length-13480-cov-3.176453_pt1 | contig 13480 bp, 11 predicted proteins | sample MGYA00237777_ERZ505514 | MGnify/ENA primary metagenome ERZ505514 (study PRJEB26160, sample SAMN06269048) | microbial mat metagenome | isolation source: Oligotrophic lake microbial mat | place...
CACTGGTGGTGCTGCTGCTGCCCCAGCGCCCAGCCCCTCCCCGACTGCTCGACATGCACGTGCTCGCGCTATCGCTCGCAAGTCAGTTGCGGCGCTGGCGGCACCAGCACAGCTGTCGGAGCCCACACTAAACGGGTCCGAAGACAAGACGGACGCAGAGGCTGAGCTGCAGCCGCCCAGTGTGGATGTGCTCAACATGGCGCTGTTCGAGGCGGCTCGCACAGGCGATGTGGAGGAGTGCCGCTTGATGTTACAACAGGGGGCTAGTGTGAACGACAGGCGCCTCAAGGCACCGCACTGGAATGCGCTGATGGCAGCCTCATTCAACGGACACTGGCTTGCGGTGGATGTACTGATTCAATCGGGAGCTAGGATCGACGAGGTAACGGAGCCCTTGCCTGTGCAATATGCCATCTCCCGCTGGTCTCACTCGTGCGGCGTGATGCTGCTTTGTGCTCTGCGCGCTGACAGGCTGATGACTCGGGCCGCACAGCACTGTATCTGGCAGCCACACAGGGACACCGCCTCGCCATCGGATTACTGCTCCGGGCAGGTGCCGACCTCCGGATCCGCAACAAGTACGATCCGTCGTGTGCTTGCGATGTGGTGCCGGTTGAACTAGTGCTGGTGGGTTAGTGTCGGCCCTCATAGCCATCCTGTGTGTGCATACAGGGTCGGCTGGAACCCTCTCATGGTGGCATGCGCGCAAGGCCACGCAGAGGTCGTTTATGACTTGCTTGCTGGTGGGTACAGGGTGCTTGTTGCTAATTTCTGTGGTAATCATCATTAACATGGTCGAGGGTGTGTCGCAGTGTGTGCAGCTCGCAGTTTCGACATCGGCGCGACCGATCAGGCGGGCAGGACCGCGTTACAATTAGCCAAGCAGAAGGATCATCGTCAGGTGGTGGCGCTGTTGCTACAGGTTAGTAAGCTGGTGTAAGGGTGCGGGTGCAGCTGCCATCAGTGATCATATGGGGAGCTCACTCACCGTTTACGCAGTTTGCCACCGCGCAGTGCTTTGCTGCGCTATCCGAGGATTAGAGGCCGGGCGCGGCACGAGCCGGCCAAGATCAGTCAGTAGCACCACCATCAGCTTGCAAGAGCAGAGCAAGTTACAATAGCCTTTGTATTTTATCTTTGTTTGGCACCGGAGTTGTGTGCCAGTACAATACGGCCAAGATGCCCAACCCAGCAATGTGCGTGACCTTGATCATTCACAATAACACGATTGTTTCACAATAATGCAGTAGTACAACAGCACACATGCGACATCAGCCGCAACAGCGGGGCGGGTGGTGACGCCAGGCAGATACGACCACATTGACAGCTTGTTATCTATGAGCCGAATATGTAGATGACAAACTCATATGAGGGCATGATGTGACAGCAGCCGCGTGCTAAGCAGACAGGGCGTATGCTGCATGGCATGACGCACACACCGCGCGCGCAGCACAGCCACTCGAGATACTTGAATAATTTGCAGCTGGTGCATCAATCGTCAAAAGTCCGTGAGCCGACGCTGTTGATTCGTGTGCTGAGCCGGTTGATGAGGCGATTGCCCTTGGAGCTCAGGGAGCGCTGCCGAAGCAATGCGTGCCCCAGAATGACTTGAGAGTTCGGTACAGGCCGCCATGGAACGACACGCGCATGAGACAGTTATGTTTGAGATTACAGCTCCATAGCAAGTTCATCAGAGCGCTTCACACGCACGTACCAGCTGAGCCGATAAGCAGCGCCACCAGGAAGGATGATCCTCCCATTGCATACAGGCCCAGCCCAGCAACTGCAACAGTGAGCTCGTTCAGAGACCGCAGGCTGGCGTACTCAAGCATATTCTTGAATCAATGCAAATTCAATCCAGCCGAAACACCTCAGGATGCAAGCGGGTTGTGAGAGCGTACCGAAAGTGAAGATAGACTTGGCCTTAGCTGGGGGAACATCGCCGATCTGCCACCGCTGCACATTTTCCAGGTATATTGCGCCAACAACGAACAGGGCGATCCAAGCAAAGAACCGTGGCTGGGCGATGCTGTGCGGATCCAGCAACCGTGAGTGTGGCGAAGGGCGGAGCTGTCACTGCGCCCTCATCGAGAACAATCAGGCGTGACTCAAGACACGTACCAGACCATCGCGAAACAAATGCCAGCAATTGCCAGATAATTGCCCGAGTAATATTCCAGATTGGTTTGTACACGCTCTGTGATCACTTCTTTTGATTCTGGAACCTTGAACCGATCGGTTTCTGCGAACTCCGGCCTGTTACACACAGAGCACGTACCAGGCGCAAGTTCCAGTGTGTCCCTTGCGGAACAACTTCCATTTGCGGGAGCAGTTGCATGAATACAGCACATACCATGGCCTCATCACCAGCTTGCTTCGATCGTTGCCCATTTCGCACGATAGTCCAGCAATTACTCAATTGCAAACTACTGTACTGAGCTCTGACAGGGAATCCATGCATTCGCGCTGGCGGACTTGCAACGCTGATCGGGTTTGCATTCGGCTCATTGCGCTGTGACTGAACGATGAAACAAAACGTAAACATTGCTATCTATCCTATTCCAAAAGCGACGATACGGTTGCAAGCTTGCGCCCACTAGGGGCACAACGAATCGGCATCGGGCTGCTTCTCCATCTATGAACCAGCGTCTTCCAGCTCCGATGCAACCGTGCCATCTCGCGAGTCTGCATATGCTACGCAGTCCAGCTTTCACATATGCAGGGCGATCTGTCACAGTTCATCGTCAGGCTGTGATCCACAGCTTGTTTGCCATTTATACGTCAATTGTCTTAGGCTTGCCAGCAGGCTTGTGCAGAACTTCCCAATACTTGTGTCGCCACCTTGAGGCAGCCGTGATCAACACGCACTACGATCGAACGAACTAACTCAGCATAACATGTACCAGCAATGGTAAATGGTACGGATACCCGTACCGTGTTCAGCTGACCCCAGATGCCGATCAAACCCGAAAGCAAGACGTTGGTTCGGCGAGCGGACAGCGCATCGGTCTCTGCCGTCACAGCGTTACCAACTGAGAACACCAACACCGCTGTTGCTGCGCCAGTGATCATCCATAGGAACTGCAGCACAGTGCCATGCCACCAAAACATGATAAAGTGAGGTTGGCAACGGTCTCGCAAGCAGCAATGCACATGGCGCCCAGTACCTTGGACAGCGAGGCATGCATTTCCTTCGGGTCATAGTGCTCCGTCTCGTGGATAGAAGTCAATGCAAATAAGCCAACGAGGAACATCAAAGTGCCGGCAGCTGCAGAGCCTATTAACCACACAGGATGCGGCAGCTGGTGGACTTCGTCCGATTGATACACGATGCCAAACACCACCATCAGAAGAGCGCCAGTGACCTGCAAAGATCGATTGCGGTGTAATACATGAGCATGATACGTTGCGAGGATGTAGTACAACAGTCACAAGCAGATCGCACGGTCGGCGTACCATCGCAATCGACGCTGACGCGTAAGTCGTCCACTGGTAGATGCCGCGGCGCTGGGCCCAGTCCGATCCAAGAGTGCCAAAGATGGCAGCAACCTGCAACGTAGAGCAACGGCGATCAGAAGGACAGAAGTGGATAGTGAACACCAATACCCCCAAAGGCGATAACATACCACACTCAAGCTTGCAGCCAATGCGATGCCCCAGATGAGATACCGATGTCGCACTCCGACCAGCTCTTTCTGGTGGAACAGCACATGTGCTGGCTCACCACCGATGTCCCAATGCACCAGTGTGGAAATAGCCAACATGGTAAGCAGCACCATGCTCAGCAGTGTCCCGGTGTGGTACTGTCAACAGGTCGAAGCTCAGAATCAGTCAACCAGTGTCGATAACGATGCTCCGTGCCGCACACCATACCACATAGAGAATAGTGTACTTCGAAGACGCAGAACAGAGATCCATGATACCCAAGAAACCTAGTAACGCAACCGCCGTCACGATGCCACCAATTGCGATGCCAATGTAAAGCAGTGGGCAGTGCTCGTCCGCGTTCCGGATGTCTCTTGATTCGAACCAGCAGATGAAGGACAGCGAGATGCCGAGAAGCTGATGACAAGAATCAAAGTGAGCACGATGACGTGCATAACAACTGTGTTGCAAGATCCGTGCCCATTCACGTACCAGCATGACAACATTCGCTGCAAGCATTACGCGGTTAGATGTCGACGGCGGCAACGGTTCGTCATCCTTATCAATGGTACTCAGATCAAGTTTGTTTGTGCCAGCCTTTCTCCCGGTGCCTCCGAGCAGATACTCCCTCTCGATGTTGTTGGGGATCTCTTCCACATTCATGGGGAAATACGTAACGCGGTCAGCGAAACTGGGAGCCGTCCGCGAGGCCTTGCCTTTGCCTTTTTGAGCCGGCATGGCAACAGCAGACATGCGTGCGGGATCAAGGAGTTTCAGAGCACGCTCTCCTTGCTCTGAACACCGCAGGGCACACTGACGAACTGTTTGTGTGCAGTCTGGCCCGCGTACCTGCTGTCTGCGTGCAGATTTCAGTATTTGGGACACACCTCGTAAGGCGCATTCGACCCCGAGGGACCACGCTTGTCGACCGTCGGATCCAAATGTTTCCTTCGCATATTGGCGGTCTGCGAACTCACTTCACAAATCTCATTTGGGGCTGCAGTTCCGTGCGATCGGATTGCTATCCTTGTTTGATCTGCATGCGACGATGTCGTCTATGTGGATCATTGCGTCAATAGCGGCATTGGGCGCAGTTGCGTATCTATATGCGTACTTGCAGCGTCGCTGGGCATTGGCGCGATTGGCGGCCTTGTCCACCGCGAAACGCGCGCATTTCGCTTCGCATTATTCTTCGATCCCAGCACCTGTGTCGGTGTATGCAGTACCCCAGCGATCTTTGCAAGCAGATCGTACACCGATCCGATCTCGCTCATCGCAGCCCAGAACTCCTGTTGCTACGCCGCATGGCGTGGGAACTTCAGGCGCCAGCAAAGGGCTTCCGGACACAAGTGCTGAAAGATCGCCGTTTCTGTGGTCGAGAAATTCAGCAGATGGACAATCTGCTGACGGCAATGGTTTGTTTCAGCGTCAGCGCGTGGAATTGACGCCATCTATCAGCCGGACTTCAAGCGAAGCGTTGTCGATAGAAAGCGCGCCAAACGGCCACACGATGATCGTCCACAACAAAGATGCTCACAACCTGGACGGTGCTCAGCCTTCAGAAATGATAACGTTCTCGCACGTGCATGAAGCTGCTTCATCTGGGTTACAGTCTCGAAAACGCACTGGTAACCACACTTGGAACGGCGGCTTTGCGAGTGCCGATGCGGAGCAGTTGATGTCTCCTTGGAAAAAGCCGCGCGCTGTTCCTCTGGAAGATGTTCTGAGCGCCAAGAAGCGTCAGCGTCAGCCTGGTGACAGTGGAGACTCAACATCTCCCATCCTGCTGATGGATCCGTCTTCTCGTCGCGCTGATGCACAGCACAAACGCAAGAAGGTGCCGATCGCGTTTCTGGATCGATCTGCGTCACAGACGCAAGGCTCTGCTGTGGCCAACCCGCCTGCCACTCGTCTGCGAACTGCTGCAGCAGCTAGTTCTGCACCTGCACTGCGGCGTGCGCGATCTAGCCCTTCCACTGACCACGTTGAGTCTGGAGAGGAACAAAGACCAGATGCTGTGAAGAAGACGAGGCGCTCTGCGGCTGTCGATGTCGAGCCCCGTGTTACCGTATCGGGCACGCGTCACCTAAGATCTTCACAGACCGGCAATCGTCCGAAGTCGCGTGACGGCGATATGCAAACCGTCGGGGACCAGTCTGGAGACAGAGAGTTCGATGGCGAGGACGAGGAAGACACGCCGGCAGTACACACGCGTAAGCGTCCCGCGACTAAAGGGGTGGACGGTGATTCGACTGAAACTGGTGCATCCAGGCAATCGGATCTTGGGGGTCGTGGTGGGTCGAAGCGAGCTCCCGAGCGCGGATCGGTAGGGCAGTTGCCCCGAGCCCAGTCGCTTAATTCCTCGATGTCGTCTCCTCCGAGTGCGCTGTCGAAGGATGCATCAGGTTCTCTCCGGCCCACAGACAAGCCGGCCGTTCTCAAAACGTTGTCCCCAGCTCCTGTGTCAGATGGTGTAGGAGTGCGTGTGTCGCCTGCCGCGTCCACTTTGTCCAAATCCAGTTCGCTTCCGCGGGTCCCAGCCTCACCCAGCGTCGCCGCCAGCGTTGCTCCATCGCTCATCAGCACGATGACACCAGGTGGTACTTCTGCCCGTGGACGCGTGACGTTATCGGCGAAATCTTCGAGAACCCCGTCCACCGCTACCGTGGGCCGTTGGTCGCAGGAGGATTTCACCGAGGAGGACTACAGGATCGATCAGCAGAAGCGCGACGAGAAGCTTCGCGAGGTGTTAGCATCTGCTAAGGATATTTCCCCGAGTGTTGACGCCCCTGCTCGCGTGTCGTTCAGTCAGGCTCCTCAGTCACCAATCCGCTTTGGCGGTGCAGACTCAGGTGTGGCACCCAGCACAGCATCTGGTGAAAGCGCCTCTCAATTCTCGTTCGGTGGCTCCACTGTCACAACCAATGCAACTCTCGCGTCTAACTCGAGCTCGGTGTCGTCCGCCGCTTCCAGCACCAGTTCTGTGAGTCTCCCGGTGGGCTCAACCAGCGTCGGCACGGGCTTCAATTTCGCCCTGCCTGCCGTGACGGGCTCGTCGCTTCTCTCGTCTGCCTCCGGTAGCACTTCATCATCATCGCTTGGATCGGGCTTCAATTTCAATGCCAATGCAGCTGCGACATCATCGGCACCGGGCTCCACCTCAACGGCTCCCTCTTTCTCGTTTGGCCCTGCCAGCGGATCAGCGTCAGCCACTGGAGCTGCAGGCTCCGCTATGTTCAGCTCCGGTGCAGGATTCTCTTTGGGTGCCACCTCAGCAAGCGCGACAGGCGCAGGCCAATCATCCGCGAGCACTCTGGGCTCGGCTACTGCCGCTGCTTCTGCAACGGGCTTTGCGTTCAATCTGCCTGGCGCAGCAGCACCTACATCCGCTGCATCGAGTAGCAGCCAGCCTTCCTTTGGCTTTGGAGCAAGCGATTCTGGATTCTCTCTGACTGGTGCCTCTTCTGGTAAGTGAATTTACAGCATACGTAGGATTGGACGCACGGACAGGTGTACTCATCTGTCGTTTCGTTGGTGATCTAGCTCCGGCAACGAGTGCCTCATTTAGTTTCTCTGCACCGTCGGCAGCGTCGGCTAGCTCCAACTCGTTCTTTCAAAACTCAGCGTTATCGGCTTCCGGTCCAGCGTCAACTGCCATCGCAGCGCCACAGTTCGGGTCCTCATCAACTCAATCAGGCAATCTGTCGCAGGCTGGTGGCGGTGCGCCACCTATCAGTGCTTCTTTTGGATTCGCAGCACCGGCAGGCACATCGGCTACTCCAGCCACTCAGACGCCCTCTTTCTCCCTTGGAGGTGCACAATCAGCACCAGCTGGCGGCATCCAGACCGGGACTCAGTCATTCGGTGGTGGATTCGGTAACTTTGGCACCGGGGGCAATGCAAACACAGGGAGCGCCGCTGCCGCACCGTCATTTGGTGGCAACAGCGTATCTTTCCAAGCTCCCGGTGTTATGTCGTTTGGTGGCGCAGCGGCGTCGGCATCCGCGTCTCAACCTGGAGGCAGCGCACCTTCGTTCGGCAATACCGCACAGTCTGCTGGGGCACCGTTCGGCGGACCTTCTATGACGTCGTTCGCGGCTCCGGGTCAATCTTCGGGCTCAACCGTTGCTTTTGGAACTGGCGCGGGTCCGAATGTCAACACCGGATTCGGTGCATCGGGTGCTAGCACCAGCTCGTCGTTCAACACTGCTGGTGGTGGGTTCGCGGCTTCCAATCCCGCGTTCGGTGGATTTGGCGCACCTGATGGCGCGGCTACCCAGGGAGGTGGCTCGACGTTCGGCAACGCGAGCACTCCTTTCGGAGGAACTGGCGGTGCTGGTGCGAACACGAATAATGCATTTGGCGCCAACCCTGCTGCTCAGCAACAGCAGGCACAGCCGTTTGGCGGATTCGGCATGTCACAGGCCCCATCGAACTCTACATTCGGCGCAGGCGCCTCTCAGACTCCGGGTCAAGGCCAAGCTCAAGGTGCTTTTGGCGGTGCAAGCAATGGATTCGGTGCTCAAGGAGCTGCCTTTGGTCAACCGAGTGGTGGCCAGGCGTTCGGCAACAGTGCCGCATCTGGAGCTGCGCCCTTCGGAGGTCCGGTTCAGCAGCAAGGAGCTCAGCAGAGCGCGTTTGGCGCTGCTCCTGGTGGCGCCTTCGGAGCCGCTGGCTCAGGTCAGCAGGGAGCATTTGGGGGCGCTGGTGGAGCATTCGGAGGCAACAGCGGCATGAGCGCTGCGCCCTTCGGAGCCACCTCTCAACCCTCCGCTTTTGGAGGAAGCAATGCTCCGTTTGGATCCAATGCGCCTCAGAATGGACCGCAGGGCTTTCAGCAAGGTCCTCAAGGCTTTCAACAAGGCCAAGCGCCCCAGCAGAATTCCGCGTTTGGAGGATCCGCCTTCGGTGCAGCTAACCCCGCCTTCGGCGGTGCAGCACAGCCCTTCGGCGGAAGCGGGGCCCCACAGCCGTTCGCAGGAACGGGTCAACCTGGTGGATTTGGTCAGACACCGTTTGGAGGTGGTGCGCAGCCATCGATGAATCCGTTCGGCGCGCCAGGTGCACAGCAAGCCGGCTTTGGTGCTCCCGGAGCTGATGCGGGTGGATCATTCTCCACTGGCAGCAGCTTCTCCAGCAAGCCCAAGGGTCGGTCCACGTCTTCTCGCAGACGATAACCGTTGTTGAGATTAGAATCTGATCTGTTGTTGATGATGTATGCGTTGCGAAATAGTATGTACTTTAGCGTCGACTGCATTGTACTAAGGGATCTGACTCCTGTTGATCACCACGCCTCCCAGCTGCCAGCCTCTTGCCGCAAATTCAACACCACGTGCTTTCAGTACACTGCTGTTGTTGCCGTCGGTTGGAAAATCCAGTGTGTGGCCTGGGTCTGGTGTCAAGGTAAACAGCGCTTGAGCTGAACGCAGTATGAACCAGGTCTTCAGTCGCGAGCAGAACTCCGAGGCATCCGGTGCTGTGGTCAAAGCACTGAAGTCTGCCCACGCGAATTAGGAAGCAACTTTGAATCTGGCATATGCTCCCATGTGTGCTGCAGTGTCTGTTGCGGATGAGAACGATCCCTCCCGGCACTCAGCAAGTCGTCCTGATCAGGTTGTGCTCGCGGCCTCTGGTATAGGTCCCATCTCCCGATTACCGCAATCTCTGGTGGACTCGTATGATGGTGACGGCTGGATTGTGCTGCCTCGCGAGCTGTTGTGGACAGACGATCAGTTGACAACACTGTTAGCTGCCGTGGATCAGCTGCATAACGAAGTAGCAGCACCTGATTACTATACCAAACAGCAACAGTCGCTTGAATTGTCTAGTGCGTGCCGAGTGCTTCGTTACTACGAGGACAGCGCTAAGCGTCCAAGCGCGCCTATTGCATCGACGACCAGTGGATCTGCATTCACCCCCATCGCGTCTGATGGCATTCATAGCCATATCCGCAGTGACGACATTGCAGATGACCGGTGTCGCGATCCAGCGGGTGCATCAGCGCTCAATGCGTCAAGTCGCAGTCAGCACGCCGGAGGTCTCTGTAAGCATCCCGATGAGCGAGTGCTGCAGCGCATAGAGTATTTCCTGGAGGCATCGCCTGCATTGGCGGGTCTGTTGAACAATGATCGGCTATTGACCATGGTGTCCCAGCTATTGAAGGAGCCCGCCATATTGTTCAAGGAGAAACTGAACTTCAAGCTGCCTGGTGGCAATGGATTTAGCGCTCATCAGGATGTCGCTGCAGGCTGGTGGCTGTACGGACAGACCACCCATCTGTCCGTATCGATAGCAATTGATGCGGCGCACGCTTCTAACGGTGCTCTTGAGCTGGTGCGTGGAGCCCATACGCTGGGGATGCTGAGTGACCCCTGGCAGGATCTACCGGCTGCAGTGTGCGACATGCTGTATTGGGAGATGGTGTGTGCCCGCCCTGGAGATGCTGTGCTGTTTCACTCTTACACGCCACATCGAAGCGCGCCGAATCTGTCCGACCAGTCCAGACGGGCTCTGTACGTGACTTACGCACGTGCCAGCGAGGGCGATTGGCGGCAGCGCTATTTCGAAGATAAGCGAAAGGGGTGCCCACCGGAGTGATATTCAATAGAATGCGAATAACACAGACGATCTATCACGTCTCTGACATAGTGTGAAGCATCAGCGCAAGGACAGCAAGACAAGACTGGACGCGGACATCATGACGCCAGGGTAGGCTTTATGGGGCGAGAACCCTTTTTCTCTTCGATACGTGGCTGATATGACTGATATCAGGGGCAGAGCTACCACCTTGAGAATAATGACGCGAGAGTAGTTGACGGTCTTGTTGAAGCGACGCTTCTTGAAATGTCGCACCCCTGGACCTGCACCAGTCTTGATGGCACCCTTCTGCAGCTGCACCGATGACGAGTTGTCTCCGTGACGCGGTATGGAGGGTTTGGCGTTGGTTGTCGCATCGCCGGTATCGGTTTCATCCACGTCGAGTGCAATCACACCAGTCTCTTCGTCCGCGTTGCCAGATTCGCCTACACACATGAGTGCCGTCATTGATTACTTCAGCCAAGATACCTGCAAGTATCTGCAAGCTTGAAGTATGCACAGGCATCATACCAGCATCAGTGATCAGCCCCCAAGTCGCCCATCTGCTCTGCACGCAGATTAGCCAACTCGTCCCCCCGCTCGATCCACTGGGATATCCATGACCATATCAAAACACTTGATTGCGAGTACGGCTGGCTTCAATTAATGCGAGCCGCAATGCTGGCTGTAATGCCCCGGTGATTGTCAATGATATTGGCTGCTCCAAGGACTGCTGGACGTGACGTAACGACCGCTGATTGCGCCACGTCGGACCCGGCATTGGAACCATGCAGTGTACAGTACTAAGCGCAAGCACGCTTGAAGTGTGCTGACATTGGACGACTGACCGACCGATTGGACAGACGATCGACCGACAAACGGAGATGCACGACACATGTGCAGGGGTAAACAATGCACTGTTCGCAGTGTAAAGTCTGACACTGCCTGATGATAGGACGACTGACCGATCGACCGACTAGCAATTGCCGACTAACCGAGATGCACATGCAGATCAACACGTGAATCTGACACAATGCACTTCGCGGCACGCAGCTAGTACTGTCAGGAACGGCCATGGTACCTGGACGAAATGCCACAAATACGCACGAGAAAATCTAGCGTTACGGCGTCCAAACAATGGCAAACATGGATTGCCATCGGCGCAGTGCAGACAGACGTCACACTGCGGTCTCAGAGACGTGGATCGACGTGACACATCACGTTTCCCGCCAAAACACATATTTGGCGTGGTGGTGGCCTTCTACTCCAAGTGTACGTGCATTCCATTTGATCCCAATTGGCAGATCCGTGTAGCTGAGAACCTGAATTTCCACATCAACAATACTCCCTGTTCGGAACCGTATTCAAGACACCAATCCAAGCCATGGGCCTGTGTTTCAGCCAAGAATCAGTAGTGGAATTATGGACGCTGCCGGAACACGTACGCGTGCACTACGCAGAATGGCGATTCCCTTGGTCCGCTTCGGACGCAAAACTGCAGATCCTCCAGCACGATTGCAAAAATGGATCCCTTCGGCCGTGGCAGTACGAAGAGTCACGGTTTCCTTGGACTACTTGTGGCGCCCGAGCGGATGACGTGACCGCGATTGCCAACATTTTGCAGCTGTTGCCAAAAACTATCAAAAGCTACGTCCTTGCGTACGATCCTGTTCAATATGGAAAAGGGGATTTTTGTTTGTTCCAGTGGCAAGTGTTGGAGGAGCCCTGGTCCGTCGTATTGTCCGAAGACGAGCGCTTGGAGCTTGCTTCTGTCATCCGAAATATCATGGTTTGCGATCAACTCGAGGAAGAAGAATATCAAGAATTCGAGGATGACGCAAGCGATGACGACGATGGATGGGCCGTTACGCGAATAGATTATTGAGTGGCGGTTCGATCAAACGTCAAAAGCTTTGATCCATGTTGTGCTGCATGCGTTCATGGTTGTGCTTTCGAGCAATATGCTCACAGTTATACTCAAAACTTGATACATCTGCTGGAACAACCCTAACTTGATACGCCATTCATGCACCCTGAACTCTCGCACAACGTGCTCAACCTATATAATCAAGTCATCGCGACCATCATCCTCACTGAACACAAAAGCAAGGTGGTGCGCTGACCTAGGGAAGCTGCCAGCCAGGCACCCACACGTCCTGAGTTGGCGACGTCGATCATGGGCTTGCTGCAATGGATATAAGTCGTGAGTGTTGTCTCTGTCAATCCGCCAGGTACACGCTGCGTGATGCACAACGTAAACCCACTGTCTACTTCAACATAGCTCACATACACATACACCAGAGAACTGACAATCGAGGTCAGACGAATGAGAACTGAATAGAACTCTGAAGGAAGACTGAATCCGAACTGAGATATGCTACTAGTAGGTTGTCAAAGCCAGGAACTGCGAGGGAAAGGGAGGTAATGCCACGGCGGCCTTCAGGAACGATGACTGGTCTCAGTGAAGGCGGTAGTCATGAGGGCGTCCGCCCGAGAGCTGGTGGCTCTCGAAGATGGCTGCGAACTGCTGCGCGTCGAAGTAGTGCTGATGGAAGATGCCCAAAGGGGAGCGAATGAACATTCACGCATGATCACGCGCGGAGAGTGAAAAGAGTGAGAGTTGAGAGTCCACGTGGGATGGCATGGCTGCCAACACCCTTCCACCACAAAATCGAAGGATGCAGAGGTGAGACCGTTGGAATGGGCGAAACGTGGACGGCACCTAGTATCCCAAAAACCCAGCGGGTAAATACCACTGCATACCCTGGCGGTAGAGCCTCAGCGACCTGCGCTGGCCGTCGACGACGAAAATGCTGTCAATGAGGTTGTGGATGCGTTGAGAACACGACTCCATCGCTCGCCCTGTTGAACCGTGAAGCAGCCACTACGGGGGATGCTCGAAGACAAGTAGCCATCTCAGCTCCGTGAGCATCGCACTGTAAGACTCCTTGTCTGCAAATCTGATGGCCGAACTCCCACTCTACTGCACACTGGAACGTCGCAAATAGTCCTCGAAAAAACACGGCCTGGCCTGGGAGACAAACATATCCATAATGGCAGAATGTGTTCGATCCTCCGGAATAGCATAGCACAGCCATTAACCACGCCAAGTTTGTGCTGCATTGAAGTGTGTCTGCAAGTATGCCAAGGTGTTTGCCTTGGGGCGCATCTGGCACCGCGTTGTCGCGTTCGGAAACTCCGCGCATGATTCACGCCTACAGTCTCATTGACGCTTCTCTGTGAAATATTGTCTACCGGT
>ENA-ORBV01011979-ORBV01011979.1-microbial-mat-metagenome-genome-assembly--contig:-NODE-11979-length-13479-cov-8.942024_pt1 | contig 13479 bp, 5 predicted proteins | sample MGYA00237777_ERZ505514 | MGnify/ENA primary metagenome ERZ505514 (study PRJEB26160, sample SAMN06269048) | microbial mat metagenome | isolation source: Oligotrophic lake microbial mat | place...
ACGAGCCCTTGCCGCGTCGCGCCTGGTGCACCCACGCCGTCAGCGTGTTGGAAGGTATCCCCAGGTCCGCCGCGGCCCTGGCCACCGGCGTCTTCTCCGCCGTCACCAGCCGCACCGCCGCCTCGCGGAACTCACGCGTGTACTTCCTCTTCTTCGTTCCCTTGACCATCCGTTGAACCTCCCGTCGGTAGGCCGAAGCCTATCGATCGTCGGTGTCCACCGGAGATGGGCAGGTTCACACATCCCGCAGCGGTGGTTCGAGGCTCATTCGCAATTCGCTCACGGCCTTGTCCACAAGTTCACGCGGGTATCGTGAAAGGAGATAATCTACGAGTTCGGCCTGTCTGGGTTGGCCGAACACCATTCGGTAGACCGCAAGCGCCGAACGGAGGTTTACGAGCCGCTCCGCGTCACGGCTCAAGGGCAGTGCTGGGACATGCCGCTCGATGACCGCGCCTCCCTCGTGCGGGAACACCCAGAACGGAACGAGTTCGTTTCCTCCCTTCGGCTGGGCGTCCATCGCCAGCGAGAAGGCGTGCTCCCAGCGATCTCCAAACGCAGCCCCCGCCTCCGCCCCGTACCTGAGCGAAACGTTCTTCCGGACCGCGTGCCCTTTGTACCGATGGATGCGACCTTCGCGCTGCTCGAGGTCAACTGGATTCGACGGCAGATTCCAGTGGACGATCGCGTGGCAGTAGTGGTGGAAGTCGAGCCCTTCTTGTCCAACCGAAGTGCTGGCGAGAACGAACGGCCAAAACGGCGAGTTGAACGCAGCACGCACCTGGTCGGAACGTGTCACATCGCCGCCATCATCACTCTGCTCTTGTCCGAACCTCGCAGCGAATCGTGCTCGCATTCTTTGGGGCGTAATCGAGAGGCCGGAAGACCGGGATTTCATGCGGATGTCGTCAACGCCGACGGTGGACGAACGGATGCCAATCGCACGGGTCATCTCCAGGCTGATTTTCTCGGCGGCTTCCACAGGCGAGCAACGAGCGACACCAAGACTGTCGCGCAAGACGTGTGCGTACTCGTCGAGCACAGACTGGAAGCAACCGCTTGCGGCATACTCCATAACGCGTAGCCAATAGGGCACATCGGCTCTGCCTGCCGAGTCTGGCCGGCTCAATCCTCGCACCAGAGAAATCACCTCTGGCAGATTGAACTGGTTTCGCACACGCCACGCGACTCGCCCTGCTGCGAGACGCACCATCACTTCATGGCCTGACGCCCCGCCCGTCACGCGGTTGATCGCCCGCAATGCCGCAACCGCGGGATTACCGATCACGGCGTGAGCGAGCACTTCTAAGAGATCATGGGGCGGAGTGCCCAGCGGCGCATTGCCGCGTACCGACGCATCCAGCACCATTGCTCTGGCCTGCTCAATATGGTCCGCCCATGCCGACTCGGCTTCTGGCTGTCCGTCGGCATCGGTACGATCCTCCTCACCAGACCATTCGGCCGCCAACTTGCGATGCGTCCAGAACGCTCGGGCCGGGGCGGAAGCTCGGAGCAAATCGAGGAGTATCGGGGCCGCCCAGTACCATCGTTCGTCAACATCTCCACTTCCGTCGCCTCCTGACCATCGCGCCTGAGCTTCACCGAGTATCGGGCGGAGGGCCGTCCTCGTCCGTTGAAGAAGATCGTGGATCGATGGCAACTCGGTGGCCGACTCGGCCGGGTCCAACACTTCTGCCAATGTGATCGAGGGGTACATCAGGCCAAGCACCGGCATGCCCGTTAGGCGGCCCTCAGCGCGACTGAACCGGAGCAGTGCCGCGATTCGCTTACGGCCTTCTGGCGAGTTGACGATCGACACTTGCCCATCGGCTGCGGTGTGGCTGAGTGCCATCGCGTGCCGCTCGGCCTCATGGCTGAGGACAACGGCGATCACTTTCGGCACAACTTTCCACGAAGAGAACACGAGGCGTTTGGTGACTGCGACAGGGTCGACACCGGCAAACGGGCCAGCAAGCTGGTAATAGGGCATGCTCGGCGGTAGCCAGAGCATCTTCCACCAGTCCTTACCAACGGTGTCATCGAGCAGCCACCGCAGCCGTGCATTGGCTGGATCAATCCGTTTGTAGGCCAGCACGTCTTCCCATGCGAGCAACCCAGCCTGAGGTTGCCCCAAGGCACTCACCAGATCTGAAGGTCCGCCCTTTGCTGCTGCATTCCGAAAGTCTTTTTTGAGCTGGTAATCCTCCATGAAATTGAGGAGATAGGGAGCGGATTTCCAGTACTCAACGATTTCGCTGTGATCGAGCGCCGTTGCCACCTTCGACATTGCGAGGTACTGACGCACGTCCGAGTCTTCGAGTCGCACCGGCGAACGTTGCTCCAGGAGCATGCCGCTGCGGTCGTCAGTTGCGGCTAGACGCTCCGTCCGTGCGATGTACTTTCGCAGACGGTCTTCAAGCTCTACTTTGATTTGTCGCAACTGACCGAGTCCATCACTATCGAGCCGAAACATCGCCGTCCGGTAATCCTTGAGCAAGCGACGAAGGGCTGCATTGTCAGCCTTATTGTGCCTCGTCAGGAAGTCATAGGTGGCGACGAAATCCTCGTAGTGGTCATTCTCTCCGCTCTCCTGCTCGTGCTGCAGGGTGTACATCTTGTATGGCGTCGCAGAGAGCAACAACACTCGCACAGCCTCAGCATTGCCCTCCCTCTCGTCGGCGTAGTCGAACAGCGCACGTGCAAGATCGGCTTCCTCGCTAGTCGGATCCAGCAGGTGCTTGAACCGCTGGAATTCATCAAGAATCACCAAATCGGGACGAAGTGCCCTGATGCACGTCCGGCCGAGCATTGCACGGAGGTCGGCGACCAACTCACGACGAGCGTTGTGTTCAGCCTCGTCAAGGCGTGAGTCCCGCCGCGGGAGTACGTCGCATAGTGCGGCGAACCGTGATCGCAACTCGGGTCGCCCACTCGCCCGGTCCTTAATCGCCTGTGCGTCAAGCTGTGCGAGGAACATCGCCTGGAGATCCTGATCGATCTCTTGTTCATCGATCCACGCCACCCACGATTGAAACTTGTCGTAGCCAACGCCGCAGCGGAGCGTACTGGTCGCTTGCCCCTCGTGGAGCTTCCAATGGTCTCGTAGCATGGCAAAGAGCAGAGCACGCTCGGCAGCGATACCCGTACCGCCGCTCGATTCAAGAGAGGTGCCGGGTGTCATCGACACATAGTTGACTCGACGACTGCCCATGTCTTTCAGTTCGATGGGCAGAAGCGTCGCCCGGGTTGCTCTCGCGAAGTCATGGTCCTTGTCAAGGCGCAGTCGGTCGATATTCTGACGGGCGATGTCGGCGTTCGAACAGACATATACCACGTCGATCCGGCCAACAGATCGCCACAGATGCTCGACCGCTTTCGCGATGACGCCACGCGCCACCAGAGTCTTTCCCAAGCCAACCTCATCCGCGACCAAGAACCGGTGCGTCGAGTCTGGGTCCGTGTAGAGCCTGCGAAAGGCATACTCGACGGTGCGCCGCTGGAAGTCCTTGAGGCCAGCAAGCGCGGAGGCCGTATTTGGAGCTGACTCACCTGAGTGATTCATCGAGCACCCCCCGACACGTTGGCCGGAGTGTTTCCGAGCACTCGTCGAATCGGATCCCACACCTGCTCCAGTTCTGCCGGGAGAATCGACTGCCCCTCAGAGGTCTTGCGCAGGTCCTCGATCAAATGATGTACTTGATGGAGCTTGTCCGGGCACTTGTGCAACGCACGAAGCATGTGCTCCAGAAGGGGGAGGAGGTCCCCGGGCCGGCCAGTGTCCTTACCATCGGGATCCATCGCCAGCTGGCGGAGCTCCTCGAACAGACGCTCCGGATCGTCCGAGAGCAACAGCATGAGGAATCGCAGCAGCGTCTTCGAATCACGAAGGAGATCACGAAGCAACCTGTCTTTTCGATCAGACGGTGCGCCGATGAGAGGCAGATTGAGTACGAAATCGGCAGTTCGTTCAATTCCGCCCGCCCTCGCAGTCACCACGAACGACACGAAGGACGAAATTGATTCTGGGGAGTGTGGACCGAAGGAAACCACTATCGACTGGCCGGTCTCGACCTGTTTTGCGTCCGATGGCGGAAGCATGATTGGGCGGCAGCGCACCGTCACACCCGTAGGAAGAATCAGGCTTCCAGGTGATTCGACCGTGGAGACGAACCCGAGACCGGCGCCATCGTCCGCCTGTAACCGGAGCACCATCGGCAGATCGCAGATCGCCCGGCGAGCGGCGTCAAGCAGTACTTCCGCCTTCTTGATGTTCTCATCTGGCTTGACCGCTTCGGATGCCGGACGGAACTCAACCAGCATCGAGCGGAGATTCTGAGACTCGGGCCGCTCGCTGATCGTCGCGTCGATGCCGAGAACGCTCTTCTTGCCGATCAGCTCCGTCAAGAACTCCACGTTGCCACCAAACGCTGGGCCAGTCGCGTTCGCTGATCCGGTCCACACATGGGCCTTCCAGCCCGCATCGACGATGAACATCTTTGCGTGCAACCCTGTGAGACCCGCTGGCTCCGTTGGAGCCTTTACGTCTTCGGCAACCTCCTCACTCGCTCCGGCGACCTCGACGCCTTCATCCAGAGTGAAGCACTTCCACTTCTTCAGCAGGTCTGGCGAAATCTCCTGCAGTGACTCAACGCGACTGATGAGGTAATGCTCACCACCAGCATCACCGAGCTTCCTCAGGAGAGGCTCAGTCAGAAATGGCGAGATGACCAACAAGCGATCCATTTGCTTTGGCAACGGCCAGGACGCCTTTGCGTCCATCCCCATTGGCCAGAAGCGAATTTCCTCAACTGCATCAGGCAGCTCCCACTTCACCAATCGCAGCTCTTGGGCAACTTGGGCCGAGTCTTTCTTGGCGTTGCTGCCCAGACCATCAGGTCTGATCGCTAGGCTCGGCAGTCCAGCGAAGAACTCGCCAAGCGGCCTGTTTTCACTGAAGCCGTTCTGCCGCGACGTCAATTCGCCATCGAGCAACAGTACCGTATCCCAGGAGCGATCGAAGGTCAGGTTGCGAGACAGGCACAACAGCCGGTACCGCACGGCATCGCTCGGCCCCGTATACCGGATCGCCCAGACCTTGGGGTGGAACACTGCTTGCCGTCCCTGCTTCGCAGCAGGCGGCTGGACCTCAATCACTGCTTGTTCCATGTACGCCAGCAGACGCTGGTTGGCAGGTGGTACCTTGATCTGGCCGGCTTGGCAGTAAATGTGGATGCGATTCGCGCAGCGACGCAGAGACTCGAGCAGAGCCAGGGGATCGGCGGTCGGCAGCAAGGGATCGGCCGCCAGCCTCCCCTGATCGTCCTGCCAATCGAACATGGCAAACGCGAGCGGAGTGGTCATGAGTGCGATCAAGTCCAGCGAGAACGTCGTACCCACGGCGCAGTCGAACTTGAAGCCGTCCGGTGGACGGAGCGACGAAAGCAGGAGTTGCCGGCCGCGGGGATCAAGCATCTGGCGTCCCCTCATCGGCCGCACCGTGCAGGCCCACCATAATGTCGTTCACGATGATGCGGGTTGACCCCCAGCGGTAGTCCATCGGACCGCCCTCCGCATCGCCCTGCCACCGATCGCGGGCACGTTGGTTCTCTGGTCGAAGCCGGGCACGTGCGCCCTTGAGTTGCCGTTCGCGACCCTCAATGAGCTTCTGAACGGCCGCCTCGTTCCATACGGGGGTGCCCTCCGCAGCCCGCAATGCCACACCAATCCAGTTGTCCGCAAAGGTCTGCGTGCGAGGCGACAATCGCGGGTTCAGTCGATGGATGAGTGACCAGAAGCCTCCACGATCCCACTCAGAAAGATCCGTTACCTCGTGACCGATCGCCTCCCGCCATTCAGCAAGGCTGATGTCAAGCTTTGTCACGAGCTCTGCGTTCTGCTTCATGCCAGCAAGCATGCGCGAGTAGATCAGCGGTCCACCCCACGCGCACATCGCGAATCGACGGGCGTGTGCGACCGCCGTGCGCAGCTCAGGCGTGAGCATTCCGTTGAGTGCATCATCCCATGCAAACCCAGCGGTGAGCTCCGAAGTCGCGCGGCTTACCACCTGCGCCAACATCGAGGTTGGCTGGGCGGCACAGATTCGCTCGCGAAGGAACTCCGCTTCTTGAGCAGTGAGCTGGAACGACGCACGCTCGTATAGATCGTCGGGCTCGTTCGGCAGTGACGGGTGCCAGTTCCGTGACGACGCCGAAAGAGGTTCACCATCGTCGGTCACGACACTCTGATCAGCCGCCGACCGCGCCCTGGCGCAGCGACGGCAGTATTGGTCAATAGAGCCAGAGAAGAGCCGGATGCCCCATAGATGAAGCCCTCGCCAGTACACGCTGCTAGGCATCCGCTTCAGTGCGTCCAATGCATCGCGGCCAATGATGCCACCCTGCTTCTCGTCGCCCGCCAGGAGAGCCTTGATCAGCTTCGTCTCGCGCTTCCAAATCTTCTCTGCAATCTGCGGTACCGTGAACTTTCGGTTTTCGTATCGCCGCATGAGCCACGGCAGAAACAGGAAATACCTGGCACGCGTCTGGATCGTTGACGTACCCGGAAAGAGTGCGTCGGCCAACGCGTCCCGGATCGGCGCGAACCCCAACTCGTCAACCGTGTTCTTCTCGCGGAACAGATCGATGACCTGCATCGCGCGTTGGCGATCGGATTCAGCGAAGTCGAGCCAGGAAAGAGCTGAGGGCATTGGTCGGTTTCATCTATACGCCCCGCGGCGGCTTTGCTATCCCGGTCCCCGAGAGCAACCCTCTTCGGAGGGTTGGGGGATGGGTAATGTTAGCAGGCGTTCAATCCGGGCCGGTTTTAGTCCTTCGCCGGGGTGTCTTGCGGGTTCATTCCCGGAATCAGACCGCCTCGTTTGGGTTCTGGCCTTCCAGAGCCCGGAGCGTTGCGCGGATCGTTCGCTTCGGGATTGCACGATCCGCCCGCCATCCATATTTTGCTTGGGCATCGGGATCGTGGCCGTCAACCCGGCGTTGCAGTATCTCCGTGGGCGAGAGCCCCGCGTTGCTCCGATCGGTTGGATTTGCTCCAGCGCCCAGGAGTAGACGGATGATCGTTGGACGGGCTGCTCCTGCAGCTCGCTGCAACGGAGTCTCCCCAAAGCGATCCTTCACATCCACGATGGCGCGATGCTGTAGGAGCACTCGTGTAACCGCGACCGATCCCAGAATCGGGGCGAGATGGAGTGGCGTCTGGTTGTCCTCTTCGGTGGCATTCGGATTCGCACCCTCATGCAGCAAGAACTCTGCCATCAAGTCATCGCTTTCGCGGCTGGCTCTGTGGAGGGGCGATTGCCCATGTGTGTCGCGTGCATCGACATTGGCGCCTCGCGCCATGAGTACTTGAGCCACCCCGACCCGATCCGATTCGGCGTCGCAGTCGCGGGGGTTCCTAACCGCCGTGTGCAGGGGAGTGCCCCCGTAGCCCTTGGAAACCAAGTGCACGTCAGCGCCGGCTTGGAGCAAAGCGGCGGCGATTTCAGCTTGTCCCACCATCGCCGCCTTGTGGAGGGCGCTCGATCCCCACACACTCAAGATCGAGACATCAGCTCCAGCAGCGAGCAGCAGCTGCACGGTCGAATAGGACGCAGCTTGCACTGCGGTGAAGAGTGGACTTCGCCGACTTCTGTCAAGTGCATCGATCTGGGCTCGGTGCTCGAGCAGCACACGCACCGCGGAGACGCGGCCATATGCGGCGGCCTGATGCAGGAGAGTCCAACCGTTCTGCCATGCGGTGTCTGGTGGTAGGCCCGCAGCGAGTTGAGTCCGCAGGGATTCGATGCGTCCCTTCTGGATCGCAAGAAACGAGTCAGGAATATCGGAATCTCGTGTAGTCACGGCAACCTCGAAGTGCCAGCCGGGTTTGTACGGCCACATTCCACCCAGAGCTACTCCCGCTCAAAGCCGTGACTGGTGAACTTCAGTGTCCGACTGTTCTCAGTCACCGTCCGCACGACATTGTCCGGGGCACCTGACGGGATCTCTGCCTCAAGCTCAAGCGTCACTTTCACCTTGGCCCCTACGAGGCCTGACAGGTGGGCGATCACCTCGTCGGCGATCTTGCTGGCGTCTCGGCCGACGCGCGCCGAGTCAAGGACCACAGTGCCGTGGAATCGCTTCGGCTGAGAGGGTGCAGGCTTCGTGGGCGGCGTACCCGTCGATGATCCGCCGGTTGGGGTTGGACCCCCGCCAGAGCCGCCTGCCCCTGCTTCCGCCCCAGGGCCACCAGTTGCGGCTCGGTCGCCGTCAATCTGTTTCTTGGCGACCTCGGGCTTTACCAGAAGGCCGGGCGCATCGCTGTCCGCAATCGACACCTGCTGGCCGCCTCGCAGTCCACGGTAACGACCTGCAGCTTCGTCAAAGCTGTCGGCGAACGCGAAGGCTTCCTGCTGCCAGGTCAGGAGGGATATCCCACTGCTGATCGCCGCGAGCAGTACGGCAGGGCTCTTCAGCCGGGGAAGGTAGATGTATCGTGCGAAGTGCTCGGCGAGCTGCTTGATGGCGACGTGGTTGTTCGGCCAGAGCGGAATCCGGTCAAGCTCCATGCGAAGCCGCGTAGCCGCGAATCCGGTGAGCAGCAGCTCATCGTTCTTGAGCTTCTTGCTGACCCGTACGGCCAGCGCATCAGTTCCCGTCAGTTTGATCGCTTGCCACTCGACGGCCGACTGCGGCGTTGACTGAACCGGCACCAGCAACCACTGATAGGTTTCGGGAATGCGGGCATTGACGGCGCCGTTGGCCGCCGTTCGTTGTGTCTCCGCCTGTTTCACCTGCTGGGGATCGAGGTTTAGCGTCACCTGCTCACCGAGAATTGAATCCCACGCGAGGTACTTGCGGGTCGCCTCGTCAAGGTCTTGGAGACGGGTCTTGTCGGCCGCTAGGAACACAAGCGTGTTTCGGTACAGGCGGGGCGAGTTTCCCCGGGTCTCAAGAATCGCCTTGGCGGCTACCTCGGCCGGGCTCCCCGCCTCTTTCGCGTAGGCATGATCTACGCCGAGCACGACAAGCCGAGCATCAAGGTCATCGGGCACGTCCTGGCTCGTGAGCGGCAGCGGATGAACCCGCTCGAAGTCCCCTGGGTTCCGAAGATCGGCACGGAGCCGCTTGTCGAGCTCGTGAACGATCTTGTCGGGTTCACGCTTGAGTTGCTCGGCCCGATCATCCGCGAGTTTCGTCACGGTCGGCTGGGTGGAATACCAGTATCGCGCCCCATCCTGGTACAAGTACGTCGCGGCACCGGCAAGACGGCGAAGCGCATCTCCGAAGACCGCCGGAGACTCACCCGGCATCACGCAGCCGAGCTTCACCTTTCGGTCTTCAAGACCACGATGTGCTGCCTTTGAAAGCGGAGCCGACCCCAAGTAGATCGCTCTCGCGACGCGGCGACAAGCCGAGAATTTGCCGAGGTTTGGGACTTCGCTGTCAAGCCGAAGCGGGAGCGATGAGGGGCCATCGACATCCTTTTCAATGACGGGAACCCAATTGTCGGAGAGATACCGCGTCAGCTCGAACTGGACCCGCGGGTCATCGATCGAGATGTTGGCGGGCAGAATGAGTGGGTTCTTGTCGCCCTTCTCCCACAGGCTGTGAATGACCGCCGCCATGAGACGCAGAACGCCTCGCGTGCGCTGGAACTTCACGAGAGTGGACCAGTCGGTGTAGAGCCTGTCGAAGATTTCGGGGTGGATCGGGTACGCCGCCTTGATCCGTTTCTCATACTCAGCGTCGCGGCATTCGGGTGGGAATTCCGCCTGCTGCGTGCGGTAGAAGTCCGCGAAGGTGCGGGCGGTGACATCGCGGTCCTTGAACTGGGCCGGGTCCGACAGCGGCTCAAACAGCCGACGGCGCACGATCTCGAAGCCCTCCTCCGCGCTCGCTGGCCGCCAAGAAGCCTCCACGCGGCCGACCACGTTGCGGAGCCGGTCGAGGGCCTCGCGGCCACGCTGGCCGCCAACTTCAACGTCGTCCGCCTGGGTGTGCGGCGATCCCGACGTATCTGATGCCGGGAGGCTGATCACGAGCAGGCAGTTCTTCGCCAGTTTGGCGGATTCGGTCAGCACCTGGGCGAAGGTGAACTGCGTCTCGAACCCACCGGCCGGGAGGTCGCTCTGATCGTGGAGCTGGCGTGCATACGCCACCCACTCGTCGATCAGGATCAGGCATGGCCCGTACTCAACGAAGAGTTCACGGAGGACATCGCCCGGGCTGGTCGCCTTTTCGTCATCTGCCTTGATACGGGCAAACGCTTTCTTGCCACCAAGCTGCCACGCCAGCTCGCCCCAGAGCGTGCGGACAACCGTGCCGTCGGGCTTGGTCGATGGATTTCCGGGTGAAATCTTGTTCCCGACCAAGACCACGCGCCTGGCCGTGGGCAGCGTTTTGGCCTCGGCTTCCTGCATCACCGCGTCGAGGCCGGGCAACTCCGTAGGCGAGATGCCAGAGAACAGGTGATACAGCGCCAGCATGGAGTGCGTTTTGCCACCGCCGAAGTTGGTCTGCAACTGGACGACCGGGTCGCCGCCCTTGCCCGCGAGCCGGCGGACAGCGCCGACGAGCATCCCTCTGAGGCTCTCCGTGAGATACGTCCGCCGGAAGAACTCCGTCGGGTTCCTGTATTCGTCGGTGCCCTCGCCGAGGTGCACCTGCCAGAGGTCGGCGGCGAACTCTGCCTGCTGGTAACGACCGCTCGCCACGTCCTTGTGAGGCGTCACCACCTCGCGCCACGGCTTCAGCCCGCCCGCGACGGCGCTCTCGATGGCCGTCCCCGCGCTCTTGCGTTTTTCGCTGCGGGTCTGTTCGTCAAAGCGAAGCCGAAGCAGCTCGGTCTTCATCTTTTCGATGTCGTCGGCCTGCGACGCCGACACCGCCGTGAGCATCCGCCCTGCCGAATCGAGTGCCCGATACGTGTCGTCGCCAGAGAAGGTCTCCTGGTGGGCCCACTTGTTCCGATGGTCCCGGAGTTCCGACACCAGACTCCGCTCCGCATGACCAAGCGTCTTGCGGAACACCTCGTTCCACGCTTCCCACATCACCTTGAGCAGTGCTGCGGCATCCCATTCGGCGAGCGGTCGCTTGCCGTTGAGACGGTCTTCTCCGAGGTATCGACCGGCCTCCGCCGCGGCCTGATCTTTGTAGACACTCGTGAACTCGCGATCGACGAAGGGACCGAGCCCGCCCTTGAGCAGTTCCATCACCTTGCCGACTCGTTCGTGGTTGCTGATGGCCATGCTTTATTCCTCGGTCTTCGTAAACATTTCCGACTGCTTTGCCTTGGGCTTGAAGCCTTCTCGCGCCAGCCGCGAGATCTCTGGCCAACTCTGAACGAGTCCGTTGTAGGCCATCGCCTCCGCCGCTCGTTTCTTGCGTTCACAAAGAACATACAGGCGGTAGCAGAGTTCACGCGCTGTCTCGGCGTTTCCTCCGAGCTTGGCGACGAGCGCCGCCGCGGCCTGCTCGCCGCCTGCTTCCAAGGCACGGATCAACTGGTGCACCATCTCCCATGCGGTGAGGCGACTGTCGGTTGTGGGGTCCCAGTCCGCCGGCAGTTCTGCTGGCTTGAGCAGGCGAACCTTGCCTCGGCCTGACACGAGGATGCCCGCTTCTTGCAGGCCGTTTACGCTCGTGTTCTTGGCTTTGCTCAGTGTCTCGGCCACGCCGTACTCGCCCTCCTCAAATCCTGATTGCTCGAACCATGCCAGCGCCCAGCGGCTGCCAGCATCAAAGTCGCCCTCCTGCTCGGCGAGCACTTCGTCGAGCATCTGGTTGATGACTGCCAGCGCTGCACGCACGCCCATCCGCTCGCCGCTGGCTTCGACCACCTTGGCGTAGCGGCTAAAGACGGCCATGCCCGGCCCGATGGCGGCCTGGGCGAGGTCCACGGGGGCGATGTTGCCCGATTGCAGGTCGCGAAGTGCGGCGGGAAGTTCGCGTTTGAGAGCGGTGACGAACTCGCGCCGCGAGGCCATCGGGGCCGCATCGCCACGCGGGTGGCAGACGAGGACGATGGATGTCGCGAGGGCGTTGACCGCGTTCTTCAAATTTCCGACCAGCTCGGTTCGCATGGGCCAAGTGCCAGTGATCGCGAAGCCCGCGTTGAGCAATCCTTCAAGAAACGTCTCCCAGCCGGTCGACGCGGTCTCTTTGCCGCCGCCTGAACCTCCTTCAAAATCTTCGTCGGGAGTGTCTTCCGACTCGGACTGCTTGAACGCATAGAAGATGGTGATGGGAAAATCGGGATGCTGCGAACGCCGAATGCGGTCGAACGCTTTCGCAATTCGCTCCTCGAAGAACTGCTTCGCCTTTAGTTTGTCGCCTTCGAAGCGGTGCGCAGTCGCGACGAGCTCATCGTCTTTCGGGACCACGACTGTGGCGAACAGGGACGGAAACACACCCTTCAGCGAGCGCCGCATCCAGACATAGAAAAAATCCGAGAGGTCGGCATACGCAATGTTGTCGTAGTAAGGCGGATCGGTCGAAACGATGGCTCCGCTGCTCAGCGCTTGGTCCGATGCAGCGTCCAGTTGCGTGATCGCTGCGGCGCCGCCGAGCACCAGCTCCCTAACCACATCCACAACCCAAGAGGAACAGCTCTTCCAGCTCCCTGTCGTGTCCGCCAAGGGATTCGTCTCGTAGTAGTCCCAAGTCATTGGAATTGCTTGTCGAGCGAATGTGCTACGGACTGAACCACCGAGGACGTTCCACGTACAAATTGTCGAGTTGTAGTCAGTCAGGCGACCGAGGCAGAGACTCAGGTAGACTGAGAGAGCCTCACCGTACGCGCGCGCGCCGTCCCCCCCATCTCGAAGCGCCACATGATCATTGGGAAGACCCGCCTCAACGGCGTCAATGGTGGCCTGCCGCGTAACTTCAACGATAGCTTCTTGAAATGTTGTGAGCGCCGAGAGTTGGCGGGGCGAGAACAGGTCTCGCCACTGCCGCAGGCCGTACCCGTGGCAGGTACCGCCGGTGAGCCTCGCCGGGACCTCCCCATCAGGCATCCATTCGGGGACAGGTGGAGCTGATTCGTCGTGGGTGCCGCCGCTGGGCGTGATGTAGATGCGACCTTTTCTCCCTTCGACAACGACCGCCATGAGTCGCGTTCCCAAGCGACCCGCCACGCCTTGAGCTTTGATGTACGCTGGAGCGATAGGGGCTCCAGAGAGAATGCAGCGAAAATTTGCGCCACGGCCGAGCTTAGTACCTCGTCCGATCTCATCCCGCTCCTGCTCGGTTGGCACGCCATAGCGCACGACAAATCGATATGACCTGCCTTCCACGACCGGTGCGACCCATGCCTCTCTGCCCGATCGCGTAGAAAGCCAGAAGGTCGAAACTAATGGTACCTGGCACTGCTGAAATGAGGGGTCGGGGCTTGCAACAGTCCGCGCCCACATCCAAGCGAGGGGCATGGCACGTTCATCCCCGTGCTCGGTTGGGATTTCAACTTTCGGGTACAGGT
>ENA-ORBV01011980-ORBV01011980.1-microbial-mat-metagenome-genome-assembly--contig:-NODE-11980-length-13479-cov-4.982689_pt1 | contig 13479 bp, 9 predicted proteins | sample MGYA00237777_ERZ505514 | MGnify/ENA primary metagenome ERZ505514 (study PRJEB26160, sample SAMN06269048) | microbial mat metagenome | isolation source: Oligotrophic lake microbial mat | place...
CAAGAAAGACAAGGAAAAGAAGAAAAAAACAAAGAAAGGTATGTGTTTAGGGTTTACGTCGTTGCTACTTTTCCAATTATAGCTTATACAATTTGTGTTCTTGTCGTCCAACTTTTCCAGAAGATGAACATGAACAGGAAGAAGAGGATGATGAAGAGGAGTATGAAGAGGACATGTCACCTGAAGTCGAAGGCCCAGCTGGTGTTCCGAAAAAAATTGCAGTTCCTTCGGACTGGTCAGGGATTTCCTCTCTTCAAAGTGTACATCGCAGACATACTAGGGCAAAAAGGAGGAAGAGCAAAGAGCCTCCTGAGCGCCGTCTGTCCAGGGCGAGGTCCAGGTCCAGGTCCCGGTCCGGGTCCAAATTTAAAGATGACGAGGATGCCAGTGGCACAATAACAAACTTGGAGTCAGACATGGTTAGACTAAATCGTCACGTTAAACATATGGAAAAACAACTGCAGCAGCAGAAGCATCTCCTACTGGAGATGGAATCGGAATACAGAGAGGAAAAGAACAAAGTAAAGGATTTGAATCAGCAGCTCGAAAAAACAGAGGCACAGCTTCAAGAAAAGCGTAGACGGAGTGAACTCATCGAAGACGACGAGGAACCAGAAGATGAAGAGCGTAGAAGGCGAAGAAGGGAAAAGAAGAAGAAAAAGAAGAAAAAGAAAAAGAAGAAGCGAGACCGAGACCGAGACTACGAGGAAGATGAAAAACGCGATAACAAACGAGCTCATCATAAGAAAAAGCATTCCACGAAGCGAAAAACCAAAGTAGACTACAAGGCTTTGGGCTACGAAGACTACAAAGAATATCGTGAGAAGGTGAGGGAGCGGAAGCGCCGGCAGCTAACAAAGCGAAGGTCTTTTAGCGGAGTCGACCGACAAAACATCAAACCAGATGATAGAGGGGGGAGAGAAACGCCATTTTCTTGGCCTGCTAAACAAAACACAGAACAGTACCCACCAGGAAGAGAGACACCCGACTGGTTAAGAGAATCGCGGACACGCCGGGACAGTCGGCGACAAAGAGATGGACCTCCCTCGGTTATCGATGTCGACATGCGGCAAAGCCCTTCTCCTCCCCAGCCTCCAAGGAGAAAGACACGACCAAAGGAAAGCTTCAGAATTGAGGAGGAAGAATCACTGAAGGTTTGTGACTTTTCGAGCCTGGTGAGGATTCTCGCACTACCTTTCTGCGTGGTCATTGTGGTGGTGATAGCACTGCTTGGCGTCTATGTGATAGCACCTCCGGAAGGGGAAAGCAGCAACAACGAAAATGATATGGAGGGAACCCCATCGTCTTCGGCTCCATTGTCCAGTCCAAGCAGCCGAATGCCCCGAACAGCTGGCGCAAGTCTGTATGGTCTCCTCCCCAAACAGACTGTCGAAGCATTGGCCGATTTATCATCGCCTCAGTCAAGGGCACACGCGTGGTTAAGCTTCGATCCAATGTTTCATACCTACACCGAGTCTCGAGCCCTGCAAAGGTTTGCACTTGCTGTTTTATATTACTCGACTGAAGGTGACGGTTGGACGCACTCAAACAATTGGCTGCACTACAATGTCCCTGAATGCGCTTGGTTCACAACTTCCGAAGGCGAGTCCCTTTGTTCGAACGATGAAGACATCGAAAACCTGATCTTGTCTGGAAATAATTTGCAGGGGTCTCTTCCCCCAGAGATTGGGCTTCTAAGCAATCTGAAAACAGTAGACCTGAGTGAAAATATGATCAGAGGGTGGCTCCCGACGCAACTGGGTATGCTCAATGCTTTGCAGAAAATATCAATATACCAAACGGACATCTCAGGGCCACTCCCTAGCGAGATGGGGCTTCTAGGGAATTTAGAGCATCTTCGGCTCTTTGAGAACTTTTTAAGTGGCGCCATCCCATCCGAATTTGGCAATTTGTCGACTCTTCAGGAGATGCTCCTTCATGTAAACAGACTTGATCAGTCCCTCCCGTCAGAGCTAGGACGCATGAGTTCAATAGAAACTATTTGGCTGGATCGAAATGATCTCGAGGGGTCTATTCCCGCAGAGCTTGGCGATCTATCCAATATGAGAGAGCTCATGGTGTTTGGCAATAATCTTTCTGGAGAGATACCGTCGGAGTTAAGCACTGCTACGAGCTTGGAGCGCGTAGAATTGGTGGATAACTCTCTGACGGGGTCAGTCCCGAGCAGCCTTTGCTACCTCCTAGGCACCTCGTCGAGCCTACAAATCTTCTCAGTGGATTGCCAAGAGGTTTCTTGTGACTGCGGCTGTTTGTGCGGCTAGAAGGCCGTCGACAAGTCCCTTACCCTTGCAGCCGGCCACCGGGCCCATGACAACTTCATAAATGCATAACCTACAGCTAACTTAGGCTGGAATCCAATAGGAACAGAAGTGTGAAACATATGTGTGTATGCTAATAATTAATTCATCCGGGATAGTAGCTAGTTTGGATGAGTCATCTATGCGTTCTTTAGTCGGGTCCATGGCTCGTTGCCGGTCTGGTGATTCTTTTTGTTCATCGCGCATTTGTTTTGTTCAGTGCCGCCGGAACAACGAGAGGATATAATCAGATATAATACAAAGTGTTTTCTTGAGAGAGAGAGAGAGAGAGAGAGAGAGAGAGGTTGCAGAGCAGCGAAAGGCACTCAAGTTCCGTTTCTAGTTCTGGCTCCGCTCCACCACCACGATCGTTCCTCGGTTGCCTCTGGTAACGCGCAAGTCATCATCGAGGTAAACCACGTCAATATATCCATGAGGGCATCGCTTCATTTCAAAGCGGACAGCACAGCTTTCATGCTTCGCTGCCTCTTCATCCGTAGGAGTGGTCAGCTGAAAGATCCACTTGAAGATATACGTGAAAAAGGACGAAACAAACGAACGTTCCGCTTCTGCCTTTTGGTAGGCACCTTCGAAGACTTGTTTCCATGCCGCCAGCTGGCCAGCATCGGAACGAACAGAAAGAGCCGGAACCATAGTTCCGCCCGTAAAGGTAACGCCCAACCGATTCTTGGGTTGCTTCGCCGAGGAACAAAAGGCATCCATTTGCAGAGACGCCTCAAAGTTACCCTTGGGAGTGTGAATGATAATGTCCGTCTCCAAAAAGTAAGTATAGGTCTTGCTGGGATTGCCACTCCCGTCCTGGCCTGGTGTGTGTTCTTGTGGCGCCAATTGTATGGTGTTTCTAGTCTTGACAATCGTGCACACCAGATCCTTGGGTTGAAAGATTCCAAAGGACATTCTTCCTAGTGTGTACTGATCAATGTGATCATTCTCAGGAGATTGCTTGAGTCGGCCAGGAAACTCGGGTCTGGTAGAGGAGACAAAGACGCCTTCAAAGCAGGAAGCCAGAGCAGCGTCTGTGGTTGGGTTTAGAGCTGAGAGTTCTTCGAGTGCTTTTACTACTTCGGGAGGCTTGGCTGATCCGTTATGCTTTTGCAGCAAGGCTTTGAAGTTTGCCTTGGCGGCTGCCAGTCGGTCGTCCAAACTGCTACTATGTGACACATCGAGATCACAACTGGTGGATTCCGTGGAGGAGTCTAAAGTGAGTTTCTCTTCACTTGGCAGTGAGGGCGACCATGGCTCACCCTTGGCTTGGCAATTGGACCGTTCCCGCAAGGCAGGATCAAGGTCACCCGCGACCGAGTTGGAAAGATAAGCTGCTACCATGGTGTGCTAGCTAGAGCTACCAACTGCAGATCAATGAATGGTGAACTGGACGCAATGTTATCACTTGGCTACGATAAGTCAATCAATGTTTGCTCTTCCAAAGTAAGTATGTTTTATTGTGTTCCAGTGCTGGTGGTGAAAGTAAGAGAGTGAGAGATATTGCTGGCAAGCGTTGACGTGGGCAAACATCACACCAGTCTCTAAATAATGCTCTCCGTTTTTTGTGGGAAGTGCGAATCTGCCTTTATCTCTCGTGCGCTTTTTCACTGTGTTGCTGTTTTCAGCTGATATCATCACTTCCAAAGGCAAAGAGTGAAGCAGAAAACAGCTGCATGCAGCTTTTTACTCGTACCAGTACTTGCTCCCTTTACGAGGCTATTGCCACTGCTAAAAGTCAGCTTCATCAGTGCTATCTTCTACCATACTATCCTACTCCAGTAGCTAGCTAGAGCTAGATCGGACAAAAGATGCATTTTAGAAATTTAGTTATTGCTGGTAGTACCTTCTTCAAAATGATGTGGCAGGAACCACGCATGCTTCCCCCTTCCGGTTATTTCGCCATAATTAAGAAAACCGACCCCCTGACGCTCACTTTTCTCCGTGCCAGCCTTCGTTTGACACCAATTCGTATAATCCCAGTTCACTTTGTACATCTTTCCAACACCGTGTGGGACAGAAAAGTCAATCTGCAATTGCCCTTTCCAGGAAGCCTACAAAGGCTCACGCCAACACGTGGTCTGACCTGGTCAGTTTTATATCAAGTGAGAGAACAACACTGTCCAAGATGCTACAATTCGTTATTTATTCATGATCGTAGAGCCATCTGGTACTACTGTTCTCTGAAGCCAACGTGCATGAAAGATTGAATGTGAAGTTCCTTCTTGCAGAAAGGGGTCTGAGCAGACGGTGCGACTTAAATGTCAACTCTCGGAGAACAAATAAATTTCCTCCTGCACGTATGTACTACTGGTACGTCTGCCTATCTTGGTAGTAGCTAGTATTACTAGCTACTAGCTGAATTGATTCCGACGGTTGTAGCATGATTGGTCTTGTCAGCCCATCCTAGCAATTTTGCAAGAGCAGGTACTACAGTACGAGAACCTGGTTCTAGTACCCAAGCGACTTTAACTATTGTAAGCGCGCATGCACTACTTGATAATGGGGTTCTTTCTTGGCCGTAGGCAATGGGGGCGTCTGTGACTTGTGAGACACGGCGACCGGTCCATAGAACATTCGCATCAAACTTGGCGGCATTTGGAAACTCTCCATTGCGGGGACCGTGGAAAAAGAAGCGAAAAAGAAGCGAAAGATACCGTGGCGACACCTCTTTGCAACCGAGGTGAAAGGCACCAACGCTTATGGATTCGAGATTTTACTAGGACTCGTTGCAGGGAAGGACTTCGCTTGTGTCTAGCTACTAGCAGTGAACGGTACGAATGATATCAAGATTCGAAAGTCGACCTCGGAATAGCTTCTGTTTTACTTCGCACGGTATAGATAACTACAATGAGAGTTTTTCAGAATTAATTTCCGTAAATTTCAAGGAGACTTGTCCTTTTGCTGCTCGCTATTGAATGAACTTTCATTCTTCAGGTATCAAGTTGTTGTTCTAGTTTGTTATTTGTTTTGATTGCAACGCTGCCCAGGAGCAGCAACGGTCTCATACGGTACACAGTATCTCTCTCGATCATCCGCCGTCCTACATGATGATGTTCAGTTACTTCAAGGTTGATGTCTTCCTGCCGCTGCCTTTTCAATATGGACTGCCCGTCCCAGTGTTGCCAAGCTCAACCCGGATCGTTTACTGACACGTGAAAAATCCTCCGGACTTCCCTTGATAAAATAGGTTTGATCTTCTTCACGGGTACCTCCTACTTCGCCTTCATTGCCCGTTTCGTAATCCACTTTGAGGAAAGTTGTCGTTAGTTTTGGTGGAAATCCACCCGCCTTGATGGCCTCGCACGTGACAATGCCAGTTCGGCTGAAAATAATTGTGTCGTGTCGAATCGTGTTTTGTTTTGTTGTGTCGTGACATGTGATGTTATATGTTCAAAAAAGTGAGGAACGAAGTTTCATGTAAGGTCAACCTAATATGCACACAATACAGATAGATCAAGTTCAACAACACCGGGGCATTCCCATTTCGACAACCAAGCGTATCTTTTGTGCGTTGTCAAGAGGACAGAACAAAATAGAACTTACTAGGGAGGCCCTGTGCCAGTGACACTAAACACCATTTGGATGCGGGGTGGCCGCCACACCGCCGAGGATCGTCCTACCACCTCGAATTTTCCAGAATCCAACCGATACGATCGTAAACTTCCGGGTTGAATGCCATCGCCCAAATGTTTTTGTACCAGGGTATCATTTTGGACCCACTTGAGACAATAGTTGTAGACCGGGTCGGCACGGATATACATACATTCAAATGTCATGGCGGCCAATCCACCGACCACTTTTGATCATAAGAATAGTAAAAAGCAAGGAAATTCATGATGGAATAAAATCCAAAAAGAAAGAATGGATTGATGTTTGTTAGAAAAATGCCCGTTACAAGTGATGGTACAAAAAAGTGCAGGATCTTGGACCAAGACAGTGTAGTACAAAACCGAAATTGTGCAACACGATAGTACAAAAGACAAGGCAAAATAAAAAGCGCTCTCATCCAACAAAAGCATTCTGTATACACGTGTCATTTCATTACAAAGTAGTACGTACGCGTCGCACTGCCAAAGCCGGTATAGAAACCCCATTTGGCCACTACTGTGGGTGTCAAGTGCGTAAAGAAATTGGTAAAGGTCAAAAACACTCGTGAAATGCCGTAGGCGCCAATGGTACCTCCAGCCACGAGCGCATAAAATTGATTTTGAGGCGTCAAGACCGTCTTGAACGTTTTGGTCAGGAGGCTTTCCTGTTCATCATTTTTATCGGTTGGCGATGGCGCCGCACAAAAATATCGAACGAATGTGTGTGTATTGTAATAATCATAAGAATTCTTGGTTTTGGACGTAGTATCGTATGTAAGAATGGCAGCATGTTGCAAGGCCGAAAGGGCACCTCGTTGGGAGGAAATTCTCGTCGTTGTCGTGGCCCACCGCGACGACGCCGATGCCAAGAGGGGTCGACGAGCCATCATGGTCTCTGTGTTTCGTTTCTTGTGCCTCTTTTCGTTACTGCTTGTGTCTATCCTACCCGTGGGGTTGAACCAATGCAATACTATGACTTAATTGGTATCATTGGTAGCTCGTTACGTTCAGTTTAATCTGGAGAGCTGCTGGCTAATACTTTGCAACTGGCAGACATGAATTATAAACGATATCAAGTGCGTGCGTCGTGCATGTTTCACGATGAAGCTCACAAACGGAAGAAAAAAGATACTCAATTGAAGCTCATGACTAATTTCAGTCTTGATTAAATCGGGATTCAATCTTCATTTCACTCTCACCGAGCTAATTTTTTTCGGCTTCTCGTTATACATATCTGTCAGAGTGTGTGCTGACGTACACGTATCCGGTGTCAACGAAGGTCGGCATCATCTACTACGTCTACGTCGTACCGTAGTTAAGTACCTACTCCAGTACTGTACTGTGTTCTCATGGAAAGATGAGGCATCGTATTATCGTCTTTGTTTTCTCTTCTTCTTGATGGCGGAGTTGAGGAAATCAATATGCCAGGATCCAGTTTTGTACATCTGCTGCATGGGCAATACTACCTCTATCGATCAGAATAGAGCATTTTGTATTTGCGGAAGAAAGAAAGAAATAGAAAAAAGATACACTCCTATTTCTTCTCACAACTTTTTTCTTACTACTAGTACTAGCTACCTAGTAGAATCCCATCGAAGAAACCAGAAGCAAATACACAATTCGTTACTCCATAATAAAGTAATTAATTACTTGATCCAACACCATGAGCAAGTTTTCGGCTTTGGCCTGTGCGCTGCTCGGCAGCACCCATGTCCTTGGATTTACCACAGTGTCGCCTTCCTTTCTTGCCATTCACCAATCACGTGGTGGGCATTTGACACCTCGCAACATTCATCCTTTGGCAGCTGCTGCAAAAGATGATGATACCACCACAAATAATGGAGTAGTCAATGGCAAAGCCAATAATAATAATGGCGATGATGCCAACGGAGTCAATGGCAAGAGGAAAAATACCAAAAATTCCGACAAGAAGAAAAGCAAAAAGAAGGAAACTACGGATCGGTCGGAATTTGCCGGTGCCGAGGAATGGTTGGATGCCGCGGTCCAGTCGACCGAAGAAGCGGGTGGATTTGATTCCAGTTCTTTTTTGGTGGGCATTTTGGGTGATTTGCACATCGATCCACGCAAAATGGACGACTATGAGGAAGGCAAAGAGCATTGGAAACCCATCTTTCAACGTGCCAAAGACAATCATGGAAATGTCGCCCTCGTATCCTTGGGAGATTTGGGAGAATCCAAAAATTGTGATCATAATCCTGAAAATCCCGATGAATTATTTGCTGGCACCAGTCTTTGTCATAAAATGGCATCGGAATTTTTGCGCAGCTTTGATGTTCCCTATGAAGTGATTGGTGGAAATCATGACTTGGAGGGAATTGATGAATTCCGTACCGATGAAGCAAACTTGAAGGTCTTTATGGAGGCTCATGGAAAACCAACGCCGCAATTTTGTCGAGAAATTGCGGAAAAAACACTTTTGGTGGGATTGGGTTCCACGGTCTTTCGAGAAGCCCCTTTCACTTCACATGAAGTGATTATTGATCAAGACCAGATTGATTGGTTTGAAGATCTTTTGGTTTCCAAACCGGCGGATGAAGGATGGAAGATTTTTGTCTTTACGCATGCCCCACCGAATGGCTCAGGTCTTCGTGTGTTGCAAGAAAATCACGTCGTCAATGGATGTTGCTGGCTCAACCATTCCAATGAAAAACAGTGCAAGAAATTCATTGAATTGGTGCGAGAGCATCGAGCGGTCAAGGGATGGTTCTCAGGCCATTTCCATTTGGGACAAGACTATCAAGATTCCATTACCTTTCCTACCATCCCTCGCGAAGAAGGACCCTATCCCAATCGAGGATCTTGTGTGTTTGCACAGACCTCTGTCATGAGGGGAGGAACCTCTCGAGATGGCCGCCAGCAGAGCCGCCTCTTGCGTGGAAACAAGAATGGTTTCGAGATTTGCACCGTGGATCACCAGGCCGGTGGAAAGATTCGCCTCGATGCTACGATCACGTACAAGGACACGGGCCATGAAGTGGGAGTGTATACGCACGACGACGAAGCCTATGATCACGACAACTATTTCAAGGTCTATCAACCCGTGGAAGGGGATCAATGCTACATTTGTGGCGCTGAAAGTGACGAAGAATGTAGTATCACGGACGATGAACCAGTGACAATGGAAACCAGGTGCTGGTGGCGATTGAGTTCTGGCCGTGTCCTCGGCGTGATGAATGGGATGCTTCTCGAGTATGATAGCTCCACTTTGGCTCCCTTGGGCCTTGTCATGGGATCCGAGGAGCTTTTGGGCAAGGCCATTGCTGTGGTTGATTCTGGCTTGGACGAGTGCGTGTTCAGCGACAACGAGATGGAGTCCATGGAATGTGATGATCACTACAAAGAGCGCGAGCAAGCTGTAATTGTCCATGATCTTGAGAAGGGAACTATTATGGTGGTCCAACCGAATGAGGATGGTTCTTACTGGCGAAAAATTGTGCGAAACAAGATCGCGCGAATGAAAGAAAAGAGACGAGAGAAGGCCGCGCAGATGTACGGTGTGGAACGGCTTTTTTTGGACCCAGCCGAGGCAAAAAAGAGCGTCGTTTCGACTTGGGGCCCTTACACAACAACTTCAGGCAATGCGCTTTAATGTATGCACCGTCATATTTATTGTTTTCACGAGGCGAATACGTACAACCAATCCTTCTACGCCAGCAAAGTGACAAGCCAAGATCTAGTAGAAAGAAAAGTCCCTCCAGCTGCGCTAGGCACAGCCTGCTCTCTACACATAACCACTCGAAAGGACCTCTTATCATGCAACATACAGGTCAGACTCGATTAACAACACGAATAGGAGCTCATTCACACTAACCATTAAATATCCTCAGAAATAGCCACTCTTCCAGTGCGCCTTCAATATCAATGCTTGCAGAAGGTAGCTGAGCCCCGCCTCTTTTTCTTTCTTTTCAATTGAGTTTTTTGAATATGCTGTTCGAAACAGTCACCGACCCGGTCGAAGGCATAACAAGGAAATCTAGTACTAGCTAGTAGGACGTAGCCACTCTACGAGTACTTTTCCCCAATGACCAATAGACTTCAAATTGGTAGTAAGGCTCTGTGCGTTCCCTCAACATTACCACTATCTCGTTCTTGTCGGGTTGGCTGTAACGGTACAATAGGGTTTTTTTGGAACGATGACGGGCAGACTATTGAGGCTTATCCTTACCGTCCCACGAGTGCGTGACCGAAAATCGATTTTCGTTCGCGTTGAGGCATGTTTTGCGACCTTATCCGGAACCAAAAGTACTCCAAACATAAATGTCACACTCGTTTTCCGTTAAATGCTATCCAAATTTACAAAAGTAGACCCTACTTCTCGTGCAAACAAAACCCCCCACAAAAGCATGCATCATAGCAGCATTGGACCATGAATTTCTGCAACAACAGCGTTTCTTCCTTTTTGCTAAGCCAAAGAGCACAATGTGGCTCTCTTGCTAGCTCTTGCAATCCAACATCTCTGATTGACTGTTTAGATGAAGATGGAAAGTTAAATGTAGATAGCTACAGACGTTTGTTGTCAGACGAGAACGACCAATTCGCCCTCCAGCAAGCAAGCTTGGCAGCAGCAATTCGCGAGTGCATAGCAGAAGAAGAGTCCTCGTCTGATGAAGATTATGTTGGCAGAAGAATAAAAAAGAAGAGGAACAGCAAGGCTGTTGTGTGGTGCACAGATGAGGACGGTGTTTGAAGAGTGTTGCCTCCAACAAAATCATCGTGACACAACCAACATGTTGAATTTCCAAACCTTGGCAACAACAACTTTCATAAAAGATTCAGGCGTCGTTTCCGCATGCCCTACACATCGTTCCTTGAGCTGGTTGACCAAGTGAAAGAAAGTGATGTGTTTGACAGATGGAAAGATGGCAAAGTTGACGCTGTTGGGAGCCCCGCAACGCCAATCAATCTGCTAGTTTTGTGTGCTCTTCATTGTCTTGGGAGAGGCTGGACGTTTGATGATCTGTCAGAGTCAACCGCCATCAGTGAGGAGGTCATCCGTGTGTTTTTCCACAAATTTATTGAATGGGACAGTGACCGGCTCTTTGCAAGGCATGTCAATGCACCAACAGATCTGGAGACAGCAAGATCACAAGTGCACGAATTTGCACAGGCTGGCCTTCCGGGTTGTGTTGGGTCGATGGATGCCACTCATGTGGCATTGGAACGTTGCAGCCACAGGATGAGACAACTGCATCTTGATCAGAAGCTGCCCTGCACTGCAAGGACCTACAACATTGTAGTGAATCATCGCCAACGTGTCCTATCCACAACAGCAGGACACCCAGCTCGATGGAATGACAAGTCGATTGTCAAATTTGACAAGTTTGTGATGGGGTTGAAACATGGAGATGTCTTGGACAATTTGACGTTTGAGTTGCATGACTATGACACGGAAGGCAACGTGGTTTGTCAAAAATGTAAGGGTGCGTGGCTGTTGGTTGACAACGGCTACCATTTGTGGAGCATTGCCGTGCCACCCATCAAACCAACAACACTTTGGACTGAGACAGGGTTCTCTCAGTAGCTAGAGTCGATGCGGAAGGATGTGGAGTGCACCTTTGGAATGTTGAAAGGCCGATGGAGGGTTCTCAAAGGTGACATCAGACTGTGCCGTCTGAAGGATGCTGATCGCATTTCGAAAACATGTTGTGCTTCGCACAACATGCTGCTTGAAGTTGACGGACTTGACGACAAATGGGAGGATGGGCACATCTCTTCGTGGCAAGGGGAACTCGGAGAACATGACGGTGATGGAACACGCCACATTCCACAAGCCATCAGACGTCTTTTGACGCCCTCTCAGGCACGCAACTGCGACACCTCTGGCATGGGCAGTGGAAGTGATCGTGTTCGGTCTGACAGTCCAGCAGATGACAACAACGACACCGTGGAAACTGATGTAGAAGGTCGCATTGTTGTCGGCAGCATGTCGCTTCGCACCTTCCGTCAGAAGCTAGTCACACACTTCAACATTGCCTTCAAGAAACGTGAAGTGCAGTGGCCTAAACGCAATGGCAGAATTAAAATGTCAGTCTAATTGATCAATTTCTTTTTAATCAAGTTCTTTGCTACTATTTTGTAGTTCCTTTGATTAACGAGTTGCTTTTTAAAATTCAATCGTCCTCCTCCTCGCAGTCTGGTTGTTTGTAATGTCCACAGAGCTTCTCGCAGTCGGTGGTTGAAAGACATGTGTTGGTGCCGTCAGGAACGCGGAGAGGCCCTTCGTGGCATCCTTGGTGTCCTTGGGTTGACATCGTCACAGCATCGTTGTCATTGTCGGTGCTGCTGTTGCTGCCCGCTCGATTTGGGACGTTGACAGATGTGATGCTCACAGAAGAGCCACTCGCTTTCTTGGATGCACTTCCAGAGCTTGCCAGTTTCGCCTTCTTGGATGATGCCGGCTGCATGTGAGAGTCAAGTGTCAAATCAACATAAGCCTGGTGCTTGTTGGGTTCAACTTCCTGACCCTCACACATGGCCCCCTCCAATTCAACTTGAGCAACACGCTTCTTTTCCATCGCTTCCATGAGGTTCTTGAATGCAAAATGGTGCTCGCACTGCTCAGGGTTGTCAAACACAGCCGCATTGCAATGTTTCATCCACAAAGCAATGTCCGAGTCAGCCTGTTTCACTCGCTCGTTCAAAAAGAGAAGGCAAGATTCCTTCATGCGGGAAGACTGAAAGGCCTGCTGAAAAGCTGACTGCTGTGCAATGGAGGCCATCATGAGAGGTTCTTTGTTGGAGAGGCCGCTTCCTTCAACAGCAGACGCACAGCTGCGGGCCTTGCTCTCTTCATCAAACTGTTCTTTCCGAATGGAATTCCGACCGTCCTTCTTTTTGTCCTTGCTCTGTTCGGTGGCAAAGAACGCCTGTGCGCGATGCTCTTCATCAAAACCTGGTGGCATGATTGGTCCCCAGATTGTGAATGCGAGGAATCCTGGAAAGAAATGCGACGAAGGCATGTCGTCTTCTTCATCGTCATCATTGACATCATCATCATCATCCCTATCAGGGGAACTGTCGTCGTCATCTTCCAACACAACAATGTCGCCTTTCAGCTCCTTGCACATGGCCCGGCGCATGAAGAGAAGACAATCTTCATACACTTTTCCAGAGGGACACATCCCATCCTTGTAACATTTCTGGTGCTCTGAAGCCTCAAGTAAGGCCAATGCTTTCTTGCCATTCTTTTCGACAGTCTTGCCATTGTCCCAGATGCTTCGTCCAGAAAGATTTGCAAAATTTGAGAGGCTCTTGGACGCGACAACAGCCTTGTTGATCCCTTGATCTTCTTTTTTGTTGCTTGCAATGACTCGGTTTGCAATCTGGCAACTGAAAATTTCTTTCATGACCAGCACGTCGTCACCTTCCGCTATGTCAGTCTCAATTCGAAACAGGGGCTCAAACATGGAGACGCCCAAAGAGGTGCTAGCACCGTGCGTCGCACCGCACAAACCAGTGACCAAATGGTAGCAGTAGCAGAGTCGCGTGAGGTCTTAACAAGTGTGGTTACAAGCTTGTTACTGGTGCCAGTGCTGGTAGCTACGAGG
>ENA-ORBV01011982-ORBV01011982.1-microbial-mat-metagenome-genome-assembly--contig:-NODE-11982-length-13477-cov-5.119627_pt1 | contig 13477 bp, 11 predicted proteins | sample MGYA00237777_ERZ505514 | MGnify/ENA primary metagenome ERZ505514 (study PRJEB26160, sample SAMN06269048) | microbial mat metagenome | isolation source: Oligotrophic lake microbial mat | place...
GTGGGCTCGGAGATGTGTATAAGAGACAGGTATAACAGAATTCGATTGAAATCATGCCCGTCGACGAAGAGCAATTGGCCGAAGCCTTGTCCAGTGTCTTGCTCAAAGATGAGATTGATGGTTTGGACGAAGATTTGGTCTCCTACATGGCTGGGTTATTGACCAGCAAGGTGCAGGAAGATGAAGGTGATGATACCGTGACGGCCGAGTCACAAGTGGACGAAGTATTGGTCCCTTTCTTGGAATCTATGGCTTGTCCAGATGATATTACAGCCAAAGCCAAAGAAGTGGTGGTTGCCTTGCTGGAGTCGGCCAACGGGACAAAGTCGTCAGCACCGGCACAATCGTTGGGCGGCGATGGCACAGCACCGAAACTCCTCAAACAAGGAATTGTCAACATGGCGGTGGGTCTTGGAGCTCACGACGAAGATGCCAATCGCTACTTGTGGGGAACTGACAAGGTGAAACCTTGTGCCAATACACAGATTGATGCTTACAACTCCACTGTATCCGCCAAGGATATACGCAAAGAACGACAAGAGTTGGAATCACAACGAAAGTCCTTGGAAGCTCAAAATGCGTCCGAAGAAGATAGTCGCCCGACCACCTTAGTCAGCATGTCCTTAGCGGCCTTTCACGCGGATCACAAAAATAACCAACGGGATGTGCAAGTAAAAAATTGTTCCGTCAGTTTGGATAATGGGACTATTTTGATGGATGGAGGTGACTTAAAATTCGCTTATCAGAGACGGTATGGATTGATTGGAGAAAACGGCGTCGGTACGTGTGTGGAATAAATTTGCATTGTATAGAATCAAATGGATGATCAAGAGAGAACGAGACGACAAGATTGCTCCCTGAGACTCAACATTCTACTGCTCTGCATACATCATCGTTCTAGGAAAAACAACGCTATTGAAAGCCATTGCCAAGGAAGATGGGATCCCAGGATTTCCGTCGCATTTGCGTGTATTGCATGTGAGACAAGAAATACCAGTCCTCAATGATGATATTTCGGTCCTACAGGCTGTCATTGATGCTGACGTGGAGCGTAAAATGCTCATGGAAAAAGAAAAGGAGTTGTTGGCGAAATTAGACAGTGCGGGGGGCGCTGGTAATGACGAAAAGTTGTCGGTGCAAGCCAAGCGAGAAAAATTACAACAACAAAATGGCAAGGAAGCCAATGCTGCCTTTGACAAGGACTTGAAAGAATTGGATGAACTGTACGAACGATTGCAAGGATTGGGGTCGGATTCAGCTGAGGCGCGAGCAGCCATGATTTTGTCGGGGCTTCAATTTTCACCCGATATGCAATCATCGGCTATTTCTAGGTACGCGCAACAAAATCAAATGAAAGGCGAACCAAAGCTGTAGAAGTATTTTCCAATGTTCTCACCGTCGACTTCCACCCGTTCCCGAATCAAAGTTTATCCGGTGGGTGGCAAATGAGAGTTGCGCTTGCTGCGGCGCTCTTTGTGGAACCTGATGTTTGCTTGTTGGTGAGTAAATATGCAACGTACATTATGACCCTTTTGTCACAACGAAATTATGCTGGATGGCAAGCCCTGCTAACCCTTTCTATTACATGTCCATGGTGAATCAATCCAGGATGAGCCAACAAATCAGTGAGTACCACTGCATGTGCATTTGCAAAAGCTATCGTGACAGTATCATTTCTTTTGTACTCAATGACTAACTGGACTCTTTCCTCCTACCAATCTCAAATGTTTCTCTTTCCACAGCTTGGTACGCTCAACTTCTGTACTCTTGATGCAACTTTCCCATTCGCCGCTCACCATTTCTTTACTGCACCATTCGGCAGGACTTGGAAGCAGTGCTATGGCTCGAAAGCTACCTACAAGATTACAGGCATACCTTGATTGTGGTTAGTCACGACCGTGGTTTCCTGAATGAAGTGTGTACGGATATCATTGAATTCAAAAAGAAGAAGCTGACATGTAAGTTGGCAAGCTCTACAAAGTCTACAAATATTTTTGCATTATCAGCTCGAAACTCATGCATCGATGGTGGGGCGCTATACATAATTCCACCAGATTATCGGGGAAACTACGACACATATGTGAAGCTGAGAGACTCCAACATCCGCAATGCTATGCGCCTCTATCAAGCATACATGGAAAAGAGAGACCATATGATGGAATTCATCAACAAATTCAGGGCGAACGCCAAACGAGCTACCATGGTCCAAAGTCGAATAAAAGCGGTGGAAAAGATGGACGCAGAAGCGCCAGAGCCTGTCGAGGTGGACAAGGTCTGGAGGTTCAGTATTCCAAATTCGGAACCCCTTGGCCGACCAATTATATCCGTCGACGATGTTTTCTTCGATTATCTTCCACAAGAGAGAAAAACTGAGGAGTATCTCCTTCAAAAAGTAAACTTTGGAGTGGATTTGGATTCAAAGATCGCCATCCTCGGTGCCAACGGTCAAGGTGGGTTCGTGCTTTTTTCTTCCCAACACTCATCGTTTGCCAAACGTACTGTTTTCTAACCGATGCAAACGCTTTCTTGAATTCCAGGAAAGACAACCCTTTTAAACTTGATTATGGGAAAGATCAAGCCGCTGAAGGGTGGCATTTCCATCAATCCTGGCCTGCGCATTGGCCATTTCACACAACACAGCTCTGACAATTTTGACCTGAAACTTTCGGCGGTAGAAAACCTTCTAAACATGTTTAGCGACGCGAATGTGGACGATCAACACATGCGAAGTTTCTTGGGTCAGTTTCAGATCCAAAATAACGATGCTCTCAAACCAATGCGCTTCTTGTCAGGAGGCCAGGTGAGTACTTGAATTTTTGGTGATGAAGCTCGTTGTCTGAAAGTCTGCACAGTCATCAGGTCGTCTGATTTTGCAAGCTTTTCTTTTCTTTTACATATAAAGAAATCTCGTGTTGCATTCGCTGCGTTGGCGTATAAGAAACCACACGTTTTGATTATTGATGAGGGTTCCAATCGTAAGTCTCTTTCTCTATCTCTAAATTGTTAATCGCTCCATTTTATTACTTTGAATGATATTCTCAATACATGTTTGCCTCCCACACAATGTTCCCATCGCAGACTTGAGTATGGAAGCTGTGGATGCCTTGATTGCAGCCGTCCAATCTTTCAAGGGCGGACTCATGGTAGTCAGTCACGACCAATACTTTGTTCAAAAAACATGCTCCGAGTTGTGGGTGATCGAAAAGGGTGCCGCGACAAGATTCCGCGGGGATTTTGAAGAATACAAAAAACACACGGCGGAGGAGACCCACAAACGAGTCGAAGAAAGTGTGAAACGCATGCACGATCGCAATAGATAAAAAAGCCTACGACACACACCATAGCCACTTAACTACTTTGACAGCGCTATAGCACATAATTAGCACATACTATTGTCGTTCGCACTATCATCTGGCTAGCCTGGGAGTAGGACGGAGAGCGTAAGGAAGACACTTGACTCACTGGACTTGGCCGGGCGGTGTATGGTGAAATATTTACAGAGTACGTGTGCGTCTTTCACTATGGATCTTTGAGCAGTCAGTCAGTGAGTGATTATTGAGTGAGTCACCGGCCAACCATCTTCAGCAAAGCTGTTATAGCACTACAATAATTATAACTTAACTAGCTAGCTAGCTAGCTATTAGCTAGAGAATAGTACTAGTACCTATCTACCATCGTCTGGAGTAAGAGATACAATAGAGTAGGCGACAGCTAGAAGGAAGAATGTCGAGTCGCAATCTGTTTCAAAACTCCGCTTGGTTCCATCGTCTAGTGGGTGCCAGAGGGTCGACCACAGCCGGTAGTCTCCCAACTGCAGCAAGTACCAGTACCACTACTAGTGTGGAACAGCAGCAGCAGAAACAGCAGAAGGATCTAACATCGCTACTTCCACCAGCACTTCAAAATCGAAGCGATGCCATTCACAATTATGGTCATTTTTACGAGGCGAACTTGGCTGCCAGTGAGATTGCCAAACATCGCCTTGTCTTTTTTGGAGAAATTCATTCTCGGCCACCCATCATTTCGTTTCAAAGAGCCGTTCAAGATGAAATGGCAAAAGTAGTGCCATCTACTGACATCAACAATAATAACGACAAGCTGGATCAAAAGTCACCATCACCACCAGGAGTTTTGCACGTGGTCATGGAGCATTTTTCCTTTGACATGCAACCACTGCTAGATGCCTATCAAGAAGGAAAAATATCCTTTGATGAGTTGAAACAAAAATACAATGACATTGGAACCGAAAACCATGATTTGGAGCCGTATCGAAAGTTGTTGGAAGATGCCAAACGCCTTCACAACCACAATGATGGTGACGATACAAGCCACCGCAAAACCTATCTTCACGCGGGATTTTTGTCTCGAAATTTCGCGCGCATGTTGATGAAGGAGGGCGAAGAAGAAACTCTCAAACAAGCGGGTCCGTGGCTTCCTTGGAATGCATCCAAATTGCTGGAAGGTACAGACACTCATTACAACATTTTTGAAAGCCTCCTGACCGGAAGACCACCCTTTGATCGGAATCAAGCGATTGACGACCGATTCCAAAAAATCTTCAAAGCTCAACTCTTAAAAGATGTGGCTGCCGCACACAAAATCAATACAATGTTGGAAGCATCAGGCAATCATGATCCAACGTCATCAGTATCCTCTAAACAACAACGCTCGGCGGAAAGTAGGGACAAGATCTTGGTACTGGCAGGGAACGGTCATGTACTAGGATACAGTGGCATTCCTGATTTTGTCTTGCGACAATACCCAGACATGGCATCCGAAACCTGCGTCGTAGTGAGTCGCCACGCTGCCGATTTGGAAGTGACTTCGGACGAAACCGAGTTGAAACGAAGGATTTTGGATGATTTGGCCGCTGCCATGGGTCCGCCAGGAACCAACATTGCCGACTACGTGTACATTTACAAAGAAGAAGAACAGACCGACGACAACCAGCAGCCTCAAAATGCGGATGATGCGACAGCTGCCGCCGCCGTCAAGGAAGAAACCAAACGAGCCTACGACAAAGTAGGGGAATCGGCGCACGTTCAAGGAAATACAGCCAAAGCCATTGCCATTATGAAAGCCATGAACTACTCGGAAGATCACATTGCCATTGCGGGAGCCGACGTGCATAATTTCCAGGGCGTTGGTAATCCGCACCTTCATGCTCGTGCCCAGCCAGGGGAGACTGTCTTGGATGTGGGATCCGGATTGGGTATCGACTCGTTTATTGCCTACCATGCCGCTACCACGGGCAGTGCAGTCGTTGTGGAGGACAAAGTCGGAACCACTGCGACTGAAAACCACAATACAAATGATGATAGTGGATTTGTGATTGGCATTGATATAAGTACCAATGAAGTACGCCATGCTCAATCGTGCGCTCAACGTCGGGGACTCGATAAGATGCGATTTGCGGTGGCAGACATGGAAAAAATCCCATTGCCAGACGAATCTGTGGACGTGGTCATTTCCAACGGTGCATTTTGTCTTGCTCCCGACAAACACAAGGCATTCGCCGAAGTCTTTCGTGTTTTGAAACCGGGTGGTCGCATATCCATTTGTACGACAACGACGCAGGATGAAAGCAAATTGGAACCGGGTGTGTCGTGGCCCGTGTGTATGAAAATGTTTATCCCTAAAAACGAGATTCAACCAATTTGTGAACAGATTGGCTATGTGGACGTCTTTGTGGATGACAGTGATAGTTCCATGTCCATAGAACTCCCGGTCGAAGTACTCGAAATGCCAGAGGTCGAAAATCCGAACAACCCCAAAGGGAAGCGAAACAAGGTTCATGTTGGAAGCGCTGAATTCAGTCATTTGGAAGACTATGATATGGATGCCTTATGTGCTAGGGTCTGTGTGGTAGCTCGAAAGCCCGCTTCCAACCCAAAAAAAGCTCAAACGAAAATCAATACAGCCAATACCAAAGATAAGACGGCTTTGGTATGGGAAGTAGGAAATGGTAAGGCAGCAAATTGCAAGCATACAAGCGATGATAAAAAACAGTGTGAAAGTGACTCATATCACGTGAAAATATATTTAAAGGATCCTGCCGAAGACAATGAAGGCGACAATGATGAAGACCGAACAGCCGCAAGTGATTCAACGAAACAAGAAGAAATCGAAGCATCCGTCCTCCAATACCAGCGACAATTGCGAAAAACACAAGCGTCGAAACGAGCAGGCGCCATTTTGACGAAGGGGCAACTTGACATCGTCTACCAAGATTCAGACATTGCCGTGGTAAACAAACCAGCTGGGGTTTTGTGTGTTCCAGGCATCAACAATAATCAAAGCGTTGCCAATCTACTCTTCGATGCTGGTGCTGATATCAACGAGGATCAGCGCGAGACTTCGCGTGATGGCGATGACAGATGCCCGGATGCGTGCTCAATGGCGGTGCACAGATTGGATATGGATACCTCAGGATTAGTTGTTTACGGAAAGACCAAGGCAGCTGTATCCACACTGCACAAAGTCTTTCGGCGAGAGTCTGAAAATGATCAACGAGTTTCCAAAAAGAGAAGGAAACAGAAGCCGAAGATAGAGCAGCAGCCGGGTAGCGAAGCGGTTGTCACGAAAGAGTACGAAGCACTGGTATGCGGACACTTTCCACTTCACGTTCAATCAGGAACCATAGACTTGCCATTGCAACGAGATGTTGATCACCCGCCCTTTATGAGAGTCTCCACGCCTTATTCAGAAGCACTGGCGCGGCAGGTGGTGGATGAATTACGACAACGCAATTGGACCAAGTTGTCCAAGCGCAATCCGAAGCCTAGTCAAACAGAATTTCAAGTCGTGTCCAGAGAATACTACTATCCCGACGAAAAAGACAGCGATGAGTGTCCACCAGAAGATCGACGACGATTTCCTGTGACACGTCTTTCGTTGACCCCCATCACAGGACGTACACATCAACTACGAGTGCATTGCGCCGCCATGGGTTTTCCCATTCTCGGAGATCCCGTGTACGGAATCTACGGCGAATCGGCCTATTGCGGAGGGCTCTATCATAATCCCGTTGAAATTATTGCAGACCCAACAGACAAAGCATGGGCACAGCCAAAAGGTGACGTGGTGGATTGGAGAGCACCAATTGCCTTGCAGAAACAGCTAATGACAGTGTACCCACCGGGAGAAAGGCCCATGTGTCTTCATGCCAAACGACTTGGAGTCCCCCACCCAAGAACGCGTGATGTTATGCAATGGCAAGCCCCACCCAAGTTTTGAGTAGTTTATTGATTATGCCATTTTATTGGCTAGCTCTCTATGCACCTTAAGTGACTACTAGCAAGAAAGAGATGTGCCATATCGTCAAACTAGCTAGCTAGCATTGCTATGTTACCATTTGATAGCCTACTGTAAAGTGAAATCAACAAATAGGAAACGAATCTCTGTGGCAGAGAAGATAAAAGTATTGCTCGCCATAAGCCAACCTAAGGGTCTCGTCATGAAACAGCTGCTTTCTGTTCGATGCCAATGGCGAGGAAGCCGACGACACTATGCCCGCTACTTTCGTACCGCCGCAAATAGTCGGTCTAATGGAAGTCACTCATTAGTAGTAAGTAGCACACTTCTTATTAATTCTAAAGCTATAGGCTCACCCATGGTGCCTACTTTTTCTCTCCCAGTTCCGATGACGTCGACCCATTACTCCCCGGTAACTTAGGCTCTCCCCAACCAGGCCCCCGCCTCCATCAAGTCGGTCATCCAACAAGAGTTCCAATGGAAAGAATACTATAGCTTTGTAATAGAGGATGTGTCTTGCATGGTGCAGGATAGCACGTCCCTCTTCCCACAATTAATTAACGGCCCGCCCAAGTGGAGACTATTTTCTTGCTTTGGAATCATGATGATCCTTACAATACTTTTTGTAACATCCAGCTTGTTGGTTGGTTGGTTGGTTGGTGTTACTTTGGAACCACGTTTGGATCATAGCCCAACAAGGAAAAATCAAGTTTGTATTCTTCGGCCACCGCCTTTTGGATGGCGGTCCACTCTGACTGGGACGACGACGACGACGATGATTGTTGAATGATTTGATAGGCGGTTTGCAGATTGCCCCCCAAATCGGTTTTCTTTTTGGCGTCCCCAAAGGCCGTACTATTGTCGTTTTTGAGAAACCCCTTGGCGGCTTTTGTCGTATTATTATTTGTGACGGGAGGATTCATTCGTTTTTCATAATGCTTCCACAATTCGGGACTCTGGATATACGTCAATATGGAATGCAAATCCTCCTTCATGGTCTCCAAATGTCCCAAAAAATCCACGGCCGGACAAATGACTCCATTTTTGCTGGAAAACAAAAAGTGCGTTTGAGGAAAATAATGCGAGGGATGGAGATAACTCAGTACGGTACGCATTTTGTTGCGATTGTGATTCAAGACCTTTTGAAATTTGGCCGTCACGACGGTAGCTTGTGAGGTGGAATTGGCATCTCGTCCCGTCGTAAAGGCCTCAAAGGAAAAGGGTGCCTTGGGTTTGGTGGGGTGATATCGATAGGAATGAGCCATGGCATAGGCACTGTACATGCGGGAATAGGGATTCCGGACAAAGGAAAAGACAAAATAGTTTGGATATTTGGCAATGCTGGAAGCGCAATCGACAATTTGCAAATTGTCATTTCCCGTGGCACATGGCAATTGGGTATTTCCGCAGAGTCCATCTTGTAAAAATCCCTTGACGGTGGTGCCACCACTTTTGAGGACATGGACAAAAATGAATTGGTACTTGTGACTGAGGGCACAACCACTCCCGGATGCCGCCGATCCTCCAATGGTCATTCGGACGCCACGATTTTTGCCTCGATCTACAAAGCCATAGCCATAATGAGGATCCGGAAAGGGTCGTAGAAAATCTGGCAGTGGCTGTTGTTGTTGTTGTTGTTGTTGTGGAGTGGAGCTTGTAGAACTACAGGCTTGTACCTTGCATTGTGGGTGAGATGTACACATAACGGCGGGTACTGGCTTTTTCAAGCTGGTGGGTGCAGGTGCAGTGGTGGAGGGTATTTGCTGCTTTGTAGCGTCTGGTTTCACTTGTGCTGCAATTTGATTGTTGATGGTAGCAGCTTTCTTCGTAGCACTGTCGTAAACAGTTTTCTTTCCCCCCACATTTCGATTCACGAAAATTGCTCGGGGGTCCCCAAGGCCAAGGGTGGCATTATTATGTATTTTGTTGTCATCGTTGTTGTTGTTATTGGAAACATGGTTATGAATGGCGCTGAATTGAAAGGCCATCATGCCGATACAGCAAATCAGAGAACATGAAAAGAAGACCCTCGGTAGAAACGAACAGGAAGCATGATGGGGGCTCCAGTTTTTCCATGCAAGATCCCTCTTTCCATTCCTCAACTTCATACTGTCGACTTTTAGCTTCCCAATTTAGTTCTTATCTGGTAGCTATAACAGGCTAACTCAAAGTAGAACCAAAGTTATATATTAGCACTTGCATTAAGTTGTACTCTAGTATCCTACTACTAGTAGTGTAGTAGCCTTCCGGCAACCACAACGGTTTCTTGTGCCTTATTTTTCGCGGCACATAACTGTCTTCTTTTCCGACGTTTCCCAATTTTAATTTGCCGATCCAAAATTTTGCATGGTCAAAACGTGACCAATAGTCACACACACGCAATGCCGCCTGGAGGGGCGGCGACATCGCGCACTTCATTAAAAAGGTACAGTAGGGTTAACGCTAGAATCCATCTTCTTGTACTGTACAACTTATTTTCGTCGTATCATAAAGTAAAGGACACCATTTGATTGTCCACAACAACAACAAAGCATAGAAATCACGACAAATTAATAATGAAACAACAATCTAGCTAGCTAGCTGCAAAGACTAAACGTCGAAGATGAATGCTCATCCTACAGTAGTAGTATGAAGAACTCGCCAAGAAGATCGGTCAAGTCGTCTTGCTACTGTTCGCCCGGTCTCATCTTACTTTTCCTCGTCATTTGCGCATCACTCTTTTGGCTGTTTCAAAGCCCACTTCCAACCGTGGCACAAGAAACAGAGTTGAAACGAGATATTTTCATGACTAGTAGTAGGAATAACAATGGCAATGCTAAAAAAGAACAACACAACTTACAGCGCGAGGAAGAAAGCAGCCAGGGGTCGAGTTTTGGTCGAAAGCCAACCCAATCAACGTTTAAACCAAATGGGTTGTTCCCAAACAATCTTGAGGACAATGCGCCTGGATCCGTAAAAACGACAAAGAATCAAACAAAAGAAGAAGTCACTTTTCAAAAGCGTTTGAAAATTGGCAAACGATTTGCCTTCAAGGTCGCCAGTTACAAGTTTAAGCAACAAGCCCAAAAGGTATTGCGAAAAAAGAATATTACGCTCACGCGACTGGGCGATTCGGAATGGTATGTCCACGACGGATTGATTCAGAGGGCGCTACAAAGTCCAGATGGATGTTTGGTCTACAGTTTTGGTGTTGCCGAAAGCGATGTCTATACGGAATTCATGGCCCAGCTTGGCTGTCAAGTCTTTGCCATGGATCCGACGGTCCAACATCCCACAAATTGGATGCCCCGTGTTACCTTTTATCCCTGGGGACTTGCCAATACAGCTAGTAGCAGTATTACTGACGACAATTCACCTACCAGTAAAAACTGGAGTCATCCTATCTACGGCACCATTACTGGATCGTTGTTTTCCTTGCCCGAAATCATTCGTCGATTGGGCCATGACGATGGCCGTACCATTACAGCCGTCAAATTTGATTGCGAAGGATGTGAATTTGCCGCCTTTGAAGACCTCGTGAACATTCCAAATAAAATCTTAATGATCGATACCGAGTATCACTTTGCTTCCACCTTGGGAATGGTGGATGCCAATGATGTGGCACGCATGTATTATGCACACTTGTATTTGCATCGCAATAAATGCCAATTGGTCCGACAAAAACGACATGCAGGCTTTGAGCAAGATCAAGACAAAGTACCACAACTACTCACGGATGCTGGAGTACCCGGTCAATCCTGTTGTTATGAAATGGCGTATATTTGTCATGGTGCCTTGGATCAAGGATGACGACAATCCATGCCTCTCTCTCCGGGTCTTTACTACTACTCTACTCTACCCTCTATCAGAGGAAATGAATCATCCATCAAGCTCTCCTGTCAATCAAAACCATCGTGGCCATTGTAATCAAAGTTTGCCGAGTACGGATCCATCTTCTTCATCCCAAGCTACGATGCTGCTAGTGGCTCCTCAAGACACCACTTGTCATGGGCTACCTACCTATCAACACTTGCATTCCACCTTCAAAACAAATCGCACAATACCCACTTCACGTGCTCAACAACACCACAATAAAGTCAGCCCCACAACTAGGGAACCGGCTGAAAAGATCCATCACCTACCTTTGCTAGTAGATAGAGCACTACTTGAGCCCATGTAACTATCAAAATAGAAGTGCTATTCTGCATGCCTCAGTTCGATGTCAGATAGTGAGCAGGGTAGATAAAATAAATGAGTAACAGCACAGGTACAGGACAGATCACTTCAAATGTGTTTCCTCTGCACAGATGTTATTTAGATGTGCTCTCTATCTAATGTACTGTAGTTCGCACTACGCTGTGATATTCTTTCGTTGGCAAAACACCAGGGCATCTGCCCTTCGTTGTATGACATCTGCTGCTCCACCATTTGCCTTACTGAAAGTAAAATCCATCCCACTTGTCCTTGTGTGACCTCCCTTGTAATATCTGCCAAAGACATATATGTAGTATACATACAGGCCATTTGACATTAAACTTGGACCGAGACCACAATAAATTTAGATAAGACCAGGATATTAATTTGAGTTGTGACGTCTGTCGGCGTCCGTGTTTCCACCACCCATTCATCAATTTATTGAATGAATCAATCAATGAATCAAAATAATGACTGCGACCTGAACTTCTTGTTTTCACAACAAAAATCAACCTGAGGGTATCTATTAGTTTGCGTATATAGCTAGCTAGTACGTTGTAGTAGCTAACGAACAATATTCGGTAGCTATCTATCTGAAATATTGAGTAATAGGTAGTCCAGAGTCAGGCAGTGTACTGTATACAACGACACAGCAGCTGTCAGTCATGAAATCCACCCCCACTCCTGCCTCGTCCGATTCGGAGGCCTCTTCGTCGGACGGTAGCAGTAGCTATGGCAGTATTGACAGAGTCAAAGAAAAGACTTCCAAAGAAGTGGCTTCCAAAGTTCCGCAAGCCAAACGACGACGAGGCGATTCCAATGCTTCTTCATCGGCGAGTAGCAATAGTGCCGCTTCTTCTTCTGTGAACGATGCAGAGTTGGAAGATTCCTTCCATAAGAATAACAGTAATGACGATGACAATAAATGGAGTGACGAGGAAGCAAGCGACTCGGACGATAGCGAAGACGATGGTAAAAATAAAAACGACGAACGAAACCAAGAGCTTTCTTTGATGCAACGTTTACAGGAACAGGAATCACGCCAAGAGTCTATGCGAACGACGACGGCTTTGAAAATTAAACGAGAACGACGCATAAAAGCCATTCCCATTGCCAAGGAGCGATTGGAGGCCTTCAAAAGTAGCAAAAGCAAAAAGTACAATAAAAATAGTGATGACGAAAATGATCATACCGACGATGATGAGAGTGATGATGACAAGGAAGAACAAGACGCAACCACAAATAAAAAACGCAAAAAGAAATCCAAACATGCCCCCACCGAAGTTTCGTCGCGTCGATCGCGCAAACATTTTCGTACCCTCAATGAAAGTGGAATTGGTGTCGAGATTGGTTCGAACCGGTATCAACCTCGGGATCCTCGCATGTCCAATCTCAGTGGCCATTTTTCGCAAGAAAATTTCGAACATCATTATGGATTCTTGTCCGAAGTCCAGTCGGGTGAAATTGGGACCATCAAACTCAAACTCAGGGCCTTGCAAATGAGCGGCAAAAAGGGACAACGAAGGCGACAAAAATTGGGCATGACGGCCAACGATACAGCATCGACACTGCAAGATCAATTGTTGCAGCTACAAACCACCGTGGCGCGTCAAGATCAACAACGCTTGGAACGCAAGGCCAAACGCGCCGTCAAACAAAAACTACAATCTCAAGTCATTGCTCAAGGAAAGAGTGGCGTCTATTATCCCAAGCGTCACGAGTTAAAGAAAATGACCTTGGAAGCCCGAATGGAAGAAATTCAAAAGAGCAAGGGCAAGAAAGGACTCGACAAGTACTTGGCCAAGCGACGCAAAAAGCTCAAATCGCAGCAAGCCAAGAAAATGAAGCGTACAATAGGCGAAGACTAATAACAAGCAGTTGAGTGGAGCCTCCACGCAGGTAGCACCAGCTGTAGGTTTTGGTAACTGGTGCTCACTAGTTTAGTCATGAATTTGAGCACTATCTTCGTCTATCAATAATAATAATGGTTACGATATAGTTTATTTTAGTCATCATCTGTTTCTCCCAAAAGAAAGTTGACCCATTTCTC
>ENA-ORBV01011984-ORBV01011984.1-microbial-mat-metagenome-genome-assembly--contig:-NODE-11984-length-13474-cov-13.699485_pt1 | contig 13474 bp, 11 predicted proteins | sample MGYA00237777_ERZ505514 | MGnify/ENA primary metagenome ERZ505514 (study PRJEB26160, sample SAMN06269048) | microbial mat metagenome | isolation source: Oligotrophic lake microbial mat | place...
ACGAAACTGGCCCGCCAATTCCGAAACATCGTCGATCAGGTGCGCAGCTCCGCTAGTTAGCTGTTCGCCTAACCGGCAAGACCGTCGGGCTGATCAGTCCCAGCCTGAACACCGAGGCGGTCAATGCCTTCTTCGATCAGATGGTCAAGGAGATTGACGTTGGGGTGCATGTGGTGATGATCTGGGACGGCGCGGGGTTCCACCGCAGCAAGGGCCTGAAGGTGCCCGCGAACATGACGTTGATCGCGCTGCCGCCTTACAGCCCCGAACTCAACCCGGTCGAGAACCTGTGGCACTATCTGCCAAGCCACCACTGGGCCAACCGTGCCTACAACGATAACGACGCAATCCGACAAGCCGTCTGCCGGGTCAGCTATATATAGGAGGGTAGATGATGGGATTCGTAGAATACGGGCGCAGGCATCGGCTTTGAACCCGCATCAAAATCGTTACCGAGCACTCTTCGTTTCGCACCACGAATGAGCGACTTGGGCGTAAGCTTCACTGCCAATCGATAAGGCAATCCCAGAGGCGACTGAACAATCCGCTGCCGAATGTCTGGCCGTTCTCGCAGCACCTGCAAAGCGTAGCCAATGAGTCCGCGCGGCGGACGAGCCGCCTTCAATCGTCTGCGAATTTCATCAGCGGACAAACTCACGATCGATGGCCTGCCGACCATTCGCTCAAAGTGCGCGTAATACTCCCGCCATGTTTTGTGTTCAGGACCGGAAATCAGAAACGACGCGCCACCTGCATCGGCAGAATCCGCAGCACACAGCATCGCCTGCACCACATCATCCACATACACCGGATTGCAGATGCCGCTGCCATCCTCTGGTAGTACGAATCGACCATTCTTGACGCGGGAAATCTGGCCCGCCGTCCACCAGCCACCAAAGGGGCCGTAAACAACAGTGGGCTGAAGCACCGTCGTCTGCATGCCACTGGCCTGATGAGCTGCGAGGACGAGCTGCTCCGCCGCCAGTTTGGTGTCCGCGTACAGATCGCCCGATTTGTGACGCGGCGATTCTTCATTCAACGTGGCAGTTGTGAGATCACCGTAAACACTGAGCGTGCTGAGATTGATGAATCGCTTCACGCCCGCGCTTTGTGCTGCTTCAAGAAGTGAGCGTGTTCCATCAACGGTAGTTTCGCGCTGTTGCTGGGCGTTGCCTGAGGAGCCAAACGCGCAGTGGAAAACGGTATCGCAATCCTTCATCGCGTTGTTCAGCACTGCCTGGTCGGTCAGTGATGCGCCCACCAGTTCAACATCGAACCGCCTCATGCGAATCGCCCGGCGAAAGTCTCGCACCACAGCGCGTACCTTGACCTGATGATTCAGCATCAGTTGCTCGACCAGTCTGCCGCCGATGAAACCGGTACCACCGGTGACGAGAATCCGTTGCCCTTGAATGCTCATCGCGTGCCTCCTGCTGACATCGATGTGCCTTCAAACACCCAGGGATGTTCGAGAGGTTTGCGAGAGGCGTAGCACCGCTCGACGAACTCCACAGAACGGCGACCTTGAAGCCCATCCACCATCGGCGATCGTTTCATCTGAACAGCCTCAAGAAAATCACGAAGCTGATCAGCGAATATCGCCTCCGATGAAGGCCCTTCGAGACTGACACCACCACGCAAGCTGAGCATGCGATGTGCAGAGGTTTCGGAGTCGCAATGCACCAGAGATTCCGCAGCGCAATCATTGAGCCGCAGTGATATTTCGTTCGTGAAGGCTTGAATTTCAAGCGATCCATTGGAGCCGCGCAGGATCGTTGTGTTTCTCATGGCCCTTGTGCGACTGAGTTCGATGTGGCCGGTGACACCCTCGCCACATTTGAAATCCAGCACGCAATCTGCTTCAACGCCGCCCATGTCATCATCGCAGTACCTAGTCACCTCCAGATCACCAAGCCACCATTGCAGCGCATCGATGGCATGCACACCCGCATCAGCAAGCACTCCGCCACCCGCAGCCTGCCGATCCAGAAAAAATGGCGAAGCGACAGGCCAATCGAAGATGCCGCCTTCACTCACATCAACCGAACGAAGCGAGCCGAGAATCTTCGATTCGATAATCTGCTTTGCGAACCGATAAGCCCAGCGAAAGCGACGAACAAATCCGACTGCGAGCGTGGCGTTGCCCTCCCGCGCAGCATCGATCATCGAATCGCATTCCGCAATAGTTCGGCCCATCGGCTTTTCAACAAGAAAATGTATCCCCTCACGCAGCAGATCGCAGGTGCAATTCTCAAGTGAACTAACGCTGCGCTTTCACGCCTTCGCCACTTCATGCCTAAGCTGCCCGCATGCGGCGGCGATGTCGCGGCCGCGACTGGCGCGGATGTGTGTGTTGAGTCCCGCTTCCCGCAGGATCACCTGGAAGTCGCGGACATCATCCGAGTGGGGTCGATCGAAGGGCAAGCCTTTTACTTCGTTGTAGCGAATCAGATTTACATTGGCGCGCAGTCGTGATGCGACACGGGCCAGTTCGTGAGCGTGAATGGACTGATCGTTGATGCCGCCCAGGAGAATGTATTCGAGCGTGATCTCGCGGCCGGTCTTGTTGAAGTAGTAATCACCGGCATCCAGAAGCTGATCGATGGTGACATACTCAGCCCAAGGGATGAGCTGCCTGCGAAGCTCATCGTTGGGCGCGTGCAGACTGATGGCGAGCGTGACGGGGATTTCCAGGTCGGCCAGGCGGCGCATCTGCGCGGGAAGGCCGACGGTGCTGACGGTGATTCGCCGCGCTGAAATGCCCAGGCCCCAGTCGGCGGTCATCGTGCGAATGGCGCTGGTGACCTGCGAAAAATTCGCGAGCGGCTCACCCATGCCCATGAAGACGACATTGCTGATGCGCCCGACGCCTTCGAGTGTGCCCAGTCGCCAGACCTGTTCGACGATTTGGCCGGCGGTGAGATCGCCATCGAGTCCGCCCAGACCTGAAGCGCAGAACTTGCATCCGACAGCGCAGCCGACTTGACTGGAGATACACGCAGTTCGCCGTTCGCGCTTGCCGGTGTCACTGACATCATCGGTGGGAATCATGACGCATTCGGTTTGCCTGCGCGGATCGTCTATTAAGAGTTCAAAGTTCTGAGTTCCAAGTTCAAAGTTGTTGAAATCTGATGCGAGCGGCAGCGGGATATCATTTCGTTTCGTTTCAATCAACTTCTCGTTTGTCGAGGCTTCTTGCGTGTCATCTTCCCACTGCACGAGCAGCTTCTGTACGCCATCGGTGGCGACTTGATGGCGAATCGTTCTGCTGGAGGTGAAGCGCAAGGCATCGCCAATTCGCTGACGATCGACCTTGGACAGATTGAGCATCAGCGCGGGGTCAGCGACATTCTTGCGATAGACCCAGTCGAGCAGTTGGTCGGCGCGAAAGGAAGGCAGGGATAGCGCAGCCAGATGTTCGCGCAGCTGGTCGCGGGTGAGATTGAAAAAGTGGAGACGCTTAGGCATGGCCGCTATTGTAGGATCGTTGATCGGAAGCCGTGGCGTGTTGGCGCTTCGGGATCAAGGTGTCGCCATTTAATGGAGCGAGTCATGAACTGTGGTTACAAGTGCTGTCTGAATTCAATCGGTCTGCTGCTGATGCGTTTGTCAGCGGGTGCGATGATGTTCTTTGGCCACGGCTTGGGGAAAATCCAAAGTTTCTCCGAGTACGCGGATAAGTTTCCCGATCCCCTTGGCGTGGGCAATCGCACGAGCATGATCCTGGCGATCATCGGCGAGGCAGTCGCGCCTGCGCTCGTTGCTGCGGGATTGCTCACACGATTCGCAGCGACATTTACGATTGTCACGATGTGCGTTGCAGTGTTCTGGGTCCACGGCAGTGATCCGCTGTTCATTCCCATGGGCGTCAAGACGGTCGAAGAAATGCGGGCCAAGGAAATGGCGCTGCTTTACCTGATTCCTTTCGCAGCACTGCTCTTCACAGGGCCAGGCAAGATTGCCATTGATGCGCTGATCTTTCGCGGCAAGAAGCAGTGCGAAGTGAAGGTGTCAACGTGATACATCGTTCGCCAAGGCGAACGGCTAACTAAGCGGGCGACGCTCGGGCCTTCAAGGCAACGCGTCGATCAACCGGTCAATCTGCGCTTCGCTGTTATAGAAGTGCGGGCTGGCGCGTAGATGGCCTTCGCGAATCACAATCACGATGCCTTGCTCTTCGAGTTCGCTGATAATCGTGGTGAGCGGCGGCGTGGCGCGCTTGTTTTCAGCAGGGGAATCGAAAGTGATGATGCCGCTCTTTTCGCCTGTTCGCCGAGGACTGAGCACGCGATAGTCCTTTGCCTTTAGTCCTGCGCAAAGGCGATCGGTCAGCGTTTCAATGCGCGACCATATCGTGTCGATGCCCACTTCGTGAATCAGTTCCAGACTCGCGCCCAGTGCAAAAATACCTGGCAGGTTGTAAGAGCCTGGCTCAAACCTGCGGGCATCTTTGAGAAATTCGAAGCGGTAGTTGCCGTAGTGGATGGCATCGATCATGTTCATCCAGCCGACGATGTTGGGGTGGAGCAACTCGACCAGATCATCGCGGACATACATGAAGCCGCAGCCTTCGGGGCCGAGCATCCACTTGTGGCCATCGGCAATGAGAAAGTCAATGCCCATGGCCTGCACATCAACGGGCAGCGCGCCGACGCTTTGAATGGCATCGACGCACAGGTAGCCGCCCACTTGATGCACAACATCGCTGATGGGTTTGAGATCGGTGCAGCAGCCGGTGGCGTATTGCACGTGTGACAGTGCAACGATGCGCGTGTGATCGGTGATGGCATCGGTCAGATCTTCCGGGTCGATGCGGCCATCGGGTAGCTGCTTGACTTCGATGAGATTCACGCCCAAGCGTTTGAGATCTTCCCACGGGTAGCGGTTGGCGGGGTATTCGACGTTCGTGATGATGACGTTGTCGCCGGGCCGCCATGCGATGCCTTTGGCGATGGTGCTGATGCCGGTGGAGGTGTTGGGCACGAAGGCGATTTCGCTTTCGCCTTTGGCACCGATGAGTTTTGCAGCAAGGCGTTTCACTTCGCGCACCTTGCGATACCAGTTTTGCTGAAAGTACGAATAGCGCTCGGCTTGCGAAGCATAATCGCGCAGCGCCTGCGCCGCCCGATGGCTGATAGGAGCGACACCCGCGTGATTGAAAAACGCCAGTTCGCTGAGAATGGGAAACTCGGCGGCAAGATCGATGGTGACCTCTTTCATACACGCAATCCTACCGCGCCGATTGCCGCTCACGAGTAGATGAGTGATACACTTTCACGAGTGATGGCGGTGAACGCCAGGCTGTGAAAGCGAAAAAGGAATTCCGATGATTTCAATCAGGTGCATTGCTCTCGCCGGGGCCTTGATGCTCTCGCTGCTGACAAGGCCGGCCTCTGCGCAGCAGCAGGATCCTTTCAATCCGCCGCTCGCGCCGCTGGTGCAGAAGCTGCTCGATGATGAAGCCACCAGCGAAGCGGAGAAGCGAAAGCTGGCGATCTTTCACGGGCAGTGGGAACGCATCACGAATCCAACCGCGACAGAACAGGCGCAAATTGCACTGGCGAAATACGATCTGGATCACGCTTCGCTTCATGACGCATCGGTGCCCGCATTCATTCGCGCACAGGCAGCACTTCTGCGCGGTCAGCCGGAGGTGACTCTCAAACTGCTGGCCGAGCCTGCGAACGTGCAGGAGAAATTGCTCAAGGCTCAGGCTCACGATCACCTAGGCCAGTCGCGTGAAGCGATTGATCTGCTACTGCCGGTACGCGAACTGATGCAGAAGCAAGGTGTCAGCGACGCTCCGCAGCTTGTCGCCGCCGGGCAGGCCATCATCATGCTCGCGCGCCTGGAAGGTCGGCCTGCGCAGGATTATCAGCTCGCCATGAAGCTCTTCGCCAAGGCCCGCGACGAAGTGGATCGGCTCTACTGGCCCGCCTCGCTCGCTGAAGCGCAGCTGCTTATTGAAAAGGACAACCCCGAAGATGCGCTCGCTGCGGTGACGGATGTGCTTCGCCTCAATCCGCGCTCAGCCGATGCGGCGCTCATGATCGGCGAGTTCGCAGCTTCTCGTTTCGCCTTCGATGAAGCTGCCAAGATCACCGCCCGTCTGCGTGAAGTGCAACCCGATCATCTGCTCGCATCCATCATCGATGCCACTGCCTATCTCACGCAGAAAGATGCGGAGACTGCCCGCACCGTCATCGAACCTGCGCTGGCTAAGTATCCCAATCATCGCGAACTTCTCGCGCTACTCGCATCTGTTGAAGCTCTGACTTACAACGATGCTCAGCTTCAGCGCGTGCTGGCTCACTACGACAAACTCTCCGGTGAAAATCCCATGGCGCTCGTCACTGCGGGCAGCTACCTCGCACACGCCAGACAATACGAAGCTTCTGAAAAACTTCTTCTGCAAGCTGTTGAAAGGCAACCCAATTGGGCGCTGCCGCGCATCGAGCTTGGCCTGATGCTTATGCAGGCGGGCAAGGAAAGTGATGCGTTACTCCAACTTCGACAGGCAGCGAAACTCGATCCATTCAACAAGCGCGCCCGCAATCAACTCAAGCTCGTTGAGGAACTCCTCGGCTACGAACACATCGCGCTCGATCACTTCGTCATCAAGTACCGCAAGGGCATCGATGAAGTATTGGCACGCGATATGGAGCGTGAACTGGAAGTGATGTTTCAAGCGGTGACGGGTGCGTTTGAACACAAGCCGCAGCGTAAGACGCTGATTGAAATCATGCCTGATGAAGAATGGTTTGGTGTGCGCATCACGGGTCTGCCGGAGATCTGGACGATTGCGGCGTGTACGGGTGATGTGATTGCGATGACGCCGCCGCGTGAAGGAAAGAAGCAGCGGGGGACTTACGACTGGTACCGCGTGTTGCAACACGAATACACGCACACCGTCACACTCGATCAGACGGCGTATCGCATTCCGCACTGGTTCACCGAAGCCGCAGCAGTATCGATGGAGCCGGGCGGCCGCGACTATGACATGACGCAGCTTCTGGCGCGTGCCTATGCGACCGATGAGCTGTTCACGTTGCAGACGATCACATGGGGCTTCGTGCGGCCGCGTTCGCCCACTGATCGTCCGCTTGCTTATGCGCAGGCGCATTGGATGTTTCAGTACATCACGCAGAAGTTTGGACATCAGGCCATTTTGGATTTGCTTGCGCTCTACCGCGAAGGCATGCCGGAGACGAAAGCGATCACGCAAGTCACCGGGCAGGAACCCGCTGTTTTTATGACAGGCTTTAAGGCGTGGGCGGGGACTGAAGTTAAATCATGGGGCATGGCCAAGCGCGCTGATGATGAAGCGATCATCGCCAAGCTCAAGAAGGTGACCAAGCCTGATGGTGCTGTCGTTGAAGCGCTGCTCAAAGAACATCCCGATCATCCGGAGCTTTTGCGACTGGCTGCCAGCAATGCAATGATCGGCCTCGATCTGGTGAAGGCTCGCACAGCAGTGCAGCGCTACGCGGCAGCGAGGCCCGCTGATCCCTGGTCGCATGAAGCACTCCTCGAACTTGCGGTGGATGGCGAGCAGATTGATGAGGCGATCGCATCGCTTAACGCACTGGATTACATCGAATCCAGCAGCAGCAAGTGGGCGCTCAAACTGGCGGAACTGTACCGAAAGCAAGGCCGATTCGATCAGGCTGCCCGTGCGATTCACCGGGCGCTGCACCGCGAGCCATACACCGCATCACTGCGCGAACTGGCCGCTGCGATTCTCATTCAGAACAAGGACCTGCCCACCGCAGCACATCACGTGCGAGCGCTGACGCTCCTCGAACCCGATCGCGCAGTGCATCAGATTCGCCTGGCGGCGCTGTATCAGCTGATGGGAGATAAGGTGAAGTCACGCGCATCTGCGGAAGCAGCGCGAAAGATTGATCCGAGTGCCGCGGTAGATCGGTTTTTGCAATAGCGATGCAAAACGCGGCTGTTACGGACTTGGCACTTCAATCGTTTCGCCGGAGGTATAGGCTCGCGCTCCTGTGATGCAGTCGGCGATGATCTTCGCCACATCCTCGGGCGAGAGTGCTTTGCTTTTGGGAATCATCTTCTCATTAAACATCGAGCGCAGCATCTGCGTTTCGACAGCGCCCGGAGCCACGGCGACAGCCTTGATTTTTTTCTTCGCGCCTTCGGCGCTAGTGCAGCGTGTGAACATATTGACGGCCGCCTTGGCGGCCGCGTAGATGGCGAAGTTGGGGAACGGATTAATCGATGCCATTGAAGAAACATTGACGATCGTGCCGCCTTGCTTGGCCAGCAGTGGCCATGCAGCAGCAGTCAGGTGAACGATGGCGGAGAGATTGGTATCAATCGTTGCGCGCCAGGTGGCTTCAGTGACTTCTGAAATCGGGAGCAATGCTGCATAACCGGCGACGTTCGCTAGCGCAGTGAGATTCTCCATCGCTGCGTAGGTCGAATCAATCACATGCTGACACTCATCGCGAGATGTGATGTCGGCAGCGATGACCAGCGTCGGCGTATTCGCTCCGTCAATCATCGCCTGTGTCTCGTGCAGCTTTGCTTCATCGCGCCCGACCAGCACCACAGCATAGCCCGCCGCTGCCAGAGCCCGTGCAGTTGCGCGGCCGATGCCGCTGCCTGCGCCAGTGATAATTGCGGTGGGTGTGTCTGTCATCTTCATGCCTCTGAGTAATTCATGTGTTCAAGTATGTACGCTCGACAATAGGCGACCGATCCTCATCTGGCCAATGGCGATGTCGCCTATACTCTGGCCATGCTTCCTACGAAACAAGGCGCGATTCCGCTTTTCAGTGCGTTTGGCATCAGTGTGTTTCTGCACTGGTCCTGGTTTATTCTCGTGGTGCTCGAACTTCAGTACCCGCGCTATTCTTCGCATCTCTGGGGTTTCATCGAACTCTTCACCGTGTTCGCCATTGTGCTGATGCATGAGTTTGGTCACTCGCTGGCCTGTCGCTCTGTTGGCGGTAAGGCAGACACGATCATGCTCTGGCCACTTGGCGGTGTCGCTTATGTGCAGCCGCCTGCGAGACCTGGCGCGGTGCTCTGGTCGATCATCGCAGGGCCGATGGTGAATGCGATTCTCGTGCCGATCACCATCGTCGGCTACTACGCAGCAACGCAGTGGGTGCCAGGCGTTTCGCCTGATGTGCAGGAGTGGATGCTCTGGACGATGCGGCTGAATCTGGTGCTGCTGTGCTTCAACATGCTGCCGATTTATCCGCTCGATGGTGGCCAAACGGTGCAGGCGATTCTGTGGTTTTTCATCGGCCGCGCCAAGAGCCTGCGAATCACGGCGGGCCTGGGTGTGGCGACCGCGATCGCCGTGGGTATCTGGGCGCTGCTCACCGGGCACACGTGGTTTGTCGTGCTGGCCGTATTCGTCGGCATGCAGGCGGCGCAAGGTTATCGCGTGGCGACCATGCTCGCGCAGATGGAAGCGCAGGGGTATCGGGTGGAGGATTGATCGAAGGCAGCGCGGGGCGAACATTCAGTCACACACTCGCGAGTTCTCTGCGATAGGTCACATCCGGCTTGGTCTTCTTTCCTTCCGCATAGCCCGGCGCAAATATGCACGCCACCCAGTGGCCTGCTGCGACTTCCAGCAGCGGTGGCACATCGTGCACGCACACCTTCATTGCACGCTCGGGCTTGCCATCGAGCATCGTCATCGCTGTGTTTTTTTCGGGTTCATTTTGAGCGAGTTCGAGCGTGTGGGCACAGCGCGGATGAAACGGGCAGCCTGTGGGGAAGTTACTTGGATTAGGGACGTTGCCGGGGATCGCCTGAAGGCGGGACTTCTCACGGCCAAGCACCGGCATGGAATTGAACAGGCCGCGCGTGTAAGGATGCAGCGGATTCTTGAACACATCGTGCACCGAGCCATACTCGACAACGCGGCCGGCATACATCACCGCAACAACATCCGCATTCTCCGCAACGACGCCCAGGTCGTGCGTGATGAGCATCATCGCCATGTTGCGCTTGTGCTGTAGCTCGCGCAGCAGTTCCAGAATCTGCGCCTGAATCGTCACATCCAGCGCGGTGGTCGGTTCATCAGCCAAGAGCAACTTGGGATTACACGCCAGCGCCATGGCAATCATGATGCGCTGCCTCATGCCGCCTGACATCTGATGCGGATATTCCTTGAGGCGATTGCGCGGGTCAGGAATGCCGACATCCATCAGGGCTTGCGTGGCGATTTCGACGGCTTCTTTTTTCGTGGCTTTCTGATGGAGCAGCACGGCTTCCATGATCTGCTCGCCGATGGTGTAAACAGGATTGAGGCTGGTCATCGGCTCCTGAAAAATCATCGCGATGTCCTTGCCGCGAATCTTCTGCATCTGCTGATCGTTCTGCTTGAGCATGTCCAGCGGCGTGGCCTTCTCATCGCGCTGCCAGAGAATCGAGCCGTTCTCATAATGGCCCGGCGGCGTAGGCACCAGTCGCAAGATCGACATCGCAGTGACCGACTTGCCGCAGCCTGATTCGCCCACGACAGCGAGCGTCTGCTTCGGATAAATCGACATGCTCACGTCGTTGACGGCGCGGACCCGCCGCATCTGTTCACGTGTCTGCCCCGGCTCCGGCTTGGCGGCGACAGGAAAACTGATGGCGAGATTGTTGATGGTGAGTAGAGGCGTAGGCATGGGAGGGGGTGCCAGAGGTCAGAGGTCAGACGTCAGAGATTAGAGAAAAGCCCATGCACTCCTGTGCGTGGGTCGGGCGATTCACTCATCCCTTATTCAATCTTTGCGTGTGCGGATCGATGGCGTCGCGCAGGGCTTCGCCGATGAGGTTGTAGCTGAAGACGGTGAGGAAAATGGCGAGGCCGGGGAAAGTGGCGATCCACCAGGCGAACTTGCCTGCATCGCCGACGGCTTGTTTGAGCAGCCCGCCCCAGCTTGGTTCTTCGATGAGGCCGATGCCCAGGTAGCTGAGCGTGGATTCATAAATGATGGCTGAGCCGACGCCGAAGCTGGCGCCGACGAGAACCGGGGCGATGCCGTTGGGCAACATGTGTTTGAAGAGGATCGATCGCAGAGGCAGACCGCAGGCAATGGCGGACTGCACGAAATCCTGCTTGCGAAGTTTGAAGAACTCAGCGCGGATGTAGCGGGCGTAGCCGGTCCAACTGGTCAGGCCGATGATGATCATGATGAGATAGATGCGCTGAATGGTGACGCCGAAGATGACGGGATTGTCCGGGAAAAAGGCGACGAAGGTGAGCAGCAGGTATAGCTGTGGAATGGCTTCGAAGACTTCGACGATGCGCATGCCCAGAAGGTCGGCTTTGCCTGCGAAGTAGCCCATGACCCCGCCGATGACGATGCCGATGGTCACGGCGATGCCGGTGGAGACGAAGCCGATGGTCAGCGCGATGCGGCAGCCATGAATCAGGCGCGACGCCACACTGCTCTTGTTGCTCTCAGTGCCCAGCCAGTGGCCCGCGCTGGGCGGCTTGGCGCGGACATCTTCCGCATTCTGTTCGACGAGTCGATCGTTGGGCGAGTAGGGAATCGGCGCGGTCCACATCCATTCCACTTCGCCTTCGGCTTCGAGCAGGCGATAGCGGTTGTAAGCATTAAATTCCAGACGCGCTGGCGGGCTGATGGTGATGGAGCTGATGACCATCACCACGAAGCCGATGGAGAGCACGGTGGCGATGCGTCCGCCGATGGTGAAGCGCTTGAGGAAGTAGGCGACGATCGCCACCGGGGTCATGAGCATCAGCGTGACATCGGTCGCATTGAGCTGCTTGAGCCAGGGGCTGCTGATGTCGCCTGCTTTGGTCTTGACCAGCAGCGGATCTGATGATGCAATGAGCGGGGCGAAGATGCCAAGCAGTGCGACGATGGCGATCCAGATCAGCCCGATCTTGGCGCCATTTCGAGCGACGACATCGCGTATGACCATCGCTGCAAAGCTTACCCTTGGCTTGAGGCTCGGCGGCTGCAGCGGCTGCGGTTTCGGATTGGTCGTGGCCATGCTCATATCAATCAAAACTCACTCGCGGATCAACCAGCGCATAACAAAGGTCAGCAACAAGAATCGAAATCATGCTCAGCAGGCCGCTCACCAGCGCACCAGCGAGAACCAGTTCACGATCGCGAGCCTGCACCGCTTCGATGGTCAGTCGGCCCATGCCGGGGATTGAAAAAATCTGTTCCACAATAAGCGAGCCTGCGATCAGGCCCGGCAGCAGATGAGCAGCGGAAGTGATCAGCGGCAGCAAACTGTTGCGAAACGCATGTTGCCAGAGGACGACATGAGGCTCGATGCCTTTGGCGCGGGCGGTGCGAACGTAGTCAGCAGAGAGATTTTCGAGGAGCGACGAGCGGACGATTTTGGAGAGGTAAGCGAAGCCGCCGTAGGTCATGCAGACAATCGGCAAAGCGAGGTGCCACATGCGATCCAGAAGCCAGCCGCGCTCGAATCCATCTTCGCCCCAGCCGGGCAAAAAGGACATGGAACTGGCGGTGGTGGAACTGAGGCCGTTGGTGGGGAAGAGTTGAATGATGTCGCGGTTGGCGAGGAAGCCGATGAACATGACGCCCATCCAGATGACGGGGATGGAGTAGAGAATGAGCAGGATGGCACCGGAGACGACATCGAAGAATCTCCCGCGATGGCGTGCAGCATAGACACCCGTGCAGATGGCGATGATGTAAATGATCGGCGTGGTGATGAAGTTCAAGAGCAGCGTGATCGGCAGCGCTTCTTTATAGAGCTGCGAGACCGGTCGGCCTTTGGCCATGCTATCGCCCAGGTCCGGCCACTTGATCACCGGCTTGGTGAAGTGAACGCGGTTGACGCCCTCACAGCCGTCGGCCAAGGCCTTGAGCAATGCTTCTTGTGCTTTGCGCTTGGACTTCTCTTGGGCGAGCAGCGAGTCGAGTTCCGGTGCCAGCGTTTGAGGTGGCGTCAGATCAACGCGTGCAAAGAGTTCGAGCGCATCTTTAGGCCGAAGCAGCATCGCGCCGATCTGCGCCGCGTTTTTCACAAGGTCGCCGTCTTCGTAAGCCGTGATGGTTTTCACCACTGCGTAGGATCGCTCGCGTTCATTGCGATTATCCGCAAGGCCCAGGTCTTTGAGAATGGTCTTGGCCTTGGCCTCTTCTTCTTCGGTGTAGGTGATCTGCGAAGCGGTGCGGAAGCCCAAGGGGGAGACTTGATTGAGCCAGCGCAGGTATTGAACGTGCAGCGGCTGGTTGAGGCCGTAGCGTCTTTCGTAGTACGCCTTCATGGCCCGTGTTTTTTCTGCATCCATTTCTGCGCCCATCTCGCCCTTGAGGAGCGCGCCGCCGACACCACCGGGCGACATCGCCATGACCAGAAACACCACGAGGGTGATCCCGATCAGGGTGGGAATCATCAGAAGCAGTCGTCGGATGATGTAGGTGAGCATGGGCGGAAGTTGGAAGGCAGGGGACAGGGGACAGGGGACAGGCGGACAGGGGACAGG
>ENA-ORBV01011986-ORBV01011986.1-microbial-mat-metagenome-genome-assembly--contig:-NODE-11986-length-13470-cov-25.937803_pt1 | contig 13470 bp, 19 predicted proteins | sample MGYA00237777_ERZ505514 | MGnify/ENA primary metagenome ERZ505514 (study PRJEB26160, sample SAMN06269048) | microbial mat metagenome | isolation source: Oligotrophic lake microbial mat | place...
CACAAATAAACCGACGATCTAATGATTTGCAAGCTACTGCTGTAGTGCCACTGCCTACAAAACAATCTAACACGGTAGCGCCCGGCACGGTTAACAAAGTGAGCAGGCGCTCTAATAATTTCACGGGTTTCTGCGATGCGTGAAATTTTAATCCAGTAATTTGCGATAAGTTTTGAGGTAGGAAAGACCAGACATTAGTAAAGTTGGAAAATTCAGGTGCCATATCAGCCGGGCCATTTCTATTTCCGAGTCTAAAATGTGCTTTGTGTCCCGCAGATGGCAAAATCCTGACTCTTTTCCCTGATTTAATTTCAGCATGTAAATCTGAAATATGGCGCTGTATACCGTCAATACTAATCGCGTCAAACATTAAGCCCGGTACTTTCACGTCTGTATACAATCCTTTGACCTCGACAAAACGCGCCTTCCCCTTACGGTAAATGTATATACTTTCGTGGGCATGGCATAACCCGGCACTGTAAGAGCCTGTCATCCGCTTTAACCATGCGACATGTTCTACGTATTGAAGCGGCGTATCTCGTAATGCTAATCGCCAATCCAAATCGTAAGGCGCTTGAATAAAGAATACGAAAAAGCTATCCGGTTTCAATACGCGATAGGCTTCACCGAGCAGCGATGGAATATCAACCGCATTATCCCAAGTATCCAACCCAAACCCATAGGGCGGGTCAATAATGATTGCGTCAATACTAGCAGGCGGTTGCGCCTTCATCAGTTCCAGCGCATCGACACAGTGAACGCAATCAAGTTCGGTGTAGTCAGTCATGAGCCGTTTACCATCCTTGGCAACCGTACCGCGTACTTCTTCATCCCTAACGGCATATTCTGGTAGCGCCAACATCCAAGTAATCCTTTACGGTTCGTGTCTTATTCCCCCTCCCTGTGGACGGGGTTAGGGGGTGGGGGTTTCCGCCTGCGCCCGAATCATCTCCTCAAACGCCTGCACCACATCGCTCATATCTAACCGCATCGCCCCGATCAATTGCATCACATCCGGCGATAGCCCCAGCGCCGCGCCATCCGCTCCCGTTACTTCCGTCCGCTTTGTCCAGCCGCGCTCTTTGCCCATCGTCTCCAAAACGAACAGCACAGCCTTTAACTCGCCCTTGTCCACCGCTTCCATCAGTTTCGATTCTGCCCGGTCAACCAATGACTCACGCTCCTGCGCCACGACCCCCACCAAATCAGGCCACCGCGTTAGATAGTTGTCCACCGTCTGCCGTGAGCAGTCCAATGCCTCAGCAATCACCGACTTAATCCCCCGGCTGCCGATGATCGCCTCGCGGAATGTCCGCCTGCTAAACTTTGTTTTTCCCGCCATCGTGTCCAATCATGCCCAAACTATGCCCGTCCCGGCGCGTCTGATAAATCACTATACGAAATCTAATAACTTCAACCCTATCCTAAATCACCACGTTTCCATTTAACGATCATTCGTACCAAAACAATCAAAAAACCGCCCATTTCGGACGGTTTTGCATATCTTTGCGTATCATTTTCGCCTATTCTTTGACTGACTCCGCGCCATCTTTTACAAGGCGTTCAATAACTTCTCTGGCGCGTTCCCCACCGTCTTGATCCCCCCCCGCGTAAAACGCTAGAGCATCGAACAAAACTACAAACCGCTGCTGCAAAACAACTAATATAGCCGAATTCTCCTCAGCCACATCAATGTAATGCCGGATACTATCGTGATCAACCGCAAATGAATATTGCTCTTGCGCCTCCTCGAGTAAAAGCCCTATGGGCGCATTAAAAGCATTATCGTATAACTTGGCACGTTCTTCTTCGCGATGATGATTCATTTTCCATTTCTCCTTAAGCCGCCATATACCCACGCCGCTCACCCAATCGCACCAGTTTACCCTCGCCCGCCAGCCGCCGCATGTACCGCCGCAACGTCGCCTCAGATCGTGCGTTCTCCTCGTCCATCCATGCCTGTACCATCCACGGATACACCCGCCGATAGTTGACCTGCAATCTGCTCACGATCTGGATGATTTGCGTATCCATGCAACCATAATACTTTCACAATGATTTACAATAATTCTACCAGAAATTGTGATCGTTCACAGTTAAATCTCCGTTTCATTTTCCCCTTGACATCAAAAAAAGGAGCAGGCCGTCAACTGCCCACCCCTTGAGATTATTGTCCCCCGATGCCTCGTGACACTGTACGATATTCATTGTTGCTTGCCGGGCTTCGGATGCCTATTCTTTTTCGTCCGCGTCACGGGAATAGTCAGCGATCATCTTGACCAAATTATAAATAGGGTAGACATACTGCACATCATCCCCGTTCAAAATAATTAACCCGTCACGGATTACAAGTGATCCGATACTAGTGCGTTGGTCAACCTCAATCACCCCATCTACCCCGCGATATTGAATTGTGTAATGTGCTATTGTTGCCATATCAGCCCTCCCCTTGACTACTGAAATAGATATAGAATTTCCCTTGTAACTTGCGAAAGATTAACCCTTTGTCGGTCAGGACTTTTAACCGTTTCCGTACATGCCCATGTACCCACCAGACCATACTGGCGCATATTTCCTCAGACGTTTTAGGTTTGCGACATATGATCGCCAAAATGTCCACGTCACAGTAGCTTATTTTTTTCATTCCACCGTCACCCGCAACACTGTCGATTCATCCATCTCTTCAGCCGCCGCATATGCCGCCGCCGAGTCGTAATACCCCACGCCCACCGCATCCTCTTCCCGATTAAACACCAGCGACGGGATCACCACCCACACCCATCCCGGGCGCTTCTCAGTCGCTAATTTATCTGTCATCATTGGTGGGCTGGAGTCCTCCAGAACCATCTTCAGCCCTATCAGGCAAAACCTTGCATCATCAATATCAAGCCCTTCTCCACTATTAATCTTGATCTCCAGCGCATCCACCAACGCGCAAATAATTCTGTTCATCTTACCCCCCTTTAATCGACACAATCACAATGTTGTCGCCTCTGCCTCTCGCCACGCCCATGCAGCCAACCTATCCATAGCGACTACATAACAGCGGTTCGGCCTTCCGTTCCGTACCAAATAACCCATCCTGATGAGTTTCTCGCACCAGCCGTATACGGTGGTGTGATTGGCGTAAACTTTTGCGCCGATTTCCTCAAGGGTCGGCGCGTAGCCATGTAGCCTACGGTAGGTCTCGATATACAGCAGAAGCTCTAGTTGGTCGGAAGTGAGGCCGTTATTCATTCAGCCCGATCCTTCCAATCTGCGGGTTCTATTCTTAGGTTATCTAGCACATTTGCTAGCCGTGCCATTATCACACGCTGGTCGTGTCCATCTCCTGCGTCATGGGGGTCGCGTCCATACGACTCCGCGGCTTCAAGTTCTTTGCGCTGGCGTTCATTTAAAACATCGTCACGCCATTTCCACGTTCCATCTTCATTTCGCGTTTTGATAATCATTTCTCTCCCCTTTTCTTATTGGTTTAGGTAAGTTGCTTTCTATTCCCCACAATGCAAGTTGCGTCTGCGCGGGAGTGTCGAGTCGTGCGGCTTCACCCGCTTTAAAAGTATTGTCTTTGGGTTGTCGAACCTGCTTCGGTGTGGGCGATGGCTTTACGGTTTCACGGATGACAGCGAGGGCATGGGGGATGTCCGATTGAACGCCCATGACATTGATGTAAGGCTTAGAATCCCGTTTCGTTTTAGCCTGCTGATAGGCCACGTCTGCATACTTAGCGTACCGATCACAGCTAAAGCTTGCTTCCGGATGGTCAAAAGCAAGTGACTGATACATATGCGCTTCGTTTTCCCATAATTCCCATGTGAAGTGGTCACGTGGGCTTACCCAATCTTTGTGCGGTAGATCATCGACAGTGATTGGTGCCACTTCTGCGGGTTCGGGTTCACGCATCATAAATGCGCCGAGCTGCCCGAGCATCCACTTGACCTCGCTCATACTTCCATCAACGCGCTTAATGAGTAATTCGTAGATACCATCGCTCAAGATGTCCGAGACGGTAGCGCGATCACCGCAAGCGTTTTGAAACACATCGCCGGGCTGACAAAACGAGTAGTGAGCTTGGGTCGTATTCATAATCATTTCTCTCCCCTTTTCTTATTGGTTTAGGTAAGTTGCTTTCTATTCCCCACAATGCAAGTTGCGGCTGCGCGGGAGTGTCGAGTCGTGCGGCTTCACCCGCTTTAGGGGGGGGTTACCCATACTCAACCCGCTTCCCAAACATCACCACCTGCGCCACTTCTCCCGCGTCCATCTCATCCCCCCGCGCCGCCCCCAAGTTTGGCACGTCCAGCACTCGCGCCCGGATGTCCCCCTCCTCGTCCGGCCAATACACCGCATCGCGCACCGGCTCGTAATCCGCCAGCCACACCCGCCCACGCGCTGGAAACTCTATTCCCTCGGTTTCATGCCACCATGAAGAAAATTGATACGTCTCCACGCTTCGCAGATGGGGCGCTATGAACGGCAGCCCACACGCATAAAACACCTCCTCCTCTTCCGGCGTATCCACCAGCACATGACTATCCACCAACCGCCACACCGCCCCCTGATCGAACTTGACCCCCGGCGGTAGTATGCCGATATTGCCGTCGTTATTCCTCATCCCGCGCTTTGTGACGATCACCTTATTCGCATCCCCCGGCCCCGTGCGGATGACCATCGTCGGTCCCCACTGCCGATCTTTCAGCACGATAAAAACGTCCAGCGGAAATCCCTTATACACCGCCGCCCGAAACCGATTGCTCCACGCGATATTGTGGCCGTTCTTATTCTTGCGCTGCGTCAGGTGCCCCATCCGCAGCAGCTCATCCATCCGCCGGAATAATGCCACCTCGCTCAATGGCGCACAGATAATCTCGATATCGCCCACTTCCGCCTTCCCCCGCCGGATGCTTCCCCCGATTGCGATCCTGCTGCACACGTCCGCCAGCAGATCAACCACTTCCACCGCCAGCAGCGCACCTTCCGCAAGCGGTATCCGTACCTTACCAGTCGAGTCTTGCGCCGCCGCGCCGCCGGGGAGAGGGCTGGGGGGTGAGGTTAATGCGCTCATATAACATTCCTTTACTTGATTACTTTATTACTTGATTACTTGTTCAAGTTCCTATATAATACCAGAATACGTGTTCGATTGCAAACCAATCAGGAGTGATTTACAATGCTGGCGTTAACCATTTCGAAAGACGAATCCATGACAAAGAACTCGCGTGTAATCTACAGACTTCCGAAGATCATCAAAGCGCACGAGGCGCGTGTTCGCAAGGAAACAGGCAACCCGACCTATCGCTTGACTAACCTCGCCTTGGAGGCGGCGACGGGCATTCATCGAAATCTTCTCAGCGGATACCGCAACCATCAACCTATCCGGGTCGATCTGAATGTCCTTGCCAAACTCTGCGACTTCTTTGGCGTTACACCCGGTGACATCCTGCAACTAGTGCCGGGTGACAATCAAGAAGATTGACCGCACATCGTTCCGGCGCTACAATTAAGTTTCTCAGTGTGTGAGAGCCAGGAGGCCAGCCGTTAAAAGCTGGCCTTTTGGTTTCTCTATTGCAGATGCAGGATGCGCGGTGCATCCTCATCGTCATTGTCCCGCTGTTGGGGCGCGCCGGGCTTGGACTTGGTGGTAACAAGACTTGCAGGCCAATCATGAAAGCGTGTGGTCGTAAAGTCAAAGCGCGTTCTCAAGGTGCCAACCTGTCCGTTGACTTTATTCTTGGTGAAAATCAACTCCTCTAAATCAGGATATTGGGCATTACTATTAAACTTCCCATCCCGCCACAACAAGCACACAATGTGAGCATCTTGCGCGATGTTGGCTGATTCTTGGATGTCAGACTCAACGGGCTTTTCTTCTTTACGTTTTAGCTGCGCGCCCAATAAAATTGGCACATCGGCCATATAGGCCAACTTCTTAATCGCATCACTCACGTAGTTGATGCGATAGCGCGGCCCCTGCTTCTCTATCTCGGGCGCTGCACCAATGCGCTGCACATAATCAATGATGACCAGATCGAGACCACCTTCGTTTTTAAGTGCGGCGACTTCGGTTTTAATCTCGTCGATGGTCATGCCCGGCTTGTACCGCAGATGCAAGTTCCATTTGCTCATGCGACCCGCTGCTTCGCCGTAACGTGACAATTCCTGCGGATTAAGCTGTTCATACATGAGCTTATCCGATGGCATACCTGTCTGCATCGACAATAGGCGACCTGTCATAGTTTCTACATCTTCATCGCCCACGTTAAAAACGGCGACTCGTGCCGATGGCGCAGCATTATGCGCGATGGTCAGTAGCAACGAGGTCTTCCCCATATGGGTTTGACCAGCTACGACCATCACCTTCCTGCGACGTAAGCCGCCCAACATTTGATCAACGACCCGTATACCCGTTGGTATTCCGGCCAGCGTACCGGGCGACTGCGCCATGCGCGCATCTAAATTGCTGGCGTGGTCAAGCAGCGCATCATGAATATGCTGCACTGGACGCAGCGTAGTTGGTGTGGTGACATTGCCTAACCGTACTTCCGCCGCGCTCGTGATGGCCTCAATGGTCATTTCTTCGTTGGTGGCTAACTGTTTAATCTCGTCGGCGGCAATCATCAACCGCCGACGTGTAGCAGCTTTTTCAACTATGCGCCCATAAACCTCAGCATGAATCGCCGTCGGCGTGGCATTAATCAACTGCGTCAGGAAGGCGGGCCCGCCAATATCTTCCAACTTGCCTTGATCTTTTAGTTCCTGAACTAGGGTTAGATAATCTACTGGTTCTTGGCGCTCATTCAAGCGTAGCAGGGCTTGCCAGATATATTGATGGCGCAGGAAGAAAAAATCATCGCCTTTCAAAAATGAGGCCACATTCAAAAAGACTTTGGGGTTAATGAGGATAGCCCCGATGACTGCTTCCTCTGCTTCTTGACTGTAAGGAGCGGGTAGGTTAAACACTGGTGGCCTCTCTCTCGGACGGTTTCTTTGAGAAAATCGCCGCCAAATTCTTGATGATGCGCTGTGATTCCTCATAATGCGGACCGGGTGTTGTGTCACGCGGCATCCATTCCTGATAGGCTGGATCGCTTGCCGTGTCTTGCACGGTTTCGATCTGATACCCACATGCCCGTCCCGTAGCAACCCACTTGTGAATCCCTGCCCCGTTGCCGGGTAGGTCGTAGCTAGGACATTTGAGTCTGTACCACGCAACAAACTGCTCAATCTCTGCGGCATCCATCGGCTGCTCCAGGTTGTTCTCAATCCATAGGGCATCACGCTTATCTTTTTGCGCGTTGCCCGATGGCGCAAAGGTGCCGGTCAGCAGCTTCTTTATGTTCATGGTGACGCTACCCGTCCCGGTGTTCCAGTGTGTGTTAATCGCGTCAAAGATTTCATCACGCGGGCGCGCCGTGGCGCGGTGCGGGGATTTAGGGGTTTCTTGGTTACTCGTTACAGGTGTAATCATTTCCTGTAAGTTAGGATTGCCTTCACTCGCCGCTGCGCTGACGAGCGCTAAAGGTTCTTCTATTCTTTCTTCTAGTTCTTTATTCTTCTTACGGTTCTCTGGTAGACCCTTACGGTCTATCTCAGACCCCTTCAAAGCCTCCGAAGGGTTCTCTGGTAGACCCTTACGGTCTATCTCAGACCCCTTCCCCTGTTGTTTTTGCAGCTTGATTTCACTGTAGCGCTGGATGTTTTGCAGCCATAAATCCTTAATGGCGATGGCTGTAGGCTTTCCCTTTTGTCCAAGTTGGTTCGGTGTTCCTTCTTGGAGAATTTCGATGAAGCCCTTAGTCGTTAGCCCCTGTCGAGCAGCGCGGAACTTCCCCCGACTTATGCCACACTTTTGATAGGTCGTGCGCTCCGTCTCAGCGCACACACCGCCCATCTCTCCACAGACACGTTTATAGTGTCCGTACAGGCGATACTCGTACAAATCAAGATCATCGTCAGCCATATGGGGTAGCTGCGCGAAATACTTACGACCATCATCATGGTCGGTAATGGATTGATGTGAGACTGTCATCGAATAGAACCTCGCACAAGAAAACGTAAATCGGCGATGAGGACGCGACCATCTGTTCTTTTAGACTTGGGAAATATCAAAGTTGACAGAAACGAGAGGAGGCGGTAGACTGAAGGTAATTCAGTCATACACCCCCTTTCGCAAGGTCGTGTCTGGTAATGATAGCGCTCGACTAAAGCACTATCCCGGTAACGGTAAATTGTATAGACCATTCGTAAAGAGCCTCTTGCAGAGGCTTTTTGCATTAAAGGGGCGGTGACATATTGCCCTCCTATTTCACATCTTAACATAACACTATATCCTAAATTTAAGGACGCGCCAAATCTTGACGCGCCCTGCTTACGAGTCAGAATGGCACGTCAACATTGACTTGCTCGGCGTTCAAGTAACCTGATGATTGCGACCAGACAACTTTTACAGGAATCGGGAACTCGCACTCCTGCCCGGCCTCTGTCCAACCGTCAATCAGTTTGAGCGTGTCATCGTCACTAATGAATGCGGTGCGGAGTTTATCGCGCCCATACAAACGCGATGGTTCGGGCGTGTTTAGTTCGAGATACTTCGCGCCATTCCCACCTACTTTGATGACCGCCTTGGTTGCCATCATGGGAAGGTTGGTTGCCTTGACTGCCGCCAGCAACGCACTTTTCGCCGCTGCGTAACTGGGCATCTCCGCCCAATCTTTGATCTTCAGCAGCTCAAGGGCTGCTTCGGGCTTGATGTCGTAGAAGACGCGCGCGTCTTCTGCGATTGCGCCACGCTCAAGGAAACTCCACGGCTCACGTCCGGCTGCGCTCGCCTCGGACTTGGTTTCGCTTTTAGGCTGTGCGGGTGGGGTTGAAGCCCCTTCTTTCTCAAACGCTTCCTTGATGGCTTTAGCCGCGTCTTTGCCGCTGGGGTACTTGCTATTCCACTCAGCGATATTCCCGTAGGTGGAAACGCCTGCATACCGGGCGATCTCCGACTGGGCGATGTCCACTTTCAAGACGCTGCGTATCGTCTTGTGAAAATTATCAAGGTTGCCTTCCATCCAACCGACTGCCTCTTGTATGTGGTCTTCGGCTTTCTGAATCGCTGTCACCTGCGAAACAGGTTCTTCACCATCGACTGCCCAAGTGCGGAGTGATCGCGCCACCGCGATAGGATCAGTGAAATCAGCATTGACCGGAACTTCTTGGCATCTACTTTTTGAGATGGAAAGTGTATGTTCCATCGACATGTAGGCGACCACATCAAACTCGTATTCAAAGTCCGGGCTTTGAACAGAGGCCGTGCCGATCTTCACGGGCTTTGTTTTACCGTTGGGCTGGACTTCCAGCACCCAATCCGACTTAGACCGCATCGTTCCGATGATGTGCAATTTGGCATTGACCATCGCATCGACTAGCGCGTTTTGCGCGGGGCGACCATCTGCCCATCCCGCGAAATCGTTGCCGCCTCGCTTCCCACCAGCACGATCAACGATTTCTAACACGCCACCTACTCCGTTCCATGCGTGGCTGAAGCTGTCGATGACAAGCACCGTATAGCCGTTTTCAGCAGCGGCGTTGATCGCGCCAATGTAATAGCCGGGATTGTATTCTCCGGCGAGGTTCAGCACGTCAAAAGAAAAATGACGGCTGTACTTGCTTGCACTTTTCCCTTCGGTGTCCAGAAATGCGATCTTGCCGCCCTCTGCCTCGACAATGGCAGTTGCCATCATCATGGCGGTCCACGTTTTACCCGAGCCGCTGGGTCCAACCAACGCGACTCGGAGTTTACTTTTTTCCTTCATCGCCGGATTGAAGGGGTTACCGTTAAATCTAATGGTTTTGAGTGCTTGCGACTGTGCCATATCCGTAGTATCCTTTTGTGATGTAAGGGGCTTAGTTTTCCAGTTCTGCGCCCCAAAGAATGAGATTGCCCGAAAGGGCTTTTTTGTTACCCATTAAATGGGATAAATGGGACGATTGCGACACACGGCCTAATCATCAAGGCCATGCACGGCGCGACCACATCCACCGGTGGCGCTGGCGGTGCAGCCTCGAACAATACCAATGCTGCCATAATGTAGGGCGGATCGCTCCAGGTGTTGACCCAATCATCCGTAGAGATAATCCGCACATCCCCCAAAGTTTGCAGGATGCGATCCGCCCACACTGTGGCGGGGTCTACAGGTTCGTTCCAGCCCGGCGCAAAGAAATCGGCTGCCGCTGTTCCGTCCCGATGTTTCACGACTGCCGCCACTGGAACACCCCGCGCTCTCAGCGCTCGCTCCAATGTCCCGCCATTCTCGAAGTCTTTCTTTGTTAAGGTTGTGTCCGTTAAGGTTGTGTCCATCTTGCGTTGTTCTCCGGTGTGATATTTATTTTAGCTCAAAGTTTCTAAAAGTGGGTAGGACATTTAAAGCATACAACCTCCTTACAGCAATTAACGATCATTTTCTGGCGCTTCCCACCTGCCCCATTATCAGAGGCTTTTACCCACCCCGCGCCGCCCACCCAAAAAATTTACTTTATTAATAACCGTCTATCCTTATTTTAAAGAGCCTTAAATTCTATCGTTTGATCTAAAGCTCACAATACGCCAGCGTACTAAGTTGGTCAGCTATTGGTTCTAAAAGACATACCAAAATTAATGCACTCTCTTACCTTACTAACGTGGATATGATGTTATGCTAAATGTTACTTGGTCTTACTGCCCCGCCCCTTTTTTATTTCCCTATACAGTGTAAAATCTACATAAGAAATATCTTATCATCCTTGCAACTTCCTGTCAAGATAGGAAACATACTTGCAAGGAATGCGGCTATATGCTACAATACTAGAAAGGCAGTAAGGAGATGAGAAGAGTGATGACGAACTTCCCTTTGCTTGTGACTCAAAAAGAAGTGCGTGATAAGCGTCGGTATAGCCAGAGAGAAATCGCTGTGGCGCTAGGCGTTTCAGAGCCGACAGTCTCGCGCTGGATGAATGGTAAACGCATTGAAAATACATCCATAAAGATTGTCATGAAACTGTGCAATTGGCTGGATTGTGATTTGCGTGACTTAGTTTACACAGAGGCGACAGAAGCCAACCTATGAACAAACAACAATTTGCACTACAAGCCCTGAGAAACGCCATGATTGCACTTGGCACGGAAGAAGAAGCCCTTGAAGGTATGAACTACCAAGACATGAGTTTCTTTTTATTATCGGTTGCTCGCGGACATTCTTTGGATTCTCATAAAGAAATAACGGAAGACGCAACCGACATCCGTGCTGACGACGACGACGACGACGACGAATTGATTACGCCAATGTTCCCCGGCGAACTGCCGCCGCGACGGCCTGCTTTCCGAGATGATTGAGCTAGAAACCGCGTCACTCACAACCATCGAAAGCCAAGAACTTGCGTTGCGTGAGAGCATGATTCGCCAAGCGCAGGAGGTCTTTTGGACGGTGGTCGCCGAGCAGCTTCAAGCCATCCGTGACAAGCGACTCTACCGTGATGTCGCGCCCGACTTTGATACCTACTGCAAAAGCGTGTGGGGCTTCTCTTCATCCCGCGCCAGCCAGCGGATTAACGGGGCAACGACGACCAAGTACATTCATTCCGTTACAGGTGTAACGCTTCCGAGCGAAGCTGTTGCGCGTCAGGTTAAGACGCTGCGGCCTGATGTACAGGTGGTGGTGGTGAAAGCGGCGGCTGCGTATGCGAGTACCAATAACCAGCCGATCACTGCCCCGTTGATTCAACGCACGGCTGAGGTCATCGAAGAAGCGATGAACACAGGCCATGTAGATACAGGTTCAGGCGAAAGCAATCCGGTGATTACTGCTATAACAGTTGGCGAGATCGAGGCGATCAAACGCCAGAAGCAATACATCGCCGAGAGCATGTCGGAGATGTGGGCAACCTATCGGCTGCCTGCATCGCTGATTGATCGGCTGCCCATCCCATTCGCGGGTGATGTTGAGGTGCAGGTTATCGTGAGGGTGAGGTTGCTCAAGTCAGCGACCCCATAGCTAAAGCTAGGGGCTTGTAGCAATACAAGCCATGCTGACCAGACTCAGTTCCTTTAGGGGAACTCCGTTAGTGGTGAATATAGATAGGCACTTCAGGGTGACGTTCCAGCCCTGAACGCTGCGGTACACGATTAAACAGGCTGAGGGTCTAAACCAGTGTCGTGTACATAAAACCACCGCATAACATTGTCGAGGAAGACATTACCCGGAGCAATCCGAGAAACGAAAGGTAACTTTCATGCAACGTGTATTTGTACTAGACCGCAACAAACAGCCCCTTATGCCTTGCCATCCGGCACGGGCGCGGGAGCTACTGGACAAAGGGAAGGCGGCAGTCTATCGCCAATATCCCTTTACGATCATCCTGAAAGAACGGGACGGCGGCGATGTGCAGCCTATCGCCTTCAAAGTCGATCCCGGCAGCAAAACGACAGGCATAGCGTTAGTCGCAGACTTCAAACGGGGTAAACGCTTGATCTGGGCAGCAGAGTTAGCCCATCGTGGGCAGCAGATCAAAGCCGCGCTGGAATCACGGCGCTCATTGCGGCGGGGTCGCCGAGCGCGTCACACCCGCTATCGTCCGGCACGGTTTGATAACCGCCGCCGTGCTGAGGGTTGGCTGCCGCCGTCGCTCATGAGCCGCGTAGATAACATCGTGACATGGGCAAACAAGTTAGGTCGCTTTTCGCCGCTGGCATCCGTCAGTCTGGAACTGGTCAAATTCGATATGCAGGCCATGCAAAACCCTGAAATCAGCGGCGTAGAATACCAGCAAGGCGAGTTGATGGGCTATGAAGTCCGTGAATACTTGCTGGAAAAATGGAAGCGCAAATGCGCTTACTGTGGGGTAGAAAACGTGCCGTTTGAAGTCGAGCATATCAACCCAAAATCGCGGGGCGGGTCAAACCGTGTGAGTAACCTCACTATCGCTTGCCGCAAATGCAACAAAGCCAAAGACAACCAAACGGCGGCTGAGTTTGGGTTTCCCGACATTCAGCGCAAAGCCAAAGCGCCTATGAAGGACGCGGCGGCGGTTAATGCCTCGCGCTGGAAGCTGTATGGCGTGTTCGCTCAGGCGGGTATCCCGTTGGAAGTCGGCACAGGCGGACGTACCAAGTTCAACCGTATTAAGCAAGACTATCCTAAGACGCATTGGCTCGATGCAACTTGCGTAGGCGAAAGTGGGGCGTGTGTCTTTGTTTCGCCTAACCATGCGCCACTGCTCATCAAGGCCACAGGGCGGCAATCGCGCCAGATGTGCCGCCCGGATAAGTACGGGTTTCCGCGCACAGGCGCGAAGCAAAGCCGCGTGGTGAAAGGTTTCCAGACGGGCGACATGGTAAAGGCCGTCGTCACCACTGGTACGAAAGCTGGCGCGTATATCGGGCGAGTGGCGGTACGAAGCTCAGGCAGCTTTAATATCACCACCCGCACAGGCACGGTGCAGGGTATT
>ENA-ORBV01011988-ORBV01011988.1-microbial-mat-metagenome-genome-assembly--contig:-NODE-11988-length-13468-cov-4.892390_pt1 | contig 13468 bp, 10 predicted proteins | sample MGYA00237777_ERZ505514 | MGnify/ENA primary metagenome ERZ505514 (study PRJEB26160, sample SAMN06269048) | microbial mat metagenome | isolation source: Oligotrophic lake microbial mat | place...
TTTTATACTCTCAAAAAGCGACAATAGAAAACTTTCTTATAGAGACCTCAATGAATATTTCAACGGTATCGAAGCTCCATCACTTGCTGCTATACGCGACGCAGTAATCGCTATACGTTCAAAGAAATTTCCCGATTGGCATGTCGTGGGTACACTCGGTTCATTTTTTAAAAACCCATTCATCACTGAAGTCGAGGCAATCAAACTACGTGAACTTTATCCAGACTTACCAACCTACGAAGCTGGCCCAGATACAGTCAAAATACCCTTAGGATACGTGCTTGATAAGCTTTGTGGGCTTAAGGGATACCAAGTGGGGAACGTGGGTCTTTACCCAGCTCAGGCTTTGGTTTTGGTAAATTACGGCGGAGCAACCACAAGTGAAATAAAAAACTTTGCCACACAGATTGCTGAAAAAGTTTTTGCTAAAACCAAAATCATTATCACACCGGAGGTTACTTATGTTAGTGGTGAAATAAAAAATAAAAAATAATTCCAATTAATTTTTATTTTGTTCCAGGATGCACCAAGACCTTTGCCAAAAGGATTGGTTTGATCGAATCTGGACTTGGCAGATTTTGTGGCAACGTGAAACCTGGCAATGACAAAGAAGAGTCAGACAATGACTCTGACAGTCCTCTTGCTGGAGACGATGAGGAAGCGCCAACACCCAAGCCCGATCCTGTTCCTGACACAGGCAAGACCATCAACGAAAGGCTCAAAGAGCTAACAAAGGAAGCAATCAAGTGGATGCTTGCTGATGAAGGATCCGAAATGCAGACCAAGACCGCATGCCTTGAAAGGATTGAAGTCCGAGGTCAGCCTTTCAAGAGAGCCAATGTCTTGGTTGTCCAAGGCAGAGTGGCTGGTGGCTCTCTCCTCAACAAGTTGGATGTCGAGATTGATGAAGATGGTGGAGGCAGTTTGGCTGTGCTCCCATTGGATCCGAATGTCATGTCCGGAGCTGCTTGCATCATGGAGAGCTGGGAGGATGGCAATCGAGGCTTGGCAGCAACACTTGAAGTCTGTCTGGAGGAATCTTGCAAGGAGGATGTGGTGCCTGAAACCAATTGCGAGAAGGATCAAGGAAGATTCAAGTGACCGAAAGGTGTCAAGTCCATGCTGACAAGGCTGGATCCTTGCGACTTGTGCTTTCGCGATGCGCCTGGTGCAGATGGTGACACTCTCCATGAGATTGACAGTTTGGAACTTGAACATGGTGAATTGAGGAGCACTGCGCCTTGTGTTGTTTTCACTGCTTTCCACTGTGACATGAAGCCTTGTGCCAAGCCAGCAACTGACAATCTTGTCATTCCTGGTGAGAAGAAGAAGCCATCTCTTTGATCAAAGCATCAACGTTGTCATGATGAAGACAAGGAAGAGATGGAATTTGCTTTTGTTGATGATGACGGCAGCGACAATGGTGGAGGAGGCAAGCCATGAGCCAAGTCTTCCGGCATGTTCAGTGAAGCAGCTGCAGCTGCAGCTGCACTAGGATTGTTTCTTGGAGTCGCTGCACTCGGTGTGCATGCTGGCAACAACTGAACACAAATGTGCAGGAAGGCAATGATCATCCAAGTGTTGGTGGCAGACAACAAGCAACAACAGAAATGGAGGGGCAACGCAATTGTTCAGATGGTGCTTTTTGGGCAAACAGTGTGTGTTCCACAGCTCAACAGTCCAGTTGTTGCTGTTGTTTGCTGACATGGGCCAGTTGTTTGCTCCTCCACCCTGGGACAAGAGTCAACTCCAAAAACAGAACCCACCAGCAGCACTGCCCCACACGAGCACTCCACCATCACTTCCCTCCACCAGCCCCTGTGCATTGTGCTGTGCTCGTCATGACGATGCGTGGACCTGAGACGGTGCAAGCATTGTGGTGATGTGTGGACAGGAGGGTGTGGAGTGTTGGTGATGGTGATGCCCGGGGTTTCATTGGTCACTGATGATGAATCATGCTGACATCATTGTCATTGTTGTCAGTTGATCATTTGTCACTGATGACAAGTGAAGATCATCAGTGTCATCATCAGTCACTGTCATTGGCACCAGTGCTGGTGCTAACTGAGCCAACTAAGCCAACCAAAACAACTGAACTGACTGAACTAACCAAACTGACCAAACTGGCTGAACTGACTAAATTAGCCAAAACAACCAAACTGACTGAGCCAACTGAAGCAACTGAAGCAACTGAAGCAACTGAACTGAACAAACTGAACTGAACTGACTGAACCAAACAAACTGACCAAACTGAATGAACCAAACAAACCAATTGAACTGACTAACCAAACTAACCAAACGGAATGAACCAATTGACCTAACCAAACTAACAAAACCAACCAACTGACTGACTTGGGGTGCGACGCAGCTTGGGATGACATTCGAACTACCAAAAGTTGGCAATGGCCCACACAAACCTGTGACCAAAAGTTGAGAGTCAAAAGGAGACACCAGAAAGAGTGCAGAACAACCTTCAAACATGTGAAAAAGAGTCAACAATGGTTGAGTTGTGACCAAAAACACTCATTTTGGGGGTGCAAAATCCCAAAACTTGCAATTTTTGATGAAAACTGGCAGCTAAAATTCAAAAAATGAAGCCCACAGATGAAATGAGACATTTCAAAGATTGTTGTTGAAAGAAGAAAGATGATTGTGAAGTCCGGGCAGAAAAGAACAAGCAGAAGTCAACCGGTGAGCGCATGGCCAGCAACATGACCAAAGCAGGGCAAAATGGCAAAGGCAAGCAGATGGATTCTCAAAAATTGTTTTTTTTGTATTTTTTTTGTGACATGCAAAAGCACTTGGCAGTTTGGGTTTATTTTTTGTAACACAATTTGAGAGAAACATTGCAGAAAAGATTTTTTTCAGCTCTCAAACCCTGTTTTCTAAGCAAGTGGGTTAGGGTTAAGGTTACCCCTCCCTCCCATCACATGCAAAATGGTCATTTGTGTGCGGGTGCACTGGAGCTTATTGCTTCTCCTTTGCCTACAGGATTTGCAATCGTGCATTACTACCCTAATTACATTGGAATAGGAAATCTTGCGTTCGATGGTCGATCGGGTTCTTGCCTTTTGGCAGTTTTGGGTGCATCAGAAATGTGTTGGTATTGCCCTAAAATAGAAAAATTGATAGACAGTCGATTACCGCTACTGGCAAATTGTATTCACGTAAACTTGAATGACCATGGTGTTTATCAACTTTGTGCTGTAGTTTCCTAAACAGTCATTATCTAACCCCCCCGCCAAAAACGAAGTTCCCACATCTCCAGGTAGCATCTCGAGGGAGCTACCGGCAAAAAAACATGGATGCTGAATCGCCTTCTTCGGCAAACACTTATCTCCTTGGGCTACTACGTATGGGATATTGAATTGCTATCATGTCTGACTTTGACACGATCAATTTCCAAGTTCAGCTTATTATCTACTGAACCTACATGTAGCTAGCTAGCTAGATAGCTAGCTAGCTCTACGGGCCAAACCTAACAAATGCCTGGTCCTCGGAAAAAGAAACCTCGTTTGCCGTCAACTGAAAGGGTTTAAAAACTCACCGCTCCTCTAATCAGAAAATTCACGCTAACCTGGATGACCGACACAAAGAAAATCGTAGTAAGCCGCTTACAGTATGCGGTCATGGGACAAATAGCCCCCGCTACTGTATTTCCCGAGCTACCGGCAACTACGAGACGACCCTTGTCTCCTGGTCTACCAGCAAGAAACATCTAGCTAGCTAGGTCCTGGATATCGGACACCCTAAACCTGTCAACGAAGATAGGTGGTATACCGTTCGAGCTTCCGTTGTCTCCAGGGGCCGTGCGCCGGCAAAATAAAGTTATCATGATGACATCCAGGACTGTTCAGCACTGGAAACGCCGCAGGCAGAATTGAACGCCTGCCTTTGCTAGCTACTAGTACTAGTAGCGAACTAGCTGCTCTTATCTCCTGAGTTACACACCAACTCAACAATCGTGTGTTCGTACCGGCAAAAACAAGAAATCACCCCCGGCTGACTCCGAAACCTAACTAATAAATCCTAGCTAGCTCCTGGACTGTCGTCTTCCTCAAAAGACGCTTCAATACCAAGTCTCCTAACTTGGGGTACAGTTGTTGCCTTGACTCAACCATGGGAGTGTGAGTCATCCAAGGCCCCTTTTTTAGTCGTTGTCACAGAGGGGTCAGATCCTCACTGGGTCTTTTTTTCGCCGCCACCGGCTAAAAATTCCGTCCTGGATGGCCTTGTCGCCCACAAGCACTGATGGGCCCGTGATTCCATGAACCGGAACTGAACCGGGGCTGTATAGGCTACATCATTACAGGCATTGTCATACTACTATTAGCTAGTTTAGCTACAGGTAGTCTGTGAACTCTGAAGATTTCTTTCTTCCGAATAGCCTCCAAAATCCCCTTCAATACAAACCTGGCTCAACTTTTCGAAGATGCAGTATATTTTGAAGTCGGGTTTCAGGAGCTGCTCCAAAAAGTACAATAGCATGTCTCGGCCTATCCCGAGCCTTAAGAGTAGGGAAGCTTTCATTCACTTTGTCATTGTTAGTACCGGAGTCATAGCCCATACATGTCACCGTTGTTCTTGACCTTGCCTGGAAAACAACAGGGACTCAATCGCTCCACAAGCCAAAGCCTGAGAGCAATCTCCTCTCTATCATGGTTGGATATTTCCAGAAAGAGGAAATACAGATCTTGATCCTTCAAGATGAGAAAAACGCAAAAACAAACGAGGCCGGCGGGAGCACGTAGTAAACGTGGAATCAACGCCTACGAACTACTCACGTTCACGGCAAATACAAAATCATGCACCTCCGAAGAAAAGAAGCATAACGAAAACTTGGGATGGAGTGTTGATACATGTAGAAGACTTTTGATATACAATTTAAATGTAAACGAATCGTAAATGATAGTCTTCTTATTCTTCGTCGTCACTGGTTTCCTCCTCCTCGTATTCTTCCTCTTCCTCATCAGCATCCATTGTATTGGGGATATCCTCCAACTCGTCGTCATCTTCTCCTTCTACTGCCACGTTGTCGTCGTTGAGACTTGCTCCTCCTGCTACCGGTGCTGCTGGTGCATCATCTCCATAAATCATGCGCATGGCATCCTCATCCTTCAAGGCCAACATGGCCTGTTGGGGTGCCGGCAACAAACTCAAGACAATGCCAGGGGGATTGCGCAAAAGGAAATACAAGACTTCTTTGTAAAACAATTTGACGGGTCGTGCTTGAATGACAAAGCACATGGGTGCTCCCAAGAGTAAGAGTGCCCTGGACGTCACAGTGCGTCCTCCAAACCAACCAAAAAATAAAAACAAACAAAAGTTACGAATGGTTTCTCCCCAATTCTGTGTATAATATTGCATTCGATTTTGATTGTGTGGTGTCGTGTTGTGTCGTGCCGGGTGGTTTTGCAAGTTCGTCAACAGCAAAAGAAACAGAATGAGATTCAAGTCACAATGGACAACTCCAACGAAACTCAGCAACCACACAAGAAATACAACGATACAATAACGTACAATATTCAAATAATGTTGGACATTTTGTTTGAGTCCCACCACCGAAGACGATGATGATTGCAGAGTTCCTCCGGCCGCACTCGCCGCCGCCGTACTACTACTGATGCTGGCCGCCACGGCCGGTCGAAAGCGATCGCCCTTGATTTGGGGGGTCCGTGCCTGTTCGGCCGCCGCTTGCGCGGGTGGAATGGGATCCTCCAAGAGCGGAGCGGTCTTTTCTGAGATTAATGTCGTTTGAAGTTGCGACTTTAAATGCGTGGCGTATTGTCGTAATTGAAAGGCAATCAAGGGATCTGAATCGGAAGATGGTGTTGGTGGTGTTGCTTCTTCGTCTTCGTCGTCCTCGTCTTCTTTGGGTTCTGCACTATTATCAGCCTCACCTTTACGACTCACAACAAATTGAGAACTAAACCAAATCGCCGCTTCATTCAAGGTATAAGCGTCCAACAAGTCGGAGGTGGACATTTCTTCCATGCGGTCTTCCAATTCTTGACCAAAGGTTCGTGGATCAACCGGGGGTACCATGTCCAGAACTAAAGTCAAGGCGGGTTTATTTGGGTCCGTGGCATCGTCGTCGTCGTCTTCGTCATCATCGTCGTCCAACAATTCATCCATTAACAATTCGTCGCGCAAGACCCTTCCATCGAGGCTTAAGCGAATCAAGTCGAGGGGTGGTTTGCCCGGCAATTGGCGTGCCAAACTACTTTTTACGGATTCGACATTGCGGGCCCGAATCGCATTCAATTCCATGGGATGAATGTCCAAGACTTTGGAATCCAAATTGGACTTGATGAGAATGACCAAGGGTTTGGTCGATGTAATGGATTTTTTATTGTCCGACGAGTCTTCCTCGTCTTCCTCGTCTTCTTCGTCTTCTTTGTCTTTTTCCTTGCCGTCATTATCATCTCCATCGTCTTCATCCGTTGCTGCTGTGCTGCTATCTCCTCCTCGTGGTACTAAAAGTGCACTACTGCTAAAGAGAGGGGATGGATCGTCATGTTTCCGTGTCCCCCAAAGGAAAGAAGAGCCCCGATGATGATGATTGCTGCGTATTGGCAGCCCCCTGGATGGTTGTCGTGGTATAGCTGCAACAATGGGGTGTATTTGTAGAAATGCTGCTACGAGTAGCAAAGAGGAAAGCATCTTATTGGTAGCGGTAGTGCTGTGGATTGTATTTGTATGGGGCATGATGCTTTTTAGGAATTCAACAACAGCAGGGAAATTGTGTACTAATTATGGCTTTGTGGAGGCGTCGTGTGTGGTCTGGTCGGTGTTGACAACGAAAGATCTTACTTCACTACACTCGCAGTATTTATATCAAAGAAGCAGCTGGTCAGATATATATTGGTCTAGCTAGCTAGCATGCAGGAAGCTGGCAGTGGCGGATTGCAGTATGGTCAACAACCTGGAACGACGCCTTCTTTGTTGTTGCTCAAGGATAGAGGAGGTTGGATGATCGATCGCTGTGGTGATGGATCACTTGCATCCACGAGAAATCAATGAATGAGATCCACGTGGAAAAACATACATTGTTCAGACACGAGCATGACTAAAAATAAATGGGTCTCACACTTGTTCTGAAGACAAAGCTCTGTTCAGCTTGCAGTGACAGAGGAAGGGAATGGACTATCCACTTTGCCTCTGCGGAAACCATCTCACTGGTCTTCCCAACCTTATGAAATCTCAAGAAGGTCTTATGTAGGGTGGTGTGCAGATGATGATCTTTCAGTTTGCATGTCCACATCGTCGCATTGCGCCCCAAAAAATTCGAAATGAACTGTTCAAAAGTGTCTGTGGACACATCATCACACACCAATCACCAACAAGCTCCTGTCTCAATGCTATTAATGTGGATTGTGTCAGCAACTAAAAAATCATGGTGATGCAGTCCATGTGCACTGTGTTGTCATCTTGAAGAAAGTGTGAAAACATTCCACAATGGACAAACTTCATTTGCAACACACAAATGTGTCATTGACAACCCATGCTTCAAAAACGTCATCAAAGATTTACCAAAAGGATTGCTATTTTTGCCAAAATCAGTGTAGACAAAACAACATCATGCGTGTTTGAATGTGTTGTACAACATGCATGCCGTCATGTGCAAGAGTGCAAAAAACAAGTTGTGGGATAAAAAACAATGCATTGCCATTGCCTTTAAGTGTCTGCAACACCCTCCCATGATCATGAATTAGCAGCATCTGCACATTGAACAATTTGTGTCACTAGTCATAGCAGCACTCCACATCAGCAACAAAACAGTTGTTCCTTGGTCCAATGTGTGTGCACCAGTAACACCTCTCCTCTCTGACATTTACAGCAGCAGCCAATGTGTTGGCTCTGATGTTATCCACTTGTTGTGAAACTGCTTTTGGTGGAGTGCAGATGAATGATAACCACACACACATAATGAAGGCTACAACAGCCCAAGTGCAATGTCTAGGTATCCAAAAATATACAGAAAGAACAATAATGTCAATAGCTTCTGATGTATGGTTATCAACAAGTTATGGTATTGGCAATTCTTTAACCATAACCTGGGGCACAATGGTATGGAAAAAAGGCTATACAGAATATGGCCCTTTGGGAGAGAGTATCGACAGAAGTATGATTTCTTGACCTGATCATTCTGACAGTTTCAACTGTTTTCTAGTTGACAAATGGTGGTGACTTGATGCCTTTCATTCCGACTACGCGACCCCGGTGATGCAGGACTGAGCATCCTTGGTTGGGTCAATGGTACAGGCCGTGCCATATTGGCACAATCGCCCTGTATGAGTAGAAGGACACGAACAATCACCTGTTTGTTTGTTACATTTTCCTCCATTGAAGCATTTGACACCGGGCTCATAACAGGAAAAATCGCGCTCACACAAAAATCCAGACGTTCCCAATGGACATATACATTCGCCTCGCGTCGTCGACGAATTTATTATGGCAGTCTTGTGTTTATCTTTTCGGCATTCCCCGCCATTAAAGCAATCGTTGGTGAGGGATTGGCAATCCGAACAGAGTAAGACCGTTTTGGTTGGATGATTGTCATCCACTTGATAAAACACCTTGTCGCCATTTTTTAGCCACTGGCGGGAACGGTACCAGATCAAATCAGAAGGATTACTACTAAAGTCAGAGGGACCGCCAACATCAATGGGCTCACTGAAAAAGTAAATATGAAAGCGAGAAAACCAACCATGAAAGTTTGTGGTCAAATACCGAGGAAGATTTTCCTTACTTTGCAGTTCGGTGTCGGTGAGTTCCACATTCAACACGATACACCAGCGTCGTCCCGTAAACAAAATGATATTGAGTATGTCCGGCTGAGATGGGACCTCGGCAAAATAGACGGGTTTGTTGTAGACCAGTACTGGGCGGGTGCTGTTTTCAGATGCTGCGTCTTTCTCCAGCAGCAACTCATAGCTATTCGAAGGTCGGAATACTCCTGCATTGGAATATGGAAATGGAAGGGTGCGCTCATCGAGTTCCAAATTCGAGCAATGCTTCCAATATTCACAAGAATGCCCGGAACGTCCTGGATTGCACACACATTGATTGTTGACGCAGGCTCCATGTCCACTGCAAGATGTTGAACCATGACTATCACAATCATTGCAATTCAACGTAAAGCTTTCAAGAGGGAGTGTTTCCTTGGTTACGAATTTGAAAATCATCCAACTGGTTGTTTCTGTAATATCATACGTCCTTGTTTCTGTCGACTTGACCCAATACTCGCATGGATCCGAAGTTTCCTTAAATTCCAAGACACCTGCATCCGGATCGATAGTTGCTGGATAGAGTCCACCAGAAAAGGTCCACGCATGTTCTTTGTTGCAATACGCAAAGCGTGCCTTACTTCGTCCTTTAGGATCGACATACACCACGCGTCCGTTGACGAGGTGAGATCCTTGCACGTACTCGCCACTGAAATATGGCAACTCGGGACGATAGGCATCTCCAAATTGCACAAAGATCTTTTTGCAGAGGAATTTTCCGGATCGTTGTTGATGTACCACCACACTGTACAGACTCAAGAGAATCGTACATATAATGCCAAATAACATTCGCTTTTTTGCCACTTTCCTCTTTACATGTTGGACTGGAATTTCATACTTTTCTACTCGGTAGGTTTCGTTTTGAATTGTTTCGGATAAGAATCCATGATGGGCTAACCAAAATGCCAAATCTTGAATGTCGGAAATAAAGGCCAAAGCGGCAAAGTTCATCATCAATTCCAACACGGAAGCACTTTGCATGTTCAAAATAAAACTGTCCGCCAGGTACAAGATGCCCACTAAAAATTGGAGTCGAACCGTCAATGTGAATTTGCGCCACGTACAGCTGGGATTGACCGCCAAACTAATATCGGGATCATATCCTTCCGAGGCTCGCGACAATGCCGTTAACAAGTTGGTTTGCGTCACAACGGCTAGGACTGTAGAAATGGCTTGGGCAATCGTCACTTCGAGGGAAACACCAGGAGCCACTTGGAGGGGATTGTTGCTGTCACTCAAATCTACCAAATCATTGAGAATCATGAGAATAATCGTAATTTGAACACCAAAGACTAAAAGACCATAGAAAAAGGCCCAACTGTGATATTCCGATGTGTAAATAAGACTGTATATATCTTCGGGAAGGGGATTTTCCATTTCTAATTCTTCCTATTTTTCTTGTATTATGATTTCTTCTACTTTTTGTCCTTTTTTCTTGTTCTTCTTCTTGCTCTCTTTGGGCAATAAAGGAGTCGTTTGGTCCTTCTTGGCCGGCATGATGAAGCTTTTGGAATGAGTGTGGCATACGACGATGGGCAGGTTTGGTGTGATCTTTTGGATTCGTTCGGGGTCTTTTTGTGCTTGCTGCTTTTCGTTGTTTCATCGCCTTTAGCTGATTCTACTACTAACTAGCTAGCTAAAGTAACACTACTCGATTACCACAGATGCTACCTGGCGCAGCAGACATGGTAGGGTGATGAACGATCTACAGCATCTTGATCTGCTGCTTGACAGTATGAAAGAAGGATTCATTCATTGAAGGTCGCAACCCTTGGCATGGTCGTCTCCTTGGATCCATGCACTGTAGATAGGGTTCGGAAGTTCATGCCGACCCGGCAGTGACGTCGTCAAAGTCGCACTTTTGCTCCACTGCCATTCAGCGTGGAAAAAAAAAACACACACACACACCACCAAACGACACAAGAGCTGTCTGCACTGCTAAACGGTCACTGTAAATGGTGCCACAGTAGCAGCAGCACAGGCAGCCCTGTGTCATAGTCCCAACAAGTGGCAGGAATCAGGCACCTGGTGAAAATAGATTCTGCTGGCTGGCAGAGCTCCAACTGGCAGCAAACTTGAAGTCACAGGCTTGGACAATTCTTTCTTTTGTGTCATCAAATGTGTTTTCAAAAACAAATTTTGATGAAAACATGACTGAAAACCAAAATCCAAGAATTTTCAGGCTGGAATGACCACCCCTGACCAATCAGGCATCAAATGATGCTAGTCAATCCCTGAATCAATTCAACTGAACATGCAGGACAGAGTTTTTTGTCAATGTGCGTGTTGATCACCCATGTGCATGCCACAGCAACAATTGAATGATGTGTGGCATTGTTTTGTTTTGTCAGGTGAAGCACATTTGATCATGGCTTAAGTTGCAATTCAGCCACAAAGAGGCCTTTGTCTTCAGACAACATGCCAATGAAAACACTTGCAACACAAGTTTACTCAAACTGCACACACATTGCAAGGTCTTTTTTGAACAGTTTGAGTCAAGAGGCGGATGCTTTCACTGACATTTGTCATCACATGCGTCCTGTTCACATTGCCAAAGAAGCAATCTTTTGATTCCTTGTGTTCTTCAGTTCTGCCATCAGTGCTTGTTTCAGCTGAATGCATCCAGGGTGACTGTTGTTTCATCAAGATGTGACTGTGAATGGTGGTCATGGCATGGGTTTAGTTGCAAGCATTTGATTCGTCAAAGCTAACTGAAATGTTGTTTTGTCATGTCCAAACATGACTCTTTGTGTGCTTGATCATTGTCCTTTAGCTAATTTGTTCACAAGGACAATGAAATTGATCCTTTGTTGACCCTTTTTTGACCCTTTTTTGATGTGTCACAGCATGTTGTTGGCTTTGCAAACACATCAACATTTGACATTGCCTTGATTGTGATTGTGAATGCCGCCACTCAGTTTTTTCTCACAACAAAGAAGACTGTTGTGTTTGCCCATTGCATTCAGATGGAGATTGTGCTACAACAACATGTGCAGAAATTCAACAGCAGTCTGCAAAGTCAACTGCAACAACACAGGGAAAGTGTGAATGTGAAACACACAACAAAAGTCCAAAAACAGAATGTAACAACACTTCAATGAAGTCCAAAAGCCAGTCAAACTTGGCGAGAAATTGGACTCCTACGCCAAATGTCTTGCTGCTCCATTCTGTGGCACCAATCCGTTCCCAACCAATCAACAAGGAGGAAGAACCTGCAGCATCATCTGAAAAGGCAATCTAATCAGCATGGTCAAAACTTCCGCTACCAAAAACTGTGCTCTGTGTGCCAAAGAGAGACTTGCAATTCTTAAACAATCCAGATCCAACCAACAACTTCTTATCAACTCCAACAACAAAATCTGCGGTGCCTGCGGACACAGACCCACGTTTCGATAGACATGCAAAGCAGACCACCCCCAGCACTGATGAGTTAATCAATGCCGAAAGAGCCAGCCCAACACACGAAGTTACCACAGATTTTAGCAGGTGCAATGTTTGCCTAGTTGATGTCTGACTGGTAGGACCAACAAAAAGAAACTGTTTTCTATTTATTTCCAGATCACTAGCCTCAGAAACAATTCCAACAATTTACTGCAAATCAGCCATTCTTTGCTGTTCAGCATGAGGAAGTTTTTATGTGTTGAATTCTCTTTGAAGTCATCAGTGAGATGATGGATTGTGCTGATTCTTTCTGAACTGTTCATGGTTGCATTGACAAATGCGTTCTCCTCATTGTCGACATCAGTTTGCATCATTTGCTTGCATTCACAACATTTTTGGCCTGCTGCTGCTGGGAAGCCCAGTTCAAGCAAATTGCTTGCTGCTGTTGGCAGTTTCGACATCATCCTTTTGTTGTCAAATTGTCATTCGTCAAATTGAATGTTGCTTTCATTTGGTCAGTTCAAGAGCCTTCATCCTTCCTTCTTTTGCATGCAGACACATCTTGAATGCTGGCTGTTTGATGACTGACACAGTCTGTCATTGAAGTCAGTTGTCATTGCTGTGATTCTTGTGGCAGCGGCTCTTCAAAGTTGCAACCAACATCATCATTGCCAACTGTTGCCATTTGTCATCTTCACTGAATCAAAGTTTCACTGCACAAATTTACAAAAAACATGGACATTTGCATGTCGGAATTGGAACGTTTTTGTGGTGAAATCTTTTCTTTTTGTTGCACGAAAAGGCAGATCTCACTTGCAGCTTTCTGACTGGTGTGCCAACCTCAATTTTTTTTTGACAAAATTGATGTTGACAGAGCCCCAAAAAATTGTTGAAGCTTTCACCCAACAGCCCTGTGTCAAACAGGCCGAAACTCTGTGCACCACAACACAAGTGACGGATGAGGTTATGGTCGCCTCTGGTGCTCTGCTGCTGTGGAAGCTTGTCTGAGTGTTGGTGACACCACACCTAGACGCTTTTGTCTCCTGAGACGTTTTGCACTTAGGCGAGATGATCTTGAATCGTCTCTGTAGAGATGCTTTTGTTTAAGAGACGATTTTCAAATCGTCTCTCAAATCGTCTCTTAAATAAAATCGTCTTTGGAGACGATTTGATTCGCTAGAAATTTCGCTCGTTGAATCCAAATCGTCTCGCAAGACGTTTTGAAATCGTCTCTCATCAGCAGAGACGATTTTCAGTTAGCAAGACAATTTCAAATCGTCTCTAGAGACGATTTGGAC
>ENA-ORBV01011990-ORBV01011990.1-microbial-mat-metagenome-genome-assembly--contig:-NODE-11990-length-13467-cov-5.288350_pt1 | contig 13467 bp, 11 predicted proteins | sample MGYA00237777_ERZ505514 | MGnify/ENA primary metagenome ERZ505514 (study PRJEB26160, sample SAMN06269048) | microbial mat metagenome | isolation source: Oligotrophic lake microbial mat | place...
CAGTACTTACTACTAGTACATTGTACAACTAACTAACTACTGTAGCTAGCTAGCTCGTTATCTACATAACAACTCGCACCTGTTTGAAGTACAAGTATTTGGGTTTTTACATAGCTGCTAATATCAACAAAGTGATTGTTGTTCCTACAGGATTCTCTAGGCTTATAGCAGCGCATCTCCCAGAATACTAGCTAGCTAGCTGGTAGCAATACGATAAGCAAGGTTAACTTTGCTAGATATCCAGACGACTGACTCACTCTTCCTCGGCAGGTGGTAACATACATCTCCTTGACACCACAAACGGCATGAAGAAAGAGGAGGAAGACTCCATCCCTGCCGCAGAGATGCCCCAGCATAACCACCAGCAAGCACAGGCGGGCGGATCCAATGAGAATGATGGGAATCGTCAACCTCCCCTGGATTGGGATGACAGTGCGATTCAAGAGTTGCCACTAGAAGACGATGAGGATAACAACCACAACAAAGAGGATAACGAGAATGAGAATACCCATCTTCCCGTCTTTGTCTCTCGCATTCCTTCGGTCTATCGTCGGTTCATACGACAACGACCATCCCACTCCAACGACGAAGAAGAAGAAGAAGATTATCGTCGTCGGAGCAGTGCTACCGATGCCGCGGAGGATGTCGCAGCAACTGCTGCTGGTGCCATGTCGTCGTCGCGGCATGATGGGACGAGTGCCAGAGTTCGGTTGGTCCGTCGCAACTTCTCGGACGTTTCGGGGGTCATGAGTGCCTTGGAACGGGCTGGCGTAGGCGGTGATGCTGCGGATAAACGAGAATCCGACGCCAGCTTGAGCGATGTGGGCATGATTGAGATTGCCGATGTCGAGCACATATTTCAAGACGACGATAATGATAATGGAGCATGGGAAGATATACCACAACAACATCAGCAACAACAAACCAAAAGCAACAACTTGTCCGCCACCACCATGGACAGTGCCATTTTGGATGAAATCCAAGAAGAACATTCCCAACGGAGTTTCGAGTCGGATGCGAAGGAACAACAAGATATAAAGAACAACAGCAAGGATTCTGACGATGATATTGAATCCTCGGATGAAAGTAACAAGGAGGAAGACATGGAAGAGGTATCCATTTCCGATGACAATGGAGATGAAAGCATCGACAAGGCCGAAGTCGAGGAACAAAACGTCCGACGCACCATGTTTGTGGCTCTGATTTATGCTACCGGCTTTCCCTTTTTGATAGGCTTGTGCGCTCCCCTCTTTGGATATCTCATGTGCTGTTTTTCCAAGGCCAACAACGAAATCAACAACGCGACGCCCGACGCTGCGGGTGCCCTTCCCATGCAAGATGGGACCGAATGGACGCATGCGACACATGCGAGCAATGCTGGCGGCGGGGCGGCAGGAGTACCTCCTACACCACCGGGTGTGGAAGCTGCGGTGCAAGAAATGTCCATACATGCAGGTCAATCCGCGGCCCAGGCCGTCGGCGATGGAACCAGCAAGGCCGTGGCTGCCGCATCCGGCAGCGGAGGAGGACCCATGGATCAGTTGTCTCAAGCCCTGGCAGGTTCCTCGACGACAGCCCAAGCAGCGGCGGCAGTTGCTGCGGGAGCAGCCATTGCTGTCGCATCAGTGGCTGTGGCGGTTGGAATGGCACCGGATGCAACGAATAGTACTGCTGCTACCAATGATAATAACCACAACGACACCGGCTTGGTCAATGTGACGACATTGCCCAATGGAACGGTTGTCGATAATTCTAATCCATCGCACATTCTACCATTTCTCTTGGAACGAAACTGCAGCGGGGAACATGAGGATGATGGTATTACGGTTCGACAAGGACGCATGAATTTGATATTTGAAAACTTGGATTTGGGACTCTTTCTCGATCACGAAGTTGCGCTCGAAGAAAGCCTCGTGGAAGTGTATAATAACTTGAGCGGAACGTGCAACGGGACCTACAAGCGTGTGGCACACGAGGCGTCGCTGGATGAAGCATTCGTATTTGGGTCGGGGGCAGCCACCAATACAACGTGGGGCATCGTTGTTTCTTGTCTGGGTTGTCTCGAAGACGAGCCTCTGTTTGAATTCTTGCCAGCGAATGAAAATGGGGCCGAGTCAATGGGTGAATCGTTGCTGGAGGAAAACAGGCAGGGTGCCCTTCCGGTAGCAGAGGAAGAAGAAGGTGCGGGTCATCGTGCCTTACAAAACACCCAAGACGCAAGTGTTGTTGAAGAAGCTTTTCGAGTTTGGTTGATTGCGTATCTGGAAAAAGTGCGCGAAATGTTAGGGTCGAACGAACTCATAAGCATTTCCTATGGAGCCGTTCTCTCATCGAACGGAGTTCCTCTGTGCACGCATTCCACGACACCAGCGGACAACCCTGTGCCAAGTTCAGACACAAACCCAGCGCCCCAGGCTGGGCCTACTTCCTTTGCACCCCCTCCACCCCCAAGTGGCAGCTCACAGGCACCAACTGTGCAGTCCTTGGAAGGGACACAGCCGCCTGCTGCAGAGCCCGTGGCAACGCCTGCGAATGACGAGGGCCGGGGCCCGGGAAGCGCGTTGTCCGACTTGGCATCTTCTTGGTTTTCGCCATCGAGTGTCCCTGTTGGCGGGAGTGGTCCGGCAGCCGGGGAGGGGCCGACAGCCGAGCCAACATGCGATCGTTTCACAGATCTGGGATCGCTTTTTGGAATCTGTGCTAGACCGCCAGCGCCAGCGGCGCTGCCGTTCGGCACAACCGAAGGACCAACCACTTCTTCTCCAACAACGGCAGGACCAACAGTTGTTCCCGGGTCGCCAAGTGCCCGCCCAACCAGTGCGAAACCCACAACAGCAGGGCCAACGGTAACGCCCACAAGTGCCCCTTCTACAGCCGGGCCAACTGTTAAAAAAGGTTCGCCGAGCAGAAAGCCAACGAAAGCACCAATCACTACCAGTCCAACCCCCCTACCAACAGTGGTTCCTGGAGCGCCAAGTGCTCGCCCTACCACTGCTTCCCCCACTAAGGCACCACCAACTGCAGCTCCAAGTGATCGAAACGCCACCCCAACCACAGTTGCACCGGTTACAGCCCAACCAACAGTTAAACCAGGTTCACCAACTAGAAAGCCATCCGCAGCACCAACCTCTGCTCGACCAACCCCTGGGCCCACGGTGAAGCCTGGTTCCCCATCTGCACGCCCCACCACTGCCTCCCCAACAACGGCAGGGCCAACGGCAAAGCCAGGTTCTCCAAGTGCAAGACCCACACTAAGTCCTACCGTAAAGGCAACACCGAGACCTACGCCAGCACCAGTACCTCGGCCAATAAATAGCAATCCTACAATATCATTCACAAATCCGGTAACACAACCTCAGCAGAATCCGGTACCACAGCCTCAGCCTAACCCGGTGTCGCCGCCGGCGCCTCAGCCTACATCTGGCAATGCACCTCGACAGCCAACACCAATCCCTTCTCGTCCGCCTTCACGTCCACCCGCAACATTTGCACCTGCAGACTCTCAAGGTGCTGTGCCAGGCTGCGAGCCATTTGTTTCCTGCCTTCTTGAAGACTCAGGGGAGAAAGGAGCTGTCATGTGCATTAAAAATTTTGGGTCGTCATGTCAAAGGTAAGTCTTCATATCTATTTTATTGATCATTGGTTTATTGCCTCTCTATCTTGGTTGTTTCGCTACGATCGGCAACTCATGTAATTCTCCACACTTCCTTGACGATATTATCATTGCATGCCAGGCTTGATCTCATAGCAAACACAATCAGATTTGCACTAGGAGTCTGTGGATACTGTCCGCCTACTGCCAGACCTACTTCGTCACCAACACCGAAACCATCAAATCGGCCTACAGTAGTCCCCACTCAACGACCATCCCTTAAGCCGGTCACGTCATTCGTACCTCAACCAGTTCCAGGGTCGACACCTCTACCTACTACCAAGCAACCATCCCCTCAGCCAACCAAGTTGCCGACACCTGTCCCGTCACCGCAGCCAACACCAATCCCGACCAAGAAACCATCCAGTCCACAAACGAGCGCACCAGCAACAAAAAAACCCACTGCAATTGCTTCACCCATTCCCACAGTTGCCACCAAAGCACCTGCACTGGTTCCTTCTTCTTCTCCTGGATCTGTCGCGCCAACTACTAGGTGGCCGTGCTGTCAGAATCCACCAGCTACCTTAGTAGTTGGGCAAACGTCTTGCAATCCCGCACCATGCTGCCAAGTGTGCGCTAATCCGACAGCAGCCCCCGTGCCTGACCCTGCGCCATCGTCCTCTCCAGGAGCCAGTCCACCTCCTCCTTTGGGGAGCTCCGAGCCGTCATCAGGTCCTTCCACGAGTCTAGATCCCAGCCCATTTCCAAGCTCAAGCCCAACAAGCTCTGTTCCAACCGTCCGCCCACCGCATACACAGGATCCGGCATTGGCACCGAGCGTTACCCCTAGCTCTCGCCCAAGTGAGCAGCCAAGTCGTGGTCCTACTGATTCTCCAACTACAAGAAACCCGACTGAGTCTCCCACTACAGCTAGGCCGACTGAGTCTCCTAGTACTAATCCCCCCACAGCTGGTCCAACTGATGAGCAAAAATGTGAATTTGAATGCCCTATGCAAACAGGGCCAAACGGCGTCCTCATTTGTGCTGAGCTAACAAACATCAACAGCAGATTTGAGAGGTGTTTGGATGCTGCTTCTGCAGAAAGATTGTTGAAAGGAGGGACAGCACATTGCGGATCTTGTCGATCAGACTCTCCATCACAAAGTCCCTCACAAATACCTACTGCTAAACCTACTCCGACCCCAACAGTTGCACCAGGTTCTCCAACCAGAACTCCCACAAAAGCACCAATCACAGCAGGACCAACTCCTGGACCCACTGTGGTTTTTGGTTCACCAAGTCCTAATCCCACCACTGCTTCTCCTACAACAGGAGGGCCAACAGTTGCGCCTGGTGCTCCTAGTCCCAGCCCAACCACTATTGCACCGGTTACTGCTGGGCCAACATCTGGGCCAACAGCAGTCCCCACAAAAGCACCAATCACAGCAGGACCAACTCCTGGACCCACAGTGGTTCCTGGTGCACCAACACCTAGCCCCACCACTGCTTCTCCAACAACGGCAGGGCCAATGGTCGCTCCTGGTGCTCCTAGTCCCAGTCCAACCACCATTGCACCTGTTGCTGCTGGACCAACACATGGGCCAACAGCAGTCCCCACAGAAGCACCAACCACTGCAAAACCAACACTGGCACCAACCACGGCAAAACCAACGCCGGGACCCACAGTGGTTTCTGGTGCACCAAGTTCTAACCCCACCACTGCTTCTCCTACAACAGCAGGGCCATCAGACACCCCTTCAAAGGCACCTAGCTTGATCCCCAGTCTAACACCAAGTGCAAAACCCAGCTTTCTTCCAAGCAAAGAGCTCAGCTCTGTGCCCTCTTCCAGACCATCTTCTAAACCAAGTTTAGGACCAAGTGACATTCCTTCGTTTTCGCCAAGCTTGTCTTCTGAACCCAGTCGGGAGCCAAGTTTCGAACCCAGTCGGCAGCCAAGTGGTGCTCCTTCTCTGGGTCCATCTTCAAAACCCAGCGCTGTGCCAAGCAAAACACCAAGCTTGTTGCCCTCTCTGGGCCCATCTTCTAAACCCAGCGCCACACCAAGTTTGTCACCAAGTTTATCACCAAGTGACAATCCATCGTTAAAGCCATCATCCAGCCCGACAGAAAGTCCCTTTCCAAGTGGTGTGCCTAGTTTATCTCCTACATCGAGCCAGGAACCAAGTGTTGGACCAAGCGATACACCCAGCAGGGTTCCGAGTGTGGCACCAAGTCTTGGCCCATCGTCCGTTCCAAGCAGGAAGCCCAGCAGAGCCCCGAGTGTGACACCTAGCCTTGCCCCCTCGACCGTTCCAAGCAGGAAGCCCAGCAGTGCTCCCAGTGTGACACCCAGCCTTGCACCATCATCTGTTCCAAGCAGGAAGCCCAGCAGTGCTCCGAGTGCGACACCTAGCCTTGAACCATCGTCTGATCCTTCTGATGAGCCATCTTTAGCACCCACTACAAGCCAACAGCCATCTGCTGAACCATCTAGAGATCCATCAGCCCTGCCTTCATTTTTGCCAAGCTCTCAACCAAGTTCACCCCCATCGAGTGGTCCATCCGACATGCCGTCACGCTCTCCAAGTTCGGAGCCAAGTGCATCCCCATCTGGTGATCCATCCAGCCAGCCTTCTGGCAGTCCAAGTTCTGAACCAAGTGCATCCCCAAGCGATGCACCCAGCCAAACACCTGCTGTTAGCCAACGGCCGTCATCTGACCCCTCAGCAATTCCATCAATGCGGCCATCAACCAGCCAAAAGCCCTCCTCTGATCCCTCTCAGGATCCATCTGCCATGCCTTCAAGGGAGCCATCTTTTGCACCAACTGCACCTCCAACTGAGACACCCAGTGCAGTGCCCAGTGTTAGCCCACGTCCGTCATCTGACCCCTCAGCAATTCCATCAATGGGACCCACAACCAGCCAGCAGCCCTCTTCTGATCCCTCCCAGGGTCCATCACCAAGTCCAAGTTCTGAACCAAGTGCATCCCCAAGCCGTGCACCCAGCCTAGCACCCAGTGTTAGTCCAGAGCCGTCATCTAAGCCTTCTTCTGAGCCATCTTTAGAACCCTCCATCAGCCCTGAGCCAAGCACATCCCCCAGTGGGGCACCCAGCCTAGCACCCAGTGCTAGTGTTGCTCCCTCATCGGAACCCTCAAAAATTCCATCAATGGCACCCTCAGAGAGCCCACAGCCATCTTCTGACCCATCTAGTGATCCGTCAGCCCTGCCTTCACATGTGCCAAGCTCTGGGCCAAGCTCATGCCCGTCTAATGATCCATCCGACCTGCCTACACGCTTGCCATCTTTCAGTCCTTCTGCTCAACCTTCAGTGGGCCCATCTGGAACGCCATCCATTTCAGCAGCTCCATCGTTAGACTATGCCATCACGTTTGGTGGCGAATCGAAATTGAATCCCCCAACAATCACACCCTTTACCACAGTTGGTACAGCAGAAGATTGGTATTATAACCGGGGCAACGCTGGCAACGCTGGCGGATTTTCATCTAACACAGTGGGTGATTTAGAGGACGGCAACGCACAACAGATTACGGTTGCTGTCCTCCACAATACTAACACTGGCCAATACTTTTTGGTGGTTGTGTACAATGGAAGAGGGAGCAATCCTCAAAGAGGTGAGGCCATTTTGACAGTGACGGAATCTACTGGCACCCTCGGCATCGAGGTTGAAGGAGGCAACAACGGCAACAACGCTCTTTCATCTGGCCAAACCTTCATGGAGATGGAGTGTACATGGAATTCGGCTCAAACAGATGGTTTTGTTCTCAAAGTTGGAGGTGGAACAGAGGTTTGCATGAATCATACTTCGCTCACTGGCGTTACGGGGATGAGGTATAAAGATGGAGACGAAAGAATACTCGAAAGAATACTCCAAATTGCAAGCAGTACCACCGACATAACTACGAAGGACCTCTGTGTGCGAGTTCCAACATCCTCCGTGGCACCCTCTTCAAGCCCATCTTTGATTTCTTCTGCTGGGCCTTCAGGGGTGGCATCCCTGACGCCTTCCTCTGACCCTTCCATGGACCCATCTGCATTATCATCAATATCCCCATCTCTTATGCCTTCTGTTCTACCTTCAACGACATCCCTGGAGCCTTCCTTTGGCCCTTCCATGGACCCACAATCGCCACCATCGGCGCCCTCTTCTAGCCCATCTCTGATTCCTTCTGTTCTACCTTCGGGCAATCCGACGTCATCCCTGGAGCCTTCCTCTGGCCCTGTCACAAATGCACCAGCATTGGCAACAGCGTGCCCATCTCTGTTTCCTTCTGCATGTCCAAGTGCTCTTCCATCAGAAAATCCTCCAACTGCCTGTCCTAGCATTGGACCATCCGCTGGCCCTACTGCTCCTCCAGAAAATCCATCAGGGATGCCATCGCGAACACCTACTTCTGATCCATCTTTTAGCCCTTCATCGGGGCCAAGCTCTGCATCCTCGGCAATGCCTTCCCCTGTCCTACTAGTACAAAGCTCCTTTTCCGTTTCCTTTTCGCAAGGAGCCTTTTCGCAAGCTGCTCCAGCTACAGAAAGTCCAACATGGGATCCCTCAGTTAACCCTTCATCGGGGCCTACTGATATCCCGACATCCCAACCGACATCTGGGCCAACTTCACCGCCCACTGGCACCCCAACGCTGGCTCCTACCAGCATCCCAGCATCTGGACCAACTGCACGACCTACTGGGAGCCCAACGTTGGATCCTACCAGTATCCCGACATCTGGACCTACTGCTAATCCCACCTTGGCTCCTACCAGTATTCCGACATCTGGGCCCACTTCACTGCCTACTGGCAGACCAACGCAGGCTCCTACCAGCACCCCAACATCTGGCCCCACTTTGAACCCGTCATCTGAACCATCGAGCGCTCCAGCCTCGTCACCCTTATCGTCAGTCTTTGTTGATGGTGCACTTGTTGGGACGTGGGAGGGATATAGCATTGGCTCACAAGAAATTACTTCCTGGTTTGATACTAAGGGTATTGCTTTAGAAACTGTTTCTGGCGTGGAAGACAGTAATGCGGGAAAAATTGCATATACCGTTGTGAAAAATAACTCTGGCTACTATGTGGTGGTGATCCTTGGTGACAATGGTCAAGGTGAAGATCTGCACACTGCCAAAGTGGTTGTTAACTTGAACAACACGGACTGCTCGGAAAGCTACTTTGCAGATGCCACATTCGAAACCGCTGGATTTGGGAACCAAACTGGCCCTAATTGTGCAATTTCCTTGTCTTGGAAGCCTTGTTGTGCAGCTGGTTTTGTTGTGAAAGTTCCCCAGCCTACCATTAATTTTGTGTGTATCCAAACCACAAGCCCTACCATTTCAGGACAAGCTCGCTTTGTCCTTGTTAACAGCACGACGAAAATTATCGACGAGGCGCCCACGTCGAAAACAATTTGTATTGTCGTCCCTGCAGGCTCGCAGCCATGAGGTACAAAAGTTCGTCGCTGTTAGCCTTGCAGTGCCATATGGACACGAACGTTGCTTACGATTGTCTCTACATGGCTGCTGCTGGGTTACCTATTATGTCTATTTCACACATCAATTTAAACACATTTTGTTTTTCATCGTCCTATTTCTTACTATGTGAACTGTTTGTGCTGCTACAAATCCCACCGTAGAGTCAAGGAGGCGCTCCAATAGTGTCTCATTGTGCTACCCAGTATTCATCCATCCGCCACAGTATTAAAAAAAGAGTGTCCGTCACACAACTACGAAAGAGGTGGGTAGGGTCAAGGATCGATGTAAAATGTTTCTCGAGTAGGAGATTTCGTTGCAGTTTCGCGATTGTTCTGTGTGCTTCTTGTTGCATTCTCCTTGAGTGGTAGCCTTGCGCGTGCATCAATACGGCAAAAACGATGTTTGGGCATAGACGAATACTTGGGTAGCGATTGCAAGGTTGCGATAATTATAACGGTGGCAATGATGTACCGTGTGCAGTGTTGTTGGGGCCCGCCGCCCGCGATTTGGAGGATAATGAATTTTGTCATTTAAATTGTTGCTGTGCCCCACTAATGTACAATGTGTCACGTTTCTTGTGTTTTTTTTCTGGTCCAAGAATGGAGCTAATACAAGCGCCGCTGTGTGGCACCGCATGTTCCATCCTTTCACACTATCGTTGAATTGCCATGCTGTTGAATGTTGATGCCTTTGTGGCTAATCAATTGGATGGCATGGCATGGACACCCTTGCTTGCCTCTTCGAGTCTTGGTACCGCAATCCACAGTCCCGCACGCTGCTATGGCACGCCTGGATCGAAATGTCATTCCCCATTCCCATCATGATCATGATCATGATCATGATCATTATTATGTGGCATTGTCAAGTCGTCAGCACCAACAAAAATATGGCAAGATGAACCATGGTGACCTTGGTTTTTCACTCCAAATTACATGCAGCAGGGCGAGAGAAGGATCATTCTCTTACTGAACCTGTCCTTACTCTGCTGCAAATCCACGGGCACATCTTTGCCAAAGTCTTGCTCATTTTTGTGATGTAAAAAAATGAAAAAATAAAAGGTGTCGAGGTCGGACACTTGCCCCTTACCACCAACAACATGTTGTTGCCCGGGCGTGACACTCGCGTGTAGCGTGATTATGACCCTTCATACATCTGAGCCTTGATCGCCACCCTCGTTTTTAATAGCAGAGCGCAGAGGTCGGGCTAATACTACGAGTAGCTACTACTAGTAGTATCGGAGTGGCTATCTAATGATTAATTGCAATACCAGTCTCACATACCAGTACTGTGATCTATTCGGTGTTTCACTACCACTACTAGCTAGTTTGAAAACCTGGGAAAGAAACAAAAAGTTCGACTTGAATTTCTTGTACTCATCAAACGGAATTGAACTCTCGCACCAATTCTGCCCATACTGACATCAGCATCAGCTATCCAAAAGATACGACTGCTATTCTATCACATTTGATTATTTAATTCCTGTATCATGACCCCTACGGCTGCCGACAACACGGATATAACACCGCCATCTTCTTCTCGGTCTTTTCCACAACAAAAACTATCACTCCCACACGCCAACCAAGAAGACGAAGACGAAGACGACGACGATTTCGCTCAAGATGGTTCCAAAAACAACAAATCCAAGCGACCAGGTCGAAGAGCCAAGTCTCGCATGACGGAAACGACTTCTACTTCTTCCACAACAGCAACGAGTACAAGAGCAGGCTTTAGTCCCCACAAAATCTACCTCTTTTTCTTTGTCATGGTTTTCTCCGCCATTTTTAGTATTTATCAATCCTCCTCCTCCTCGCCGTCTATGGGAGAAACCGATTGGCTATCCCAACAACCACTGATATCTCCGGAATTGGGCAAGAACCAGAACGAGGACGTGGACCAATCCAGTCGAAAAATTACAGAACAAGACGAGAATAAAGAATCTGAGGTATTTTCCACCAGTGTCGGAGACAAAGAAACCGACGAAGCAGATGGTGGCGAAAGTGCCGAAGCCATTCGACTCAAATATAAAATGGCCGTCGAAGAAGCCAATAGCGTGTTGGGCAAGAAAAAGGCCGAAGAAAGCGCCGAAGATGTGCAGGTCAAATATCTCTTGGCGTTGCAAGATGCCAACAAGGTATTGGGAAAGAAGCAACCACAACCACCACAACAAAATGGCAACAATTTACAACAACAGCCCAAGGTCAAAGCTCAACAACCAAAACAACGAGCCACCAAAAGGCAACCGGTGGAGGGTGGGGATGAACCCGTCAAAATTGAGAAACCTCTCAATATTGTCATATTGTATGCCGATGATTGGAGACATGATGGTAAGTAAAATATTGTGCAGCATAATGCCAGGTGGCCGATTCTAGCTAGTGCACACTATGTGCACTAACTAGATTTTCGTTTTTCACAACTCAGATTTGGGCATTGCCTCCAATGGAGTCGTCCATACTCCCTTTTTGGATGAACTGTCGAGTCAACATGGAATGCGGTTTACGCACAATTGTGTCACCACCAGTGTTTGTTGGATCAGTCGAGCGACATTGCACACGGGACAATATTATAGTCGACACAAGGCGACACGACCACGCGACAAGGATTGGTACAAAGGATTTGAGGATGCTTATCCGGCCTTGTTGCGAAAAAAGGGATATTTTGTGTCGCATATTGGCAAGTGGCATTCCGCTGACTTTAATGACATCAAGCCTCATTATGATAAAGCCAAGATTTATTACGGACGACATTGGTTTCCTGGTATGTAACACGACATTTGACAGAGTCTTTTTGGGTTGTTTCTTGATTGAAGGTATATTGTTTTCGTTCGTGGAAGCGCTCACAAACCTTAATATTGATTTTGGATCTTCGGGCAACAACGAACTCGGTCACAGGAAATCCAAGTCCCATTCATGTCACGACACGAAATGAAAAGGATGCGGTGGAAATGTTAAAAAATCGACCCAAGGACAAGCCCTTTGTCATGACTGTGGCATTCTTTGCACCTCATTCATGGGATGGCCACCCCGAACAGTATTGTCCTCAAAATGAAACCGAACACTTGTACAAGGACATGAATGTCAAGCCTAAAATTGATATGGAAGCCTCGTACAAACGGCTGCCGAAATTCTTTTCCGAGAAAAATGAGGGACGAACTCGATTTCGACAACGATTTGCTACGCTGGAAATGTACGACAAAATGATGAAGAACTATTGGAGGTACGTCAGCAGAAAGGTGGTCTTCTGGGGGTCGGGGTATTTCGTTAGTGGTTGTTCTCAATCCACCATTTGATTCACATTAATGTCATCAACATCACGCAATAGATTAATCAGCGGGGTGGACGCAGCTTGTGAAAAAGTGTGGAAAGAACTGGAAGCTCAAGGCATTCTCAATGAGACAATGGTCATTTTTTCTACAGATAATGGCTACTATCATGGAGAGCATGGTCTTGCAGGGAAATGGTACCCACAGTAAGTTTGTTTCCTGTTGCTGTTTTTTGTAAAGCGTCTTTTAGGCTAGTGCCTAAATATTTTATGTCTCGTGACCCTTTTCATACTTGCCTCCCATTAGCGAGGAGAGCATACGAGTGCCTCTCATTGTTTACGATCCAAGGATGCCCCCGAACAAACGAGGCACAACTGACGATTCCTTCACACTCAACATTGACCTTGCGCCAACCATTCTAGGCGCCGCCCAGGTACCAAAGCCAGATACCCATCAAGGCAGAGATATATCAGCTTTGTACCTCAAAGGGGGTCCCAAGAATAACGACAATCTATCCCCACCTTGGAGAACAGAGTTCTTTTACGAGCATCCGGTTCATATCCACCAGAATGTCATCCCCGCGTCGTCGGCTTTGGTACGAAAGAATATCAAATATGTCAGATGGCCCAATTTTGATGTCGAGCAGATTTTCAACCTCACCAGTGACCCAGTGGAGGAAGAAGATCAAATACAAAATCCAGACTATGCGAGCCTGATCGAGGAGATGAAAGCCAGGCATGATGAACTTCGAGACACGGTACTGAAAGAACATACCGAGCTTTAAGAGGCGTGACGGAGATACATCCATTCCATGCAAGCTCTAGCTAAGTTACTAACAAATATGTAATTGGGGAATTTTTTTCTGCGCCTTCTCGAGCACCTGTGTGTGGTGTGTGTTCCGGAATGGACTTCATCAACCTTGGGTGTGCATCAAAGTACGAGATTTTCTGAACTGTTGGTCGAGCCAGCCATGTTAACAGGGCCAAAGTAAAGGCAATAAGGCTTTCCCACCTTGCATCTCTCTTCTTCGTCAAAATCGGAGCGACGGCTCTCCCTAAATCTAGGAAAATCGAAGTAGGAGTAGCACACTTTCCCCATATTTTGAAAATTACCTACTACTGTACTAATAG
>ENA-ORBV01011991-ORBV01011991.1-microbial-mat-metagenome-genome-assembly--contig:-NODE-11991-length-13467-cov-4.842494_pt1 | contig 13467 bp, 7 predicted proteins | sample MGYA00237777_ERZ505514 | MGnify/ENA primary metagenome ERZ505514 (study PRJEB26160, sample SAMN06269048) | microbial mat metagenome | isolation source: Oligotrophic lake microbial mat | place...
GTCCACCGGCGTGGGCTCCCAGAAGAGCCCGAAGTGCGGTTGCCGGTCGGTGGCCTCGGCCACGAGCGGCATCGGGTGGCCGGGCAGGTCGAGCGGCACGAGCAGCACGTCCACCGGCGGCACGCGCACGAAGGTGTTGTGCGGGTGGAACTGCAGCTCCACGATGATCTCGACCAACCCCCGCCAGGGCGCGAGGGCCGCGGTCATCTGGCGCACGCCGTAATTGCGGTCGAGTACCCGCATCTTCTCTTCCATGAGCAGCACGACCCGCCGGTACTCGGTCACGACCGACACGCGCCGCACCTCGGTGGCGGGCGTGCGCAGATAGTCGTCGTGGAACGCCAGCCGCTCGGCACGCGTGGCCTGGCGCCCGAAGACGAGCGCGCGATCGATGGCCTCGCGATCGAGGTTGATCTCGACGGCGCGCATCGGGGCCAGGCCGAGCAGGCTCAGGGCAAGCGCGGCGCCCGCGGCCCGCTTCGTCCACGGCTTCGTCGACCGCTGCGTCGACCGCTGCGTCGACCGCGAACCCGGCGTGCGCATGTGGTCGAGCATAACAGGGCGAGCGGATACTATGCGCAGAGCGGCCCGTGCGCCGCAGGAGGCTGTTTGTGACCCTGCAAGGCTGTGCCGCACTCATCACCGGGGGCGCCCGCATGGGCGAGGCCGTCGCCGTCATGCTCGCCGAGCGCGGCGCCGATGTGGCGCTCGTCTACCGCGCCTCGGCGGACGCCGCCGAACAGGCGGCCACCGCCGTGCGCGGCCGCGGCCGTCGCGCGCTCACCCTGCGTGCCGACCTGGCCGACCCGCTCGACTGCCACGCCACGGTGAACGAAGCCGCCGCCGCCCTGGGACGCCTCGACGTCGTCGTCAACATGGCGTCGATCTACCGGCACGTGGCGTTTGACGACCTCGATGCGGGCGAATGGGACAGGCAGATGGCCGTGGACCTGCGGGCCACGTTCCTCGCGAGCATGGCCGCCGTGCCTCACATGCGCAAACAGGGCGGCGGGCGTATCGTGAACGTCACCGACTGGACCGCCGCAAGCGGCCGGCCGCGCTATGCAGGCTACCTGCCGTACTACGTGGCCAAAGCCGGCGTGAAGGCGCTGACCGAAGCGCTCGCGCTGGAACTGGCGGCCGACAAGATCCTGGTGAACGCCGTGGCGCCGGGTCCCATCGTGCCTCCGCCAGGCACCACCGCCGACGCCCACGCGGCGGTTGAGCGCGCGACGCCGCTCGGGCGATGGGGCGGCGAGGCTGAGATCGCCAAGGTCGTGGCGTTCTTGTGCGAGAGCGACTTCGTGACCGGCGAGACCATCCGCGTGGATGGCGGGCGTCACCTCGAGTAGGCCGCGGCCCGGTCCAGGCGGGTGCCGAAGACGTGCGGTCGGGTCAACGCGTAGCGGCGCTCTTGAGGGTGACCTTCTGCACGCGCCAGTTGGTCAGCTCGCCGATGAGCAGTTCGTTCTCGGTGCGGCAGTCGATGGAGTTGGCGAGGCCGAACTCCTTCGGCAGCTTGCCGGCGCTGCCGAACTTGCCGACGACCGTGCCGTCGAGCCGCACCTTGTAGATGGCGGCGTCCTCCATGCCATCGGTGTCGCCGGCATGTGAGATGTAGAGGTGCTGCGTGGCGCCGCGTGTGAGGCACATGGCGATTGGCGTGCCGACGCCAGCGAACTCCGACTTGAATTTCCCGTCGGCGTCGAACACCTGGATGCGCTTGTTGCCCACGTCGGCCACATAGACGTCGCCGCGCGCGTCGATGGCAATCGCCTTCAGCCCGCGGAACTCGCCGGGCGCCGCGCCGGTGGCGCCCCACTGGCGGATGAAGCGCCCTTCCTTGTCGAACTTGGCCACGCGGTTGTTGTTGCCGAGGCCATCGGTGATGTAGATGTTGCCGGCCGCGTCCCACGCCACGTCGGTGGGCCGGAAGAAGGTCGACCCGGGCGTGCCTTCACCCGGCCGCCGTGCCGCGGCTCCGCCCGGGCCGCCCGGGCCAGCCCCGGGCGCGCCTTCCGGCCGCGGTGCCGCCGGACGCACCACCATCGTCTCGGGCTTGCGGCCGAGCACGAGGGCCACGTTGCCTTCGGTGTCGAACTTCACCACCTGGTTGGCGCCGGCGTCGATGGTCCACACGTTGTCCTGCGGATCCACGCGCAGGCCGATCGCGGCGTTGAACCCGTAGACGTCCTGGCCCAACTCGCGCACGAACTTGCCGGTGGCGTCGAACTGGAACAGCCGCGAGCCGTTGCGATAGAAGGTGCGGTTGTCGCCGAGCGTGGCGTAGGGATGGCCGGTGCGCGTGTAGACGAAGATCTGGCCTTTCGAGGTGGCGCCCACGCCGCCCACTTCGCCAACGAACGTGTCGAGCGGCGCGCGCAGCAGATCGGCGTTCGCATCGAAGCTGATGTCGGGCACCGCGGTCTGAGCGAACAGGGCGGTGCCGCCCGTGAAGATAGCCGCGGCAACGAGATGCAAGGTGCGGTTCATGATGGCCTCAGCAGAATCTTCTGCGAACGCCAGTTGTTGATCTCGGCCGTGTAGATGATGTTCGGGTCGCGGCAGTCCATCTGGTGGATGGTGGCGAACTCGCCCGCGGCCTTGCCGGCGCGGCCGAACTTGCCGACGATCGTGCCATCGAGCTCCAGCTTGTAGACTTCGCCCGTGAACTCGGCGCCGGCGGCCGGCGCGCTGTCCTGCCACGAGTTCGACGAGTAGAGATACTGCTTGCCCGGATTCTTTGGACCGGGCCCGCCCGACACACACACCGCCCACGGGTTGCCCACGTTCGGGTAGTTGGCCTTCCAGCCCAGGTCGTTGTCGAGCACCTGCACGCGCGCGTTGCCGCGGTCGCCGACGTAGACGTTGCCCTGGAAGTCGGTGGCAATCGAGTGCGGCGTGTTGAACTCGAGGTTGCCGGTGCCGCGCTTGCCCACGGCCTTCATGAAGCGGCCGTTCTTGTCGTACTTCACGACCCGGGCGTCGAAGTAGCCGTCGGACACGAAGATGTTGCCCTGCTGGTCGAAGGCCACGTCGGTCTGCCGGCCGAAGCGGTACTTCTCGTTGCGCCCGTGATAGGTGCCGTTGCCCGGCATGTTCAGGATCGAGAGGATGGGATCCTCGCGCCGGCCGATGGTCATCAGCACGCGCCCCTCGGGGCTGAACTTGACCAGCATGTCGGTGCCTTCATCCACCGCCCAGATGTTGTCCTGGGCGTCGACGCGCACCGAGTGGGCGAAGGCGAAGCCGTAGTTGTTGCGCCCGATCTCGCGCACGAACTGGCCTTGCGGCGTGTACTCGAAGAGGCGCGTCTCGTTGGCGCGGTGGTAGATGTAGACGTTGCCTTTCGAGTTGGTGGCGATGCCCATGTTCTCGCCGGTGTAGATGCCCGGCGCGTTCTTGAAGAAGTTGGGCACCGCTTCGTGCGGAATGACCGGCACGTTGGTGGCCGTGGCGCGCGTTTGCGCGGCCAGCGGCAGGAGCGTGAACGAGGCGGCGGCGACCAGCGCGGCAACCAGCGGAACGAGCGGCAACGAGCGCTTCATGGGCGCAACCCTCCACAAACCGCAGCCAGAGTCTGGCTGCGGTGCTGGGACTGTATCCGAGCGACGCCTGCACCGGCAAGGCCGAACCCATGCCCGGCCCTGATTCGGTTGCAGGTGCGTCGCTTACCCTCGACGTCGGTGCGGCTCAGCAAGCGCCGTTGCCATCCGGTTGCGTGTGGTTACTGCAGCCGGAAGTCCGCCGTTTGCAGCGTGCCGTCGTCGAGCCGCACCAGCAATCGCCGGCACGAGCCGGCCCATGCCCGCTCGGTCTTCCAGTTGAACTGGTAGACGTCGCTGACCGGGTCGTAGGTGAACTGGCTCGCCCCAGGATTGGTGACGGTCACTTCCACCGGGTCGAGCACGCCGCTCGTGCAGCCGATGCTCACGCTCGTGGCGATGCCGCCCTGCAGCACGCCGAGGCCGAAGTTGCCGCTCAGGCTGAACTTCACGGGCACCGTCTGGCCCGCCCTGACGGTGTTCACGACCGGCAGGTTGTTCACCGGAGCGAAGAAGCCATTGAAGGCATAGCGCACCGAGTAGGATGCCGTGGCCGAGCCGGTGTTGCCGGCATTGTCGCGTGCACCGGTGCAGGCGGCCGTGAAGGTGCCCACGCCGTTGCTGGAGCCACCGCTCGTGGCGGCAACGGCCGAGACTGCCACTCCCGAGGGCGCGTCGCTCGTCCTGCAGCCTGCCGGCGGCACGCTGCCCAGGGAGTAGGTCCCACCGTTGGCCACACCGGTCACCTGCACCACCGGGGCGGTGCGGTCGATATTGATGCCGCTCAATCCGGCGCGGGCGGGGTTGCCCGCGTTGTCGAGGGCGTCGCCGCTCGCGAACTGGTTTGCGCCCTCGCCGCTCAGGGTCTGCGCCGCGGCACACGACTCGACGCCCGACAACGCATCCATGCACTGGAAGGTCACGGTCACCGGGCCGTTCGTCCAGCCGGCCGAGTTCGCCGCCGGCGCGCGTGCGGCCTGGATGGTCGGAGCCGTGCGATCGATGCGCACGTCCTCCGAGCCCGGGGTCTCGGCGTTGCCGGCCACGTCGGTGGCGAAGAACGACAGGCTGGCGTTGCCCTCGCCCGTGATCGCGGCGACCGCCGTGGCGCCGGCGGCACCGCCGGGCGTCACCGGCCCGTTCATCGTCACCGTGTAGTCGATGCGCGCGACGCCGGAGTCGGCATCCGTGGCGGTGATCGTCGCGGTCACATCGGAGCGGTGCCAGCCACTGCTCGACGCGGCAGGCGCCAGTGAGACGACGCTCGTGGGCGGCGTGGCGTCGGTGGAATTGCACAGCCAGGGCCGATTCGAATCGGGCGCCGGCCGGCGCTGCGACAGGGCCTCGGCACGCTCCCACACGCGGATGTAGGCCTCTGCCGAGCAGAACAGCGAATCAACGTAATGCGGGTCCATGCCGATGTGCTGCAGATCGGCCACCATGTCGGGCAGCAACCCGATGTGCGCGAGGCCGTCGACGTTGTAGTCGAACGCCTTGAACCCGGTGACCTGCTGGTCGAAGTTGCCGAACCCGGGCAAGCTGAACGGGTACTGCACGCGATTGTTTTCGAATATCTGCTGCGGCCGCTCGAGCCCGTTCTGCGCGCCCCACCCGCCGCAGGCATCGCTCCCGAAGCGCGGGCCGAGGTGGCCGGCCGCGCCGTTGAAGTCGCTCCCCATCGCCACCGGTCCGCCCATCACGTCCACCGCGTACTGAAACGCCTGCGCCCAGCTCTTGCTGGAATGACGGCAATTGTCGGTGATGGCCGAGCCCCATAGAGGCGAATAGGCCGTCGTGAATTTCTTGCCCTTGAGACCGGTGTCCTGCACATCGTCCTTGAGCATCGTCGCCACCATGCCGCCGCTGGCGCGGATGGCCTCGAGCTGTCTGCGCGTGCGCATGCGTTCGTGGCGTCCGTTGTTGCCCTCGAACTCCCGCTGGTGCAGGTCGAAGGCCTGCACGTGGCTGGCCAGCAGCGGATACGCCACGCCGTTGCCGTCGAGTCCGGCGGCAGTCACGCCGATGGTGTCGTCGAGCGAATTGGCCGACATGTGATCGATGTCGATCAGCATGCCCTTGTTCATCAGGGCCTGCAGCAGGGTCGGACCGGTCGCGGTCAGCCCGAACTGGTTGCAGGAGGCGTAGGTGGACGTGCCAGCGCCGCTGATGTAATCCGGTATCGGGGGCACCCCGGTAAAGAACCCGATCGCGGACATGAGGGGATAGAGGACGTTGTCGAGCCAGAACCCGTAGGCGTCCGGGCCCGTGCCGCCGCAATCGCGTGTCTCCCACCAGCGAACCTGGGACGCGGCATGGCCAACAGCGATCGCATCCATCCAGCTGGCTGCCGCGCCGAAGCCATTGTCGAAGTTGTGAATCGGAAACACCTGGCGCACGCCCATGTCGTAGATGACGTTCACCGCCTGTTCCAGCGTGGTCGGCGCCGGCAGTCCGGTGAGAGCCAACGGCAGACCGAAATTCGCCGGACACCCGGGTTGGCCCGCCGCCGGGTTCGAGGTGAAATTGCTGCAGTTGAACAGGTTGTCCACTTCGATCCCGAGCACCACCGCGAGCTTGCCGGCACGCACGGCGTCGCGGGCCTGCTGTGGCGTGGTGACGATGCGGAACCAGCCAAGGCCGGGGCCGCCCGACAGGCTATCGACGAAACGTTCGAAGTTGCGCGCCTCCTTCAGCTGGTTCACGATGTGCAACATGGAGTTTTCGCAGATCGGCCACGATTCGACGAACGTGGCCTTGAGCGAGGTCTTGCACAACGCCTCGACGTGCGACGCGAAGAGCGTGGTCGTGCGCAGACCGCCCCGCCAGGCCCGTTCCAGCCACACGTAATACGTCTGCTGGTGCGTGGTGCTGGTCCACTTCGGCCAGCCGCTGAAGTACGGCGCGCCGAACTCCGTGCGCGAGCCGTCCCCGGTACCGTCGCCGGAGGTGTCGTTCAAGAGGCCGTGGTAGGGATTCTTGTGCACCAGCAGGTCCGTGGCCGGCGACAGGGCCGTGTTCACGTTGTGGGACCCGGAGAGGACGAAACCGCCGCTGGCGTCGATCGGCGCCGGCTCCCCCACCAGGTTCTTGCCGCCGTGCGCCATGTGACCGAACAGGTGCAGGTGCATGTCGAGGTAGCCACGCAGCACGCCGCGTGGTTCCGGTGTGGCCGCCCAACCCGTGGTGGGCTCGTCGATAGTGGCCGGTGGACCAGTCCATGGCTCTTGCTTGATGCAGGTGCCCTGGGAGCGCGCCACGCCGGAGCTGGCGATCACTGCGCCGCGGCAGGTGGCATCGCCGGTCACCGGGACGAAGAAGTCGAACGCCAGATCGTCGCCGCGCTCGACAAGTCCCGCATCGCAGGATGCCCCCGCGCGATCGGACGCGCAGCAGGCGCGCTGGCCTTCGCCGCCGCAGGCCGTGGCGAGGGCCTTAGGCATGCACGTGGCTGCACCGAACCCGTTGCAGGCTGTGGGAAACTGCCCGAGGTTCGCCTCGCCCAATCCCGCACCGCAGGCGGGGAACGGTGCGAATGGTTCCAGGAAGCAGCAGGCGCGCTGGCCGGGGCCGCCGCACGCCGGCGCCTGGCCCTGGCCGCCGCCCTCGGACAGGAACGTCACCGGCGTCGAAGGGCCCGGTGTGCCGAGGCGTGTCACCACCGGCAGGGGCGCGCTGGCGTCGCCCGCCGCGCTCTTCCACGCTGCCGCGAGGTCGCGCGCGCCCGCGACCGGTCCGCCGTGAAGCACCGCGGCTGCGACGGCGGCCGCCGCAACCAGCAGCAGACGCGTACGGCGCCGGGGCCGGTGTGCGGTGACGTGTTCTCGTGATCTCGCCTGTCGGTCGCCCATGGTGAACCTCATACCGGGCTAAGCGGGAAGTCTGAGGAAAGTGGGTCAACGCGCAGCTATGTGCAGCGCCTGCTGAGGCACTTCGTGATCTGGAGCGACTCGTTCGAATTCGGCGGCAGGAACGTGTGCCACGCGATCACCGGGAACCCGTCGCCGCCGATCGCCACCGACGGCATGCCACCGCCGAGTTCCGTCGGCCCGATGGTCGACGACGTGGCCGCCGCGCACAGCGCGTCGGCGCAGTGGGTGACACGGATGCCTCCGCCCACGGATCCGGCATGCACGATCAAGGGCAGGGAGTCGATGCCGATGGCAATCGAGGTTTCGTAGCCCAGGCCGTTGATCGCGTCGATGGTGCGTGAGGTCGCCGTGCCGCACAGCACCGTATCGCAGTGCGAGATGCGCAGCCCGCGGCCAGCGTCGAGATGCGCGATCATGGCCAGTCCGTCGGCGCCAATGGCGATCGACGAGTGAGCGCCGACATTGCCCGCGCTGTCAACGGTGGCCGAGGTGGCGGCCGTGCACGCCATGTTGGTGCAATGCGTGACCCGCAGATCGAACGTCGCGGCATCGAAATGGCTGACGATCCCCAGGTTGTCGGCGCCGATGGCGATCGACGAGAAGTAGCCGACGCTGCCCGGCGTGTCGACGACCGTCGTCACGGCGCTCGTGCAGGCGATGTTGTTGCAGTGGGTGACCCGCAGGTTGTCGCCGTCGTCGTCGTAGTGGCTGATGAGGGCCAGACCGTCGCCGCCGATCGCCAGCGAGACGTAGTCGCCGATGGCGCTGGTGGGGTCGACCGTCGTGGCGGTGACCGAGGTGCACGCCGCATCGTTGCAGTGCGCCACCCGCAGGTTGCCGTAGGTGCCGGACTGGAAGGCGACAATCGGGAAGCCGTCGGTCCCGACGGCGACCGACGTGTAGCTCCCGCGCGCCGACCCGGCGTCGACGACGCCGTCGGCGTAGACCTGGCAGCCGGTGTTGGCGCAGCGCAGCACGCGCACATCGGTCCCATTCACGTAGCTGACGATCGGCAGACCCGTGGCGCCGATGGCCACTGAGGGTCCGCGCCCGGCGCCATTGGGCGGCGCCACGACCACCGTGGTCGGCAGGCCGCCGATGGGCTGGCACAGCAGACTGCCATTGGCCTGCACGCCGCGCAGGTACTGACCGACCGGACACGCGCCGAGCCCGGAGACGCTGCCGGCGATGAGCGACGGCGAAATCGCCCCAGGGGCCAGCGCCGCCGCCGTCACCGCGCCGGCGGCAAGGTGCAGACTGGTGATGCTGCCCGGCGCGATGCCGCCTGCGGGAATCGGGCGCACGCTGCCCCCGTCACCGGCCCCGGGCGTGAACGCGAACGTGCCGGTGTTGCCGGCGCTGTCGGTCCACGGTCCGGCCAGCGCCGCCAGGCTGATGCGCGCGTCGATATGGATGGGCGCGCCGCCCGTCGTGCTCACGGTCGTGAGGCCGAAGCCGATCGTGCCGTCAGGATTGGGGAAGGCGCGTCCAACCACGCTGGCCAGGCGTCCGGCGCCGCACAGGTCGTCGGAGCCATCCACGTGATACTGCCCGCCCTGCTGCACGATCGTCACGGTGAGCACATTGCAGAAGGGCTGTAGCTGCCATCGGAACGCGCCCAGCGACTGCGCGTCGATTCGGGCGCTACTTGCGGCGGCGAGCCCCGCAGCCACGACGATACCTGCCAGACGTATTCTCATGTTGCCTCCCTGTCCTACAGGAAAGCGGAAGGCCATGGAAAACTGGTTCATCCGTGACGCCTCCCCCCGGGAAGGAAAGCGAGCACGAGTCGGCTCGCGTCAGCGGGCCAGGCGGGTGACGACCAAGTCGTACATCGCGAGGAAGCCGGGCTCGGATCCGGCCGGCACCGAGGCCTTGCCGTCGCTGCGCCGCACCCCGTTCAGGAGGCGCCGCGCTTCGGCCAGCCAGGCGGCCCGTGCCGGGTTCCGCGGCTCGGCGGCGGCACGGTCGCTCAGGCCCTCGGCCAGGCGCAGCGTCGCCCACGCCCGGTCGGCGCGGTTGCCCGGCAGGTCGTCGATCCGCGTCCGCAGTTCGTCACGCAGCTGCAACTCGTCGCGGTAGCGCGCGACCGTCGTCGTGACGTCCTTCGCCGCCCGTGCCGCTCCACCGAGCCGGCCGTACAACGTGGCCGTGCCGTTCACCGCCCGCACGTCGCGCGGATCGGCGGCCATCGCCGCCTTGCGGATGGTCAGCGCCTGGTTCCACAACGCGACGGCATCGGTCCACAAGCCGCGGCGTGATTGCACGAGCGCCAGATCCGAGAGCGTGAACGTGATGTCGTAGCGCGTCTGCGGCCGGTCGTCGAGCCGCAGCGCTTCCTGGTCGAGCGCGAGCGCTTCACGGTAGCGCCGCTCGCCTTCGTCGAAGCGACCCAGGGGCACGAGCACGGCGCCGAGGCGCTTGAGCGCGTAGCTGTGGTCGCGGATGTCGAGCAAGGTGCGTCGCTCGCGCGGGACGCGCTCGAACTGCCGCAGGGCCTCGCGATAGGCCTCTTCGCCAGCGGCGAACGCCTCGTTCTTGACGTGGAGCCATCCGATGTCCGAGTAACCCTTGGCCACGACGAGTGCCGACGCGCCGGTGGTGTCGCGCTGCTGCAGTTGGCGCACGAGCGAGGCATGGCGCGCCTGCCAGGCGAGCGCGTCGGCGTCGCCGCGCGCCGTGCGCGCGGCGGCCAGGTCGACCGCGGTCCGCAGCGCCCGCACGAGCGGCGCGATCGCGTCGGGCTGTGCCGCGCGCACGTCCTCGGCGAGCCGCATCGACTTCTCCAGGCTCACGATCGAAGCGGCGGAGTCGCCGACGTTCTCACTGAGCGCATTGCCCTGCACGTTGGCGAGCTGGTGATACCCCGACGACAGCTCGAGTTTCAGCGCGTGGTCATTGCCGGCATCGGCCGCGAGGCCGTCGAGGAACTGCACGGCGCGGTCGAGCAGCAGGCGCCGGGCCTCGGTGGCACCCGGAAGGGAGACGAGCGCGTCGTGCACCTCGAAGAGCAGCGAGCGCGAGAACTCCTGCACCTGTCGGAAGCGGTTCTGCGCCTTGTCGCGTTCGGCCTGCGCGATCCTGGCCTGCCAGGCCGTGGCCGCGCCGCCGCCGGCCAGCGCCGTGACCAGCGCGAGCGCGGCCGCCACGGCTTTCCGGTTGCGGCGGATGAAGCGGCGGGCGTGATAGCCGAAGGAGGCCGGCGCCGCCACCACCGGGTATCCCGATCGCCAGGCCCGCAGATCCGCCGCCAGTTCCGCCACCGAGGCGTAACGTTCGTCGGGCGCCTTGCGCAGGGCCTTGCCGACGACCGCATCCAGATCGCCGGCCAGCAGGCGCCGCTCGTCGGCCGGGGCGACGCCGCTCGGCGGCGGCGGATCGACCTCGCACACCGTGCGCATGACGTCGAGGGGCGAGAGCCCCTGCAGCGCGTATGGATGCCGGCCCGAGAGCAGCAGGTAGAGCAGCACGCCGAGCGAGTAGACGTCGCTTGCCGTCGTCACCCGTTCGCCACGAACCTGCTCGGGACTCGCGAACTCCGGTGTGAAGCTCTGGTGCCCGGTGCGGGTCGTGCCCGCGCTGCGACCGTCTTCCTCTGAGAGCAGCGTGGCGATGCCGAAGTCGAGCAGCTTCGGCTGCCCGTCGGCGTTGACCAGGATGTTGGCGGGTTTCAGATCGCGGTGCACCACGAGGTGCCGGTGCGCGTAGGCGACGGCGTCGCAGATGCGCTCGACGAGGGCCACCCGGTCGCGCAGCGAGAGGCGGTGCTCGATGGCCCAGGTCGTCACGGGCTGGCCGTCGACCAACTCCATGACGAACCAGGCGATGCCGTCCTCACTCGTGCCCGAGTCGATCAGGCGTGCGACGCCCGGATGGTCGAGCGCCGCGAGTACCCGCCGCTCCGTGCGGAAGCGCTCAGCGAAGCCGGCACTCCATGCCGGCAGAATCTTCACGGCGGCCGTGCGATCGAATTCCTGGTCGTCCCGCTCGGCTTCGTAGACCACACCCATGCCGCCGCGGCCGATCTGGCGCGTGAGCCGGTAGGCGCCAAGGCGGCGGCCGATGAGCGCATCGGTCACCGTATCTTCGAACGCCAGCTCCACACCGGCGGGCTGTTCGAGGTACTCGGGGTCGGTGTCGTAGCTGACGAGCATCGCGCGAACCTCGGTCAACAGGCTGGCATCCTCGCTCGTGGTCAGCAGCCATGCCTCGCGCGACTCTGTCGGCAACTGACAGGCCGCGTCGAACAACCCGGTGACACGTTCCCAGCGTTCGGGCGTCATGACACGGCGAGATCGCCGTCGAGACGGCGCCGAATCCATGTCTTGGCGGCAAGCCATCCACGCTTCACCGTGGAGGGCGACGTGCCGAGCGCCTCGGCGGTCTCGTCGATCGAAAGACCCGCGAAGTAGCGCAGCTCGACGATCCGGCTCTGTTCCGCGTTCATCGCTTCGAGCTCCACGAGCGCGGCATCGAGATCGAGCAGATCGACCGGCCGAGCCGCGACGCTCGCGTGCGTCTCGATCAACTCCACGGCCACTGCCCCGTCACCACGTTTCACCGCGCCCCGCGCCCGCGCGTGATCGACCAGCACCGCGCGCACGACTCGCGCGGCCACGGCGAAGAAGTGCGTGCGGTCGTTCCACTGCTTGCCGGGCTGCTGCTGCGCCAGGCGCATGTAGGCCTCGCTGACGAGCGCCGTCGGCTGCAGCGTGTGCCCGGCGCGCTCCCGGCTCAGATGCCGGGCGGCGATGCGACGGAGCTCGGGATACACGAGTTCCATGAGGCGCGGCAGGGCGTCCGAGTGGCCGCCCGACCACTCGTGCAGCAGCCGCGTGAGTTCTTCGCCAGGAGAGGATGACATGGCGCCGTGTGCGAGTCATGATCGCATACTCGCCGCGCGCGCTCGGACCATCGACGGCGGTGGATCTCATGGCTGCGCCCAATGGCACCGGATCGTGTGGCCGCCTACGGCCGGAACACCGCAATCGAGGTGCGGCCGTAGTTGCGCAGGTTCCAGTTGGCGGCCTGGCCCGACGACACGCGCCCGCACAGGCCGAACGTGTAGGTGCCGGCGTTTATGAGCGGCATCGCGATGCTGAGACTGAACGGCAGCAGCGTGCCGGCCGGCACGCGTAACTGCTCCATCTGATCCGACGCGACCTGTTGCGGCGCGCCGCCCTGGCTCGTGCAGATCGACAGCGCGAGTCCGCTCGCGCCCACCGACGATCCGAGTGACGCCTGCGCGGTGACGTGCACGTAGTGGCTGGCGCCGACGGTGACCGCGGCGGTCTCGGACAACCACTGAAAATTGGGCGACTCGACGACCTGCGGGACCAGGTTGTACCTGAAGTTGGTCTGGACGAAGCCCGAGGTGCCCGGCACGCCCTGAAGTCCCTGTGGTCCGGCAGAACCCGTTGCGCCCGTGGCGCCAACTGGACCCTGAGGTCCGGGAACACCTTGCGGTCCCGTGGCTCCGGGCGCGCCCGCCGACCCGGTCGCGCCTTGCGGGCCGACCAGACCCTGAGGTCCGGTCGCGCCGATGACGCCGCCCAGCAGATCGAGGTTGCGCAAGACGAGACCGGCCGACGCCGCCAGTGGCGCAAACGCTGGCGACGTAGACGTCACCGCCTGCAGGTAGTAGCGGTCCAGCGTCGAGAAGAGGAACGGCGGCGCGAACGGCACCGCGGCAATGCCGGTGGCGTCCAGGACGCCCGTGGCGAGGAGGGTGAGGTCGGCCCCCACCGCCAGCGTCACGCCGGCGTAGGTCATGCCCGCGCCGACCTGGCTGCCGATGATCGCGAAGTGCTGGCCGGGCGGGCCGTTGACGGTGAGCATCGTGCTCGTGCCGGGACGGACCATGGTCGTTGACGCACTCAGCGTCGGCTGCGCGCCGGCGGTGGCGGCCGTGAAGCTCGCAAGCAGAGCCGCCGCGAAGACTCGCATGGTCATTGTCGTCGTCTCCGTTCCGCCTACCAATGCAGGATCACGCATAGTGTGGCGACGAGCAGCAGGGCCATCCAGACCCGTGCCGCCGACAGACTCTGCTGAAC
>ENA-ORBV01011992-ORBV01011992.1-microbial-mat-metagenome-genome-assembly--contig:-NODE-11992-length-13465-cov-5.428593_pt1 | contig 13465 bp, 14 predicted proteins | sample MGYA00237777_ERZ505514 | MGnify/ENA primary metagenome ERZ505514 (study PRJEB26160, sample SAMN06269048) | microbial mat metagenome | isolation source: Oligotrophic lake microbial mat | place...
CTTAGTCTCGTGGGCTCGGAGATGTGTATAAGAGACAGCACAAGAGCTGATGGGACATCATTCTGCTTTTTTTCAGGAAACCAAGCAAAAAAAATCCTACTTTTCATTCATATAAAATTTGACGTATCAAGACATAAAGTTAGTATTAGTTTTAAGAGCACGCATGCAAAACGCGAAGATTATAATACATTAAAGTTGCTTATTATTTATTTATTTATTTATTTACTTCCTTCTCTCTAGAATCCAAGATAGCGGAGCATCTAGTTATGAACCAAAGGACGCTGTGCAGCGATTTGTTGTACGCGTTTCGATTCAAAGAACTCGCCGAGGGTGTGGTCTCTGGTTTCCATCTGGACCAAGCGTACGCAAAGACCATTCTGCAAGTATCTAGAAATGCAATATCATACTGCTCCTGCAAAACCTCACGCGGAAAAACGGCGTCTTCCACGTCCTTCTCAGAAGTTGCAGCGCCATGCTTGACCAAGGCATCTTTTAGACATGCGTAGTAGTAATCCAAAAGAGCCTTTTCTTTTTGGCCATCATAGGACACGACATGGGGCTGCACAGCCGCGCAGATATGATGGGCCACGTCAGTAGCGGCAAGGCCGAAGCCTGTCCATTGGAAGTCAATCAGACCAACGTCAAGTTCGCCACTGCTTGGATTTTTCTTTAGGAAGATGTTTGCTTGTTTGGGATCTCCATGAATCAGCGTGCGGTATTTCTGCAAGTCGGATGTTTCTGTTTTGGCCAGGTCGGCAAATGGGTGTGCTCTGGTGCCCACGTGATCAGCTAGTTTTTCCACCCGAGCCCCTATTTGCGAAAGATCGACACCGTCCAGTTCTGCTATCTTGCTCAAGTCTTCCTGAAACGTCGGAAATCGTTGTTCCCAACCCGTGGCAACCTTCTTCAGCTGCTCGTAACCTTGAAGGGCAGGCTGCATATATCCTCCGTTGGGCCAAACTGTCTCTTCTAGTTCACGCCCAAGCTTGCCGTCCTCCTTTCTCCAAAAGTTCGATCCGTTCCAAAAGTAGGCATGCATATTGGCAAACGCTTTTAGAGCTGCTTTGCAGGATTCCTCTTCAAGGAGCCATTCATGGTACCAACCATCGTCCTCTTTGAAATCTTCGAGTGTCATACAGAATCTACTTTCCAGTTGTTCGCGTGGACTAGATCCTTGCGGCGCCACCTCTTTACTTGCGCCGTAGCATTCGCATACATGAACACCCACTTCGTGAATCAATCCTTCCTGACAGGCCCGACTTTCCAAGAAATCTGTCTCTACTTGATACGAGTGAACATCTCGCACGACTTTATGCGGCACCGTATCAAGTTTGGCTCGTGCATGGACCAAGTCGCTCATGATAACACGCTTATAAAAGACACTGGATGGCGGAGGCTTCAGGTTGGTATTTGTGTCGCCAGTGGGTGTCCAATCGAGAATCAGTCGTGCTCCATTGGACATTAGCCCTCGCACAGCGAACTTTTCGGGAACGCCAAATCCTTTCAATCGCCACTGTTTGTTGTCCTCTTCTTGATGTTGCAAGATATGTTCTTGCAGCCATTCTTTTGTCAATGGATGACCATCCAAGTCGCGACTAATGTCCACCGCTTGTGGTCCCATGGCATTTTCCGGAATGTCCCCTAAACAGGGTCCCAATGCTTTTTGCACGGATTCCACATCCGCTCTCATTTGGGCACACAAGGCATCGTGGAAGTCTTCCATACCTTTGGCAGATGCCACGACACCCCACAAATTACCATAGTTGTATCGTTTGTCGTCTTTGTGGACCAGTGGAGATCCAAAGAAATCCGTCACCTTGCCACCCATTGCGTTCAAGAGCGCTTCGGGGGCACACGTATCCCAATAGCATGTTTTGAAATGTAATACCGCAATGCTGCGTTCTTGTACTGCCACGGCCATTAATTTGGACATGGTTCCACCCAAGATTGTATGTGTTGGCTTTGCGGCAGTTTCGCCAGCTGCTGCATTCGACGGTGCCGTGGCGATTTCCAGGGCATGTCTGGTGGCATTGCTCAAGACGGGATCTTTGGAATCTCCAGTAAACAATGTAATGCCATCCGCAGTCTTGGTCATTTTTTCATCCTCTTTTTCTTTAGGAATGGGAATAATACCATGATGACTGATTTGCGCAATATCATCGTCCATGTGAATGGCCCAATGTACCTTGACACCGTCGGTAGACCCACCCGGAAAGGGTAATCCAACAGCTCCCATAATGGCCTTGCCTTTTCGAGCCACTCCAATCAAACAACCCACATTTTGCAATCGCCCTTCGACAAATTCTCGTGTCCCATCCAAAGGATCCACAAAGAGTGTAAGTTCCTCCACAGGCACCAAAATCGTTTTTGGGAATATGCCTTGGAGTAGATTGGTTCTCAACAGTGTCTCTGGTGGTGGTTGCTGGTCATCTGCATCGTTCATGTTGGCGTCGTCGCCGTCTACATTATCATCTTCTTCGCCCACAATGTTCAAGTCAGGACCCCACGATTTGCGCAAGCCACCGACAATCTTTTTTTGAGCTTCCAGATCTTGAGTTGAAGACAATAACACATTTATATATGTAATTAGAAAATGAAAAATTGAGAGATAGAAATGTGAGATGGAGCAGCTCAAACACAAGATGACAACAGTAGTGAAGGCAGCAGGAATGAACAAATAGAACGAAACGAAGCGAAACGCAAAAACGCTATTACTAGCTTGCTAACGAAATAATGATACGTACCGGCTTGAGTCATGACTGATTTGATTTCTCCTTCTTCCTTCAAGATGCCCGTGACAGTGGCATGGTCCAATTTGTATTGTCGAATGACACCGCAACCCTGCAAATTGGCATCGATACACGATGACAATAATGCTTCCAACGAAATTGCAGGCCTATGATCGACCATTTTGGGTTTTTTGCTGCCGGGTTCTGTGGTTGCATCCTCATGAGCACGAGTCGTCATGGTGGTGGTGGTGGTGGTCGCTTTGGGATTGGAACTGCTAGTAGGATGCAATTGCTGGCTGTGATTTTGTTTGTGACGATTGCCAGGAACAAAGGCTGCCGTAGAACAACACTCTATGAGAATGACAAGGGCAATCACTACTAGTAGTACTGACAAAGATGATGGTGCTGATGACGATGATGACGGGGAACGAAAAAGGAGACGAAACTGTTTGGCCATAATTTTCAATCAAGAAATGAATGGACAACGCGCCGACCAGATTTCAGTGGAGAAGATTGGCTGGTACAGATGGCTATGATCTTGCTTCTAGGGACCAGCCTCTGATGGCAGATACTGGCTATTACGTTAGCAACTACTAGAGCAAGTAGCTTTAGTGTTACTGTCCGAACAAGTTGGATTGTGCTCTATGTGTAATTATGATGATGATGTGCCTCGTATGCATGGCAACATCGACTCACTCACTGGTCATGCATGGCAACATCGACTCATTCACTACTGGTCTATCTACTAGCTACCAGTAGCTACTAGCTAGCTAGCCAGCTACTACTAGTAGCTATTACCGGTAGCTACCGTACTGTATCGAATGAATCGGTGTATCAGTACTACTGTTACGTCGTACTAGCTAGCTAGCTAGTAGCTAGCTAGTAGCTAGTAGCTAGTAGTAGTAGTAGTATCTTTCGTTGCCTCCGAGTTTGCTTGGATCCATGACTCGCTCCACTCGTGACTTGGATTGGGCCAACATGTGCCACAATGTAAACAGCTGCAATGTGATGGTGGTCAATTCTAGCACTTTGCTACTGTACAAAATCCCAGCAGACTTGAAGCACGCTAAAGATCTCCTTGGTGGACTGCACACAGTGCAAAGACCCAATAGAAGAATGAAGAAGCTGATTTCCCTACAAAGAAATCGCCGACGTCTTCAGTCATGTCAATGTTGTCTTCGCCAAGTTCAAGAAAGAAGTGACAAAGAGTTTGCCACCCAAAAGCTGTAAACATGTCCACCTCAGTCATAACCATTCCTGCATGGATGATCTTGCTGCCATTTGCACTGAGATGGGCCAATGAACCATTGTTCACATTCCTTGTCAAGTCCAAGCATGTCTTCTTTGTCAACGACACCAACAGCTCTGCGTGCACAAATTGGATGTTTCCTCCCCAAGTTTGACAACACCATCTTCACAGATCATTGCAAGCTGGACCTGCTCTGCAACAAGATCCAGCAAAGCAACAGTTCTTAATCCATGCCCCACTTCCCCTCTCTCCCTGCAACATTGAATCATTGATTGTGCCTCATCATCTTCCCCGTGATTGAACTTTAATTCGAAAAGACATTGATTCTTGATTTTCCCATGTCTCATTGTCTCACATGTGTCACTGAACACAAAGGATTTCTACTAATGATGTGCTTGCAATTTCATCACAATTGTTCCCCTTTGTTGTGTTTGTGTCCATTTCAATCATGCTCAATGGCATGTTTGGCACTGTCAAATAGGCGAACACAATTCAACTTTAGACATTGAGTGTCATGCTGAAAAGTTTCTCTCCAAACAACATCATGATCCTGCTAGCATGGTTTTTCTATGATGATGTTTGAGTTGATGAAAATCTTCTGACAATTGTGTCATCGACAACTTTCCTCCAGTGTGCAAAACTGCTTTGCATGACAGCTTTTTTGCCTTGATTCGAAGGACTTTCACGTGACACATGACTGTTGGAATTGCAGCTAGCATTCCATAAGGGGCATGTGTGCACCTGTGGGCAGCTTGAAGTGTAGCCTAGCCAACAACATGGAAGACTCCAGAAGATTCCACAACCACAGCTAGCAGCACTGTAGCAGTGCTTATTATTTCTAATAAACTGAACTGTTTCATCACAAGCAGGTCTCTTTAGTGCTAATCATCCAACACTCCCCAAACCAACACAACTTGTTGTGCATGAACCCTGCAAACAAAATCTCACCATCTATGCTCAATGTTGCTTTTTTGACAAGAACAGAGGCCTTGCTTTCATTGCAGCAAACATTGGTCTTCTGGCAAAGAAGACAACCCACTTTCATTGGTTCTTTGTCGGCACTTGGATCTTTAGATGAATTATGCTTCAAGATGGATTGCATTCTGGCAACAAGACCAAAATCATTGCACCTGAAGCGGTTTCAAAAAACTTCTGCTTGATGCTCAATGCACCCATCACTCTGTTTCCTTGAAAAAGGGGGAAATGACAACTTGATCCAAAAGAAGAAAGCATCACTCCGCTTGCCATTCTTGTGCTGCTTCAACCAAGGACAGATTCAATTGGAACGAGAGAAAGCAACTGCTCAGTTGTGCAAAAATTTCCAAATGAAGAAGAACACACAAAAAGCTTCAATTTGCCTTTTGCAACAAAAAGAAGAAAAATTTGTGCAAAGTCATGCAATCCAAATGCTGTTTCAACACTTGGAATCTGAAGGTGAACAGAGAAAAAACCACTGGATTTGATTCTCTCTGCTGTTGCCAGACAGATGGACACATTGCTGTGGAGAGCACAAGAGCTTTTCCAGAAAAAGAAGTTGCATTCTGTCTCAATGGGACTATCAATTCACCTTCATGCTGAAGATGATCGGTGCCTAACCTCCTTCTTTTCTGCAACAGCTCCGAGCTCCGCTATTGCGGCTCTGTGGCTAAGTATGAATATTGTAGCTACTATTGCTACTTGCACTACTACTAGCTAGAGTCTAGCTAGACTCTAAGTAGGTGCAGGAGCAGCTATCTAGTAGCAGTGGACTACAGTGCCACCAGCGGGTAGCTCGCTGCTGGTAGCTAGCTAGATTAGTAGAAGAGCACCACAACTGATGCTGGTAGCTAGCTGCTAGCTAGCTGCTAGCTAGCTGCTAGCTAGCTGCTATCTAGCTGCAGCTCTAGATAGCAAGTAGCTATAGGCTGGCTGATTGATTTGTTTGACTGACGCTTCGACAAGAATCTGTTTTTCAAAAATAGTTCTAAAGTTTATTCTAGTTGAGGTGAAACTAATCGCCGATATCTAGCTACCCTAGCGAGCAAGTTTATCATGAACTTCTCCAGCAGGTGGATTCTTTAGCCTGTATACCCTGGCTTCAATATCATTATCCCGTACAAGGCTAACACGAAGAGACAAGAGATGACGTTGGACCCTCGCCGCAATTGCAAAATTTGAGGAACATCCTGCCCTTCGTTGTCCTTCCACTCCCGAACTGCTTCATCCGCTACACCTTGAGTGGTCAAGTCGGTCACAGCCCACCAACCTGCAAACGCCAGCAATGTAGAAATGGCCGCCACAACATGAAACGGGGACTCTCCCAAACTGTCGTAGTGGTCTACCGCCAATCCGACCCCAGATACAATAGACGTCGTCAAAGCTGGCAAGACTATGAACGAATCAAGAGCCGGCACTTTGCTGAACCAAAATTGCAAGATTTCCGATTTTTTAGAGGATACTACCAGCCATTCAATGAGTGTTGTTAGAATAATGCCGCCCGCGAAAAGCATTCCACCCACACCGTGGGCCAAGCCAAAGTATTTCACAGGGACCTCCTCCAAGATTTGCGACGGCCAAGGACCGATAAAATTGTTAATGAGTAGAAAGCTGCTCAAACCAGTAATCCAAGCTCCCAGACCAGCAATTTCTTTCCAGTCCAAGACGCTGTCCTCTTTTTCTTTCATGTTGTTATTGGAGCGCTCATAAAACTCGGCAAGATCATTGCTGTTGCCATTCAGGGTTGTTTCACTCTCGAAGAAGCTTGTAATGTTGGATGCCGATATCTCTTCGACCTTGTCCATTAAGCTCGGCTAAAGAGCAACTCGGGTTGGCGATCGAATAGAGACCCGGGGTGATGGTCGGAGCAATGACGACGAGCGTTGAGGTTGGCCAATTCGAACGCCAGATGGAGGAGGTTGCACCACAAATGCGGCGACAGATGATGCTGTGAGCGCCAAGAGGCACACGGGTGTAATCGTAGCGTCGTAAATTCTCATGTTTAAAGCGTATTAGATTATTTTGTGAGATGATAATCATGATTGCTTCCGTCTTTGTTTCCATCGCCATTGGCAAAAGAAGCAAAAGGAAGGAAAATGTGATGCGTCGAAACGATTGGGAAAATGACGCAATCCCAGTCGTGCCACCACGCACTGGTACCAGAGTTCCCAGTAGAGGGAGTAGTAGACGGACAGGAGTCATAGTGACGATGCCTCCCAACCCAATCGTCCAGAATGCTTTTCTTCTGAAGCAACAGTTGAAAGTCCCAGTAAACACCTCAACATTGGTGATGAAACTCACACTGGAAGCAGCAAGCATCATGCAGTTTTTTACGTCCTATTTTGTGACTGCCACAGTTCCTCATGTGGGCTGTCTGCTGCCACCACTGCCGCAACTGCCACCACCGCTAGCAAGCGGCCAAAATCAAGTGCAAGTGGATCATTGTCAGATGCGCAGCTGACCAAATGCAAACAAATTGGAAGCTTTTGCATGCATTTTGAATTGTTTCATGACAATGGGTGGCAAGAGAGTCAAAGATCAAAAGAATTTTGTTTCAGGGACAAAAAAAGAGCGCCCTCTTGTTTGTGGTTTCAGTTCAGTCATTGACGCAATTCAGAAGTGTCACCTGAACAGTTGGGTCTGGGTTTTGCCAGGACTCAGTTGTGCTGTCAATTGCTCTTTAATTGAAATGGAAGATTCAGTCTTCTTTGACTGGCTATGATGAGGTGGCACTGGTTGTGGGAGCATGGATGTGATCGGAGTTGTGGCAAAGAAGAGCACCCACACAACTGGAAATTGAGTCTGTCAAGCAGCATTGACATTTGCAGGGATTGTCAATCAACACAAAGAGAGATAGGACATGAAAAAAAAGAAATGAAACCAATGCGAAATGAGAAAGAACAATTTTGGCAAAATGCCTGCAAACATAATTTTGCTAACTGACGAATCCATGAATTGGGTTTCAAAAATGAATGACAAGATTTTGGTAATTGAACAATTTGAGGCTCTCGTTGCTTGCATTGCCTTTTGCTGAAGAAACATCAAATTCATTGTCTATCACAGATAATTCTCTCAACATTCACATTGACACTTGCATGTTTCACTTGAAAAAGGAATTGATAATTTGCACTTTTGCATTGACTCTTTCCACGGTGTTAGCAGAAATGATTTTTAATGTTGATGATGTTTCCCATTGGAACTGAAACCATGATTGTTAGTGGTTCCAATCAATTTTGATCATTAGCGCACCTTGTCGCAATGAAGCTGTCAGACTAGAGACACAGACTAGTCATGGTTGGGCAGCAGACAAAGCTAAAATGCCAACAAAAGTCTCTCCAATCAGACGGTGCAAAGCATGATGTGATGAAAACAGTGAGCTCTTGCATAGCCTCTCATCGAGAACCATGAAGAGGGATCTCGTCTCCACTGCATCTGCACTGCAAATCTCCGCGCGTTGTCCAGACAGCCATTGGTGGCTAAACTGGCCCGCGGACAGAAGCTGTGGTTGTAGCAAACGTGTCAAGAGGGAAATGGGGTGGTGGTGGATTTGCAGACAAAAAGGAGCAATCTCCATCACTCAAATTCCATGGTAAAAAATGACACAATTTTCTATTGATTTGCAACAGCAACAACAGCGCGATGCTCTAAATGGTTGTGTCTTTATCAATGACGAATTCAAAAGAAAGAACAAACCCAGTGTTGAGTTGCATTCCTAGGTGTGCACCCGTCCCGGTCCAGGAACACACGGAGCAGATCCGTTCAGTCATTTTAAATTTATCATGATCAAACATTGCAAAATGACCCAACGAAAACACTGTCCTTCGTTTCTGCATGACCATCAAGAACAAAGCAACGAAGAAATGACTTTCAAAATGACCAAGGACCACAAGCTTTGTCTAATCCGCCGATCGCACGCTGTCTCCTCAAATCGAGATGATTCCATTGCATCTCGCAAATCGGCTCAAGAGATGATTTGCAATCAAGCAATAAAACGTTGTTGTCTCGTGATCCAAAAAATCGTCTCGCGCTCATCTTTTTTGCCCGTGTCATTGACACACAAAAAAGAAAATCATCTTGCACCAGATAAAACAGGCTTGAGAGCAAATTTGTGTTTGAGAGACAATTTTGAATCGTCTTGCAAGCCGATTCGAGCGAGGGGAGATGATTCCAAAACAGCTCCCTGCACATTTTGTTAAGGGTCAGTGTGCGTCTGTTAGACAAGCTTCCAGACTTCTCTCAAAGCTTGTTGTTGCACCACCACGCAAATCACAAGCTACAACTGTAGGTTCTTCGTTCGGCAACCAACCGCTCGATCTATCAGAAGGTGCCAAAAAATGTCGATTCCGATGATGAAAAAGGAACAGACCATGAAATGTGTCCTTTCGACGGGGTGTTTGTTGCCGCTATGATTCTTTTTGTTGTAGCAACCACAATGCTCACCGCAAGCTCCTGTAACAGCTTGCCAACAAGAAATCCACTCTCTTTGCATGCCAGGGACTTGAAAAGGCGGCACTCCTCTTGAAAGCCAACCATGACGATGGCAACACCAGCAAGAGCCACGACCAACCCGCAGGCGCAGGCGCAGGCAGGGTTTGAAAGGATTCCTCCCTGCTTTTTTGTTCACTTAATTTGATGTTGGCTTTTGGTAAGTTGTTTTTGAAGGTGTGGTCATCAGCAACAGGTGGGTGGAGATTCTCACCATGCAGCTTTGTTGACATCAACTTGGTGTGAGGAGCTCTTTTGAGCCTTCAGTTTCAATCCAACCAATCAATCCAAAATGATGTAGCCAGGCAGCGTCGATGCTCGCTGCGTGCAGCATGTCTAGCATGCTGGACTAGCACTAGCCAGCCTGATGTTTCAAGGCAGCCAGCTGGCCGGGGCGCTTGCAGCACTTTAGCAGATGATTGCTGCAGTTGAAGGGGATAGGTTTCGGCCAATGGTGTGCTCTGCAGTCCTACACAATTGTGGTGTTTTGCCATCCCATGGAATTGTGAAATAGAGTAGAATGTCGGTACTGCTGACATGCCACATGAAATACCGAAAGCCAGTGGTACCTGCAGCAAGAACAGCCGTCCGTGACACAGTGGATCTGAAGAGTGAAGAGCACATCCAACGTTCCCTAAAAGCTCATGTCAATAGGACCTCGACGTTAGAGAAGTTATCTATTTGTGGAAATAGTATTTAGAAGTTAGGGAAGTCAGACAAAGCTTGACAGGTCCCGGCGGCGAATACAGCCCCACGGCAATGCGTAGCCACTCGCCACAAATACCAGTACCAGTGCTGTACTGAGTGTAGCAGTAGCAGTAGCAAAGTTAGCTAGGGAGTAAATGGGTCGGTTGCACCTTTTCTCGTTGCGCTTGAAGGGGAAATGCATCTGCTAAATTGGCAGTCCCACACTTTTGTGGTGTTTTTACTATCTTGTGAGCCTGAAAATTAATAGAATTAGAACCATGGCACTAACAGTACTGCAAGATATTAATAGGTGTAGCTGAAGACGCATGAATGCAAAACTTTCTTTCATTAGATCTATAGACGAACAGATGAGTAGTTTTGGGGTCCACGTTCAACTTAACCTACAACAAGAGTAGTAGTAGCAGTGCCAGAGTTCCCCTTTCTTGGGTACCATTGGCTCCCCTACCTCTGTCGGAGTGACGTCTTGTAATGTATCCTCACGAGGAACGAAAGGACAATAAAAAGCTACAAGAGTCGATAGAATCGCACAAGTCGGAAGATCGATCGTGCGCACAGGCCATGAAGCAGGACAATCGCGAGAAGTTTGACGAAACTGCATCACAGCACCGTCTTCTTCTACTAGTATGTCTATGCCATTAAGCGGCACGCAACAGCGATGAATTGAGCATGGTAGCCATGGACGGTGGAGTCATGGACACGACACTGCTGTTCATGCCGTCAAAACTGCTAGCTTTCAAAAAGTGTTCCGACGCCGACGATGACGATACCTTGCGGCAGGATTCTACCTTGGTAGTGATTTCCAAGTAGATGGCCTGTGCTTCCATGGCATCTTGTAGAGCCAACGCTCGTGCTTCCTCCTTGCAAGCTTGACTTTTCAACATCAAGAATTTTCGCAAACGTTCCATGACTTCATACTGTTGCTTATCACTTTGCTCCTTGTCATCATCACAAGGAGTTTCCTTGTCACTACTGGCGTTGTACAAGGTCAAGAGTGTTTCTCGTTTTTGAATCAAGGCAGTAAAGTAGGCTTTTCGTCTTTGTTTTCGCATCATCAACTGACCCGGCAAGTACATTTCCAATCCACGCCCACAAACAACTTCCTTCACTGCTAACGACGAGGATGATAATGGTGACAAGGTCTTGGTGGTCACTGTCGTTGGTGAATCTTGTGGATTCGATTGTTGCTTTTCTGCTTGTTCTTGTAGACGCTTTTCTTTTATAGTATCCCAATATTGTGTTACCACGGCTTGGACATCGGCATTGGCCAGGGCATTCATATCTTCCTTGGAATACCACAGGGTAGACGTGTGGACAACATGGTGGTTATCCGATGACTCCTCGGTGTTGTCATTGCCAGTATCCTCGGGGATGTTATCGCTAAAATAGGGTTTGAACTTGATACACGATACCAGAGGTGCAAATCTTACGCGCTTGGTATAGCTTGGAGCTCGTTGTTGCTGTTGTTGTTCGGTTGTTTCCTGCACTTGTTGCGTCATTGTTGTCTATGATATTGTAACTACTGTATTGCCTGATATTATGATGGGTATGGTTAAGCTATGATGACTTTGGGCTCAACAGCGCCATTCCGCGATACTCAACCACACAGGCAATTACACAGCAAGAAGATTCCTACCAACCCAGTTTCCTTCCCTAGCATCGCACACACAATCCTGCTTATCCGACAGCTCAGCAGTTGTTTCTGTTAGCACGGATGTTACTTAGATTTTGCGATACCAAAAAAGTCAAATATTTCAACGACACAGACTGAGGTGGCATGGATAGATACAGTCAGTGTAGAGAACAAAAACGGCAAAATCCATGACTAAACTCAATGCCGGGTGGGCAGTTGCATAGGATTTGTGGAGCTTGCGTGCGTCGAATCAATGCTCCTTGAGAACTTCTGCGTGATGGACAGTTAACAGTCAATTTGCAGTTACTCTGCCAGCTAGACTTTAGTAGCAGATTCTTAGGGGAGGATGCAAGGAGGGACTGTGCTTTTCCCTTTCTTTTTTCAGATAATCCAGAAACATAGCTGCTAAAACTCAACATGTGGCAGAGTGACTCCTGAAATTCAATGCTAGTCTGCATTGATGTCACTTGCTGTGTCTGCACTCACAATCAGCTCCAATTTGATGACATTGAGCAAATTAGAGTTGTTAACTGGTTGGCTTAATGTCATCGTGGTAGCTGATAGGTTGTTAGTTGGCAACTAGCTTTGAAATTTGTAGCAACTGGCTGACTGAATGAGGCACCGCTTGCTAATCAATCTAACACATCCTCAACATGCCCGAATTGGTCTCACAAGAACATCCTTTTGTCTGACACTAGATGGTGCTTTGGCACAGTGCATTGCAGATCTTTTTTCTTTAGAGGTTCCAAAAGAAAGAGGAGAATGTGAGGAAGAGGCAAACATAGGAACACTTCAGTTTATTTGCAGCACATTTGCTTTGAGTGTTGCACAACTGAGTCACATTGTTGTGTTAAATCACTGTGCTGAACAACACAACACTTTGTCCTAAGCAGCATTAATTTGATCCATCTATGTATTTTCTATGAGTGGTGTTGCTTGGATTTGTTATTGGCTTGCAGCAGGATTTGGCCTCCAGCCTCAAAGTGATTCAGCACCACTAAGGAAGTGCATCACAGCAGGACACAATGTCTTGTCCTACATGCCAACATGTGCCCACTGATGCATGTGCTAATCCAAGTAGCATTTAGAGTCAGTGTTCAAGCATGTTCCTGCCTATTGAGTCAGCCATGCATCGAAAGGAAACCCCTCAAAGGAAAAAATAGCGTTAGCCATGCTTTGAACTTTAGTAGAAGTGTCAAAGGGAACCTCCATCAGCGTTAAAGGGTTTTCAAAAGGAATCAGAGGAATGCAAGAACATGTTGGAGGAAAATGAAACCAAGTTAGCCACAACTTTGATTTGACTTTTTAAAAGCAGAAAACTATCAGTGTGTTCTACTCGCAGTTCACCAGTGTTGAAAAATGACTTCATAGTCTGCAATTAACTTGAGTCAAAGGTTGGCTTCACAACCAAAGATGCAGCCTTTGTTGTGAGTCTATGGTTTCTTTTTGTTGCTCATTGCTTGCTTTTTAAACAACAGAAAAGCATTGAGAGGCATTGGCTATCACTGTTAATTCAAATATTAGCATCATTAGGGTAAACTACAGCCAGTGGTAACCCAACACTGTCTTGAAAGAAACTTTAAAAGACACTCGATAGGGAACAGCCACCCCTCATTGCCCGCAAGGTTGAGTATGCCATTGCAAAATAAGATTGGAACCAAATAAACAGAAGGAAAGAAAGAACAAAAC
>ENA-ORBV01011993-ORBV01011993.1-microbial-mat-metagenome-genome-assembly--contig:-NODE-11993-length-13462-cov-6.502279_pt1 | contig 13462 bp, 11 predicted proteins | sample MGYA00237777_ERZ505514 | MGnify/ENA primary metagenome ERZ505514 (study PRJEB26160, sample SAMN06269048) | microbial mat metagenome | isolation source: Oligotrophic lake microbial mat | place...
TTCAAGCAGAAGACGGCATACGAGATTCGCCTTAGTCTCGTGGGCTCGGAGATGTGTATAAGAGACAGCAATAAGATAGTTCAACGCTGCCTCCTAATGACCACCGACCCCGGCGACCTCGTCCTCGACCCCACCTGCGGCAGCGGCACCACCGCATTTGTAGCTGAGCAATGGGGCCGCCGTTGGATCACGCTGGATACCAGCCGCATCGCGCTCAACATCGCCAAGACCCGGCTTATGACGGCTGTGTTCCCGTATTATCATCTGTACAGCAATGTGCAGGTAGAAACGACGGAGAAAAACGGGAAGATCGTCAAGAAAATCACGCCCGTGTTGAATTCACCGGGTGACTCGAAGTCACCCGGTGAATTCAACACGGGCGATGTCCGCCAGGGCTTTGTCTATGAAGAAGTGCCCCACATCACCCTCAAAAGCCTCGCCAACGACGAGCCACCATCCACGGAAACCCTGTACGACAAGCCCTACGAAGACAAGTCCCGCCTGCGCGTGGCCGGGCCTTTCACCGTAGAGACCTTGCAGAACTACGAGCCTCAATCCGCGGAGTCGCTCCAGGCTTCCTCGGATGGAAGCGAGCAACCCGGCGCTTCGGGCACTTTCGAGGAGCGTGTATTCGAGCACCTCAAAGCCACCGGCGTCATGAACGGCGCTAAAAACGAACGGGCCGTATTCAGTCGCGTAGAGCGCATCGGAAGTCCGCACTTACATGCGGAAGGTTACTTTAAGTCGGCCTCAGGTGAGCGCAAGGCGTATCTGCACATTGGGCCGCAATTCGGCACCGTCAGCAAGCAAAGCGTGAACGAAGCTGTCAAAGAATGCCGCTCCCGTGGCGATGCAGACTGGCTCATTATCCTCGGTTTTAGTTTTGAGAGCGACATCAGCAATCAGAGCGTCACCATGAGCATGGGTTCCTTCGAGGTCACCAAAGTGCGCATGCACGACGATCTATTGCAGGAAGGCCTCACCAAAAAAGACAAAAAGGCGGCGAGTTTTGTCACCATCGGCGAGCCGGACGTGGTGGTGGTCTCTGCAACTGATAGTCTGACTTCAAGTCAGACTATCATTACGTCGCACATCCAAATAGAAATCCAAGGTCTCGACATCTACGATCCCATCCGCGATGAAGTCCGCGCCCGCTCCGTCGCCGACATTGCCTACTGGATGGTGGACGACGATTACGATGGTTCCAATTTCATCGTTCAGCAGGTTTTCTTCTGTGGCGGTGACAAAGACGAATTCAACAAATGGAAACGCGGACTTTCAGACCTGGCCAAGCAAAAAACCAAGAAAAACGCCGAGCGCACCTTGCGGGTAGAGCTGGATGAGGAGGCGTTTGACTTGCTCTATGGATTTCGCTCGCACCCGATCGAGCGGAGGGCTGGGCGGAAGGTTGCGGTAAGAGTGGTGAGTCAGTTTGGGGAGGAGAGCATGAAGGTGTTGGCAATTTGAAACAAAACAAACAATTTTTTTAAAACATATTGTTTTTAAAAAAGAAATTCTCTTACCTTTGTTTCCAGTTCTTTGAATTGGTGCAAATAAAATAGTATTTTAATTAATGAAATTTTACATTGCGGGGGGAGAAACAATTCAGCCAAATTTAATGCCAGTAATCACATATAAAATCAGGCTGAGCAATGTGATATTTTTAAAAAGTATAAATATCATATTGCTCAGCATTTATAAATAATCTTATAGAGTAATGGGTTTTTTCTTTTGAGCACTTTGTCTTTTCCGTGACAAATCTGCCAGCTTCCCCAAAATAGTACCGTGGGCGAAGCCAAAACGCCCAACCCCACCTGCATTTCCCCAAAATACTTCCTCAAAGTGTTAAGGAATGTTACATTTGCCCTCAGTTTTTTGGCCGAAAGATTGAAATAAGCGTGGTTTGTTCTGCAACAGGAATGTACACTAATATTTGCCTAATCCGGAAGCCTTTTATGCTCACTGCCACGCTTCTTAGTTCACTTAGATTTGGCAATGCAATGTACAAATTTACAAGTCTCTTTTTTTTGATTGCGATCATCTCCCATGTTTCGCAGGCACAGCCCGGCCTCGTGGGCTATTACAGTTTCTGCAATTGCAATGCCAACGACAACAGTGGCTACGGTAATCACGGCGTCTTGTCGGGCAACCCAACTTGTGTGCCCGGTCAGCGAGGAGACGGCTTTTTGTTCAACCAAAATCCGGGTGCCAACGGTTGTGGGCAACCAGGGGGCGAATACGTGCAACTGCCGCCATTGGGCGCTATTTGGGGGGCGGGTTTTACGGTATGTGCATGGGTTCGCTTTGATGCAGTGTCGTATTACGAGCGCATTATTGATTTCGGCAATAGCTCGGGCGACAGCGGCGGTATGCCCATCTGGTTTGGGCGCGAAGGATCGAGCAACAACCTCACGCTGGAAAGCTGGATTTCCAGCAATGGCGCGGTCAACCGTACCCTCGGGCGACTGGTAGCGCCCAATGTCATTACCAATGGCAGCATCGAATACTATTGTGCAACCATCAGCGGCGACACGATGCGCATCTACGTCAATGGCGTATTGAAGGCCGAGAAGAAAGGGCATCCGATTTTGAACGTGCCCCGCTCGAAAAATTTTATCGGCCGCTCCAACTGGTGTTTCGCAGATCCTGATTTCAAAGGCTTTATGGATGAGGTTCGCATTTACAACCGGGCACTCACAGAGGCCGAGATCAATTCCTTGTATTTGCAAACGCCCACTTTTAGCGCGTACCAAAACCCGATTTTTTCGGGCACTCCCGTGCAGCTGCAGGCGCAGGGGGGCATTGCTTATCAGTGGTCGCCTGCTGAAACGCTGAACGATTCAACGATTGCAAATCCTGTTGCAACGCCTTATGATACAACCACTTATACCTGTCAGGTGACCTTGGCCGACGGCTGCATTTATACCGATTCACTGAGCATAGCAGTGCTGCGTATGCCGACCTGTTCCAGTATTTGCACAGGCTCCCTGGGCGAGAATATTTTCCCTAACGGCGACTTTGGTACTGGTGTACCCAACATATTGCCCAACGACCCCGGACTTGCGCCCGGCTATATGTACACCTTGAACCCGCCACCGAACGACGGCTATTACTGCATTTCCAACAATACAACTTCTTGGGGTTCTTTTGCGGCAAACGCCTGGATAGATATTGAAGACAACGGCCCTGAACCCAATGGGTACATGATGGTGGTGAACGCCTCGTACCAGCCCGGGCTTTTTTATCAAAAAACGGTGGATGTATGCGAAAACACACCCTACGAGTTTTCAATTGATGTGATCTCGCTGATTTTCAGCGCTTTCCCAGATAAGATTCGACCCAATATCTCCTTCCTGATAGACGGCAATTCCGTGTGCGAAACGGGCGATATTGCCCCGGACGAGCAATGGCACACTGCCCGGTTTTCTTTTATAACCGCACCCGGACAAACCACCACAACCCTCGCCTTGCGCAACAACGCACCCGGCGGCAATGGCAATGACCTCGCCATTGACAATATCTCTTTCAGAACTTGCGGGCCTTTGGTCACCGTGCCTCCCATCGTAAATTTCTGTAATGGCGTACCCGCTATAATTCATTCGGTGGTTGCGTCTTCCCCCTATCCCAATTCGGTTTATCAGTGGCAGACCTTCGTCAATGGGGTCTGGGAAGACGTCCCCAATTCCAATAGCGACAGCCTGGAAATCCTCAATCCGGTAGACGGGAGTTTGTTTCGATTGATGGTCGCCAGTGCGCTTCCGAACTTATCAATGCCCAATTGCCGGATTGTTTCGGAAACGGTTCAATTGAAACGCTTGCCGGATCTGATTGTAAACACTGCCGCAACGGACGTTTCCTGTTTTGGTTTGAATGACGCCGCTGCCACGGTTTTGGCCGCTGGCGGCGTGCCTCCTTTTGGCTATTTGTGGAGCAACGGCCAAACCAATGTTGTCAATTCCAACCTCAGTGCAGGCACGTATCAAGTTACGATCACGGATGCTGTCGGCTGCACGGGCCTCGCCTCGGTGGCTGTTTCAGAACCCCTGCTTTTGACGAGCAGTGCCACCGCAACGGTGGTCTCTTGTTTTGGTTTGAATGACGCCACTGCCACGGTTTTGGCCGCTGGCGGCGTGTCTCCTTTTGGCTATTTGTGGAGCAATGGCCAAACCAACGTTGCCAATTCCAACCTCAGTGCAGGCACGTATCAAGTTACGATCACGGATGCTGTCGGCTGTACGGGCCAGGTATCGGTCGCTGTTTTGGAACCCCTGCTTTTGACGAGCAGTGCCACCGCATCGGACGTTTCCTGTTTTGGTTTGAATGATGCCAATGCTGCCGTTTCGGTGTCTGGTGGGATATTGCCGTACACCTATCTCTGGAGCAATGGAGCGAATACCCCTCAAATCGCAAACCTGCCCATGGGTAGCTACACCCTCAGCCTTACGGACGCCCACGGTTGTATGTCCACCGCTACGGCGCAAATAAACGAGCCTCCACCACTCCAGCTCCAGACCGATAAAACAAATATCCGCTGCTTTGGCGACTACAATGGCGCTTTGAGTGCAATAGCCAACGGTGGAACGCCGCCTTACGCGCTTCAGTGGAGCAGTGGACAAACCACGGCTGATATCGGCGGACTGGAGGCGGGCATTTATACCCTCAGCGTTACAGATGCCAAGGGCTGTACCCTTTCGGGAAGCGCAACCCTTGCCGAGCCGAACGTCCAGACCGTCCATCTGGGCCTCGATTTGGTGATCAATTTGGGGGATATGGTTGAGCTGACGGCTGCCGTCAACATCCCCCATTCCGAGATCATGGAATATACCTGGTGGGGCTCGGAGGATTCACTGCAATGCGCGGATTGTGACACCTACCGTTTCCAGCCCACCGCGCCGGGGTGTCAGCAGGTGCTGGTGCGGAGCAAAAAAGGCTGCCTTGCCCTGGATATCATTTGCTACCAGATCAGGCAGCATCGGAGGGTTTATGCGCCCAATGTTTTTACGCCGAACGGGGATGGCAGCAACGACTTCTTTACCATTTTTTCCGATGACGGGGTAAAACAGATCTTAAGCCTTAAGATTTTCAATCGCTGGGGCGGTCAGATTTATCAGGCCAACGATATCCACACGAATGACGAGCCGGCCGGTTGGGACGGTACATTCAAAGGCCAGGATTTGAACATTGACGTCTTTGTATGGGTGGCCATGATTGAATTTATTGATGGGGAAATCATTCAGTTGAGTGGAGATGTGACCTTGGTAAGGTGATTAATTTTTGGGGAAATACAGCTCATCCATCTGTTAACTAATAGTGGAGGCCTCCCCCTCGCCATTTCTCACGCGTCCAATGCCTTCGCGTTTGTACGGGTTAAGATTCTTCTGCAAAAACAACACCTGTTGTGGCAATCCTTCCTGAATCCCCAGAATATCCGGCTCGTAAAATTTTATCTGTGTGACCATAAAGAAGCGCCGATGCTCCCAAGCGTTTTCGCCATCCGAGGCTACATCGAGCCGGATGTTGTAGGTCATCACTTTGAGGAACTGTGATTGGGCGCTGAAGCTCAAAAGCATGGCTAAAAAGCTCAAGAGCCATATAAGTTGGATGTTTTTCATGTGCAGCATTTGGGGGGAAGGATCAAAAAAAAGTTGGGACAGAGAAAGGGGAGGTAACTTTTTTAAAAACGATTGATTTATTGCAGGGTTTAGCCCTTTAATTTACTTTTGCCTTTGCGCTGGGATGCTGCGTATATTTACGAGTTGTGGGGCATGCTGAAAAACCCACCGCACAAATGGCAGATTTGGTTTATTCCAACACGCGAACCAACGCTTCAAAAAATTAAAAGAGCCATTTTTTGCCAACGCACGGACTGACAGAGCGACAATAATTTAAACACTTTTTATATTAAAAAATGAGATAAAACAAAAATAAAACCTACTTTAGCAGCCTTGCCTTTTGTTGAAATGAACAGAATAAAAGAAGTACTTGACGAGAAGGGAATTAAGCAGACTTGGTTAGCTGAAAAACTCGGTAAGAGTTACAACATGGTGAACGGCTATATTCAAAACCGACAACAGCCAAGACTTGAAGTACTTTATGAAGTTGTAAAAATCTTAGACGTGAATGTGAAAGAGTTGTTGGTTGAAATCAAAAATAAAAACTGATGTTTAGCAAGGGAGACATAATATTACCATCAAACAGGATATCCCGAATAGATTGGCTCAACGGCCTGTTTCATCCAGCTGCAGTTTGGGATGAATTTTATGATGGTAACAGTGACTTTCATGGAATTATACTGGCACATACCGGCCCGAATGGTCAATTTGATAATATCTTGATGGCTGCAAACCATTTTGAAGCAGGGCATGAAGTTGTATTTTCAAATACTTATTTTGTCAATCAGGTTTTTGTGAAGTTTCAGGGATGGGGTTCATTTGAGTTGGTCGGCAGATTGACAACAGAAGGAATTGAATTTATCTATAATCATTTAAACACGAATTCTTTTCCAATCGAGTTTATACAGTACAAGCAATTAGTAACCAGCTAAATGAATGAAAATATCCATATCAATGTAAGCCATGAAGTCCTTGTTTGGGCAAGGGAATCACTTGCCTTGAATCGTTCACAGGCTTATGAAAGCACTGGTATTTCTCCAAAGCGATTGGTTCAATTGGAAACAGGCGAAAAGCAGCCCACTTTGGAGGAGTTGAAGGCATTTTCCAAGACATACAAACGAACCATAGCAACACTGCTATTGAATAAACCACCAGAGGAAAAACCATTGCCTGCGGACAGACGCACTATTGATTCAAAAGAACTTGGACAGTTCCATGAAAAAACCATCATGGCAGTGCGCAAAGCAAGGGCATTGGCACAGTCATTTGTGGAACTCCGAGAAGAAATGGGCATCCCATTTTCAAAATTCAATTTGTCAGCATCAATACAGGACAACCCACAAGAGGTTGCAGGTAAAATCCGCCAACTTTTGCAATTGAATGAAATTAGAGAAATTTATAATATAAGAATCGCATTAGAAGCATACTTTGAAAGAATTGAAACTTTAGGAGTTGCTGTATTTCAGTTAAGCCTTACAAAAGATAATGTAAGAGGCTTTGCCATTGTTGACGATATCATTCCCATCATTGGAGTAAAAAGAGGCGGCGAACCACCGCATTCAAAAATATTTACAATTTTCCATGAACTTGGACACATTCTGTTAAATGAAGGTGCGATTAGTGATTTATCCTTAAACCCGCAATGGGAACTAGAAAAATGGTGTAATGCTTTTGCGGCTGAAGTATTGGTGCCAACATCTGAACTATTTCAAATGCGCATTTTACAAGAATACCAGGAACAGGGACAGAAAATTTGGGCTAAAAAAGACTTGGTTGATTTAGCCAATCATTTTCATGTGGGACCACTTGCAATCCTAAGAAGTCTTCTCGATAACGGACTTACAACCAAAGCTTTCTATAAAGAGAAACATGAGAAATGGAATAAGCCTCAATTTGGAAGAGCTAAAAATCCAGAGGGTCGAAATTTAGCCAAAGAATCGGTGCAGGAAAAAGGAAGGACATATATCGGGTTGGCTTTTAAAGCCTATGACGAAAACCGCATAAACTTAAAGGACTTGTCTGATTTTTTAGGCGTTAAGTTGTCCTACATTCCGAAAACTAGACAACTTCTCAACGCTTAATGATGGATTTATTCAGCGAAGGAAATACAGTTTATGTTATTGACACAAGCGGACTTATCACTCTTGAGTCAACATTTAAGAAGGATAACCCTGTATTCGCTGCAATTTGAGAAGAAATTGAAGATTTAATAACACAAGGCTGTTTCAAAACAATTGACTTTGTAGAGCAAGAAATCAACGACTATGAAGGCAAAGAGGATTTTTTAAAAAAGTGGGTAAAAAAGTGGGAAAAGCATTTAGTGGTTGAGACTGACGCTGCAAGTTTCAACGAAGCTATACCAATAATAAATGCTGAGTACAATACAGGATTTTTAAATGCACGAAAACAAGCCGAAGGGAAAGAAGAAGCAGACCCATACTTAATTGGATATTGCAAAGTTCATAATTGCACTCTAATAGCAAGTGAAAGCAAAACAAAGAACAATAAGATTCCAGCGGTATGCGAAAAAAACGGAGTTCGCTGCATTGACATAAATGACTTTCTAATTGAAAGAGGACTTAGAATGGAAAGGAAAAAATAAAAAGTGTTTGAATTATGCCCGCCCTACACAGCCACACACATTGCCAAGCCACACAAGCCAACGCTCAAACCCAAGGTTGGCAAAAAGAGTGCATCTGCCCCAACGCTCGACAGAACCGACAGAAAAATGGACTGACGAAGAAGAAGCACGATGCCCTAACATGCGTTTGGCATCATGCGGGGTGAAGTGGTTAAATTCAAGTTCAGTTTTCCAATTGAGCTTTTGTCGTTGGTTGACAGTTTTGTCCTCCGAGATCCCGCACGAACGCCAAGCGCAGAACCGTTGGTGCCAAGTGTAGAAAACCGACCGTCATCAAAATTCAAAATTAACAAGATAAAATGAGAGCAATTATATACACAGAATACGGACCACCAGAGGTTGTTAAATTAATGGAGGTTGACAAACCTTTACCAAAAGACAACGAGGTGCTAATAAAAGTGTATGCCACTACTGTAAACCGCACCGACTGTGGATTTCGTAGTGCGGAGTATTTTATAAGCAGATTTTTCAGTGGACTATTCAGACCCAAAAATAAAACACTTGGAAACGAGTTTGCTGGAGAAATTGAAGCAGTTGGCAAAGACGTAACATCATTTAAGACGGGAGATAAGGTATTTGGCTATAACGACACAAAGTTTGGAGCACATGCCGAATTTATGACTATGGCAGAGGATGAAGCCCTAACAACAATGCCGAGTAATTTAACTTACGAGGAGGCCGCACCCATAACTGAAGGTGGACACTACGCACTGTGCGATATAAGGGCTGCAAAAATTAAGCGTGGACAAAAAATTCTGATTAATGGTGCAACAGGTGCTATTGGTTCAGCAGCGGTGCAACTGGTAAAACACTTTGGTGCAGAGGTTACCGCTGTATGCGATACTAAAAATGTAGAACTTGTAAAGTCTTTGGGAGCTGACGTGGTAATTGATTACTCTAAACAAGACTTTACAAAGATAAGCCAGACATTTGACGTAGTATTTGATGCTGTAGGTAAAAGTTCATTCGGACAATGCAAACCATTACTCAATAAAAACGGAATATATATGTCGACAGAACTTGGCAAAAATTCTGAAAATATATTTTTAGCACTTATAACCCCACTATTGGGTGGCAAAAAAGTATTATTCCCTATTCCAACAATTAGCAAAAAAGATGTTCTTTTTTTAAAAGAACTAGTGGAAAATAACGAGTATAAACCTGTAATTGACCGACGATACCCATTAGAACAAATTGTTGAGGCCTATAAATTTGTGGAAACTGGACAAAAAACAGGTAATGTAATAATAACCTTGACCTAATGAATAGATACGTTTGCCGTTCTAATTTGGATAATTTTAAAGAAAAACAAAATCAACACTTCTGATGAGTAAACAAAGATTTTATTAGGCATCTCATCGGTACTTAGCACAGGTAAGGAACATAGAAAGCGGCGAATTTACCGTCACCGATTATTCGACTGCCCAGCGGTTTTCAGTGCTGCAAATCCCGCTCGGCTTGAAATATACGTTTGGCAAAAATCGAATACGGTGGATTCTGCCAGGCGGCGGCATTTGGAATAAAATCAACTTCCAGGACCATCTGGCGAACTTGGGAAAAATTGATAAATTACAAGGAAAATTGATAACAATTGAAAAGAAAATTTCACCCAGCTTTGCAGCATCAATTCAAAGTTTAAGAAAAAAACATGGCAACCAAAATCAATCTCAAAAGCCTGCCCATAGGCTATCAATCCATCATTTCAAACGGGCGTTTTGCCATCGTCGGCGACGAGCCCATCACGGGCAAAGGCACCGACCAGGGATTTTCCCCGGAAGATTTGATACTCGCTGCGCTGGCTTCCTGCAAGGTGAACACCGTGCGGTTCATCGCCCGCAAAAAAGGTTGGGTTATCCGCGATGTAGATGCCCAATTGGAACTCTCGGTGAAGCGCAACCCCGACCGCTCTTTGGTTTCGACGGTGCAGGTCGCCCTGCAAATAGAAGGCGATCTGAGCGAAGAACAACGTGCAGAACTGTTACGCGAGGCAGACAATTGTTACGTTCATAGAATGTTAAAAGGCGAGTGGAACATCGCAGAAGCTGTTCCTTTTGCGGCAAAAACCGCCAAAACCACATGAGCCAGGCTGCCTTCGCTGGAAAATGGCCGTGCTGATTTGGCCCAGCATTTATTGGCCAAGTACCGATGAAATAACAACCTCACGATTTGGAGGGTCTAATTGGGCGGTCCCGAGCACTCGGGGTTGCTCGTCAGTTACATAGCCCTACCAGGTGCCTTCCTCGTGCCTTGTCTGCCACCAAATTACCCTCCTCAAAATCGTGAGGTTGTTATTTCATCGGTACTTAACAATTGGTTTTTTTCGGGTCAGGGCAAAAGTCGCGCCCTCGTATTTCAACAATTCAAAATAATCTGGATTCGGTCAGGCTGACGGGATATTCGGCGGGATATTTCTGAAATCCGGAAAATTGAGCTGACACATCCGCTCCCGAAAATCGGGATCGGAGGTGTCAGTTCAAATCATTCTTCATTTCGCTACGGTTAAACGTTGCGTCAGCCTTTCACCTTTAGAGACGGCGGTAACAAAGTAAACGCCATTCGCCAGGCCACTTTCAGCAAGGTTAATGATGGCTTCCGTTTCTCCGCTTTCCAACTGTTTTGCCCATACCGTTTTGCCCAGTTGGTCGATGACAGTGAATGTTATTGAGCCTTCAGCATCCATACCTTACAGGCTTATGTACACTTGTTCGTCAGCTGGGTTGGGGAAAACCTCAAGCGCTGGCATAAAATAGGACGAATACAATCGATCAGATTCAGATTTACCGGGGCGACCTCCACAACCAGCATCCCCGCAGGGGCCGAGGTAATCGCCATGATCGAGGTGCTGCTGGGCGGAGTTATAGCTTACGCAGTTGGTGTTACAACCACCGTTGCCATTGCCGTGCGCCACCCTCACTTTGTTGTTGCCGCATTTCCAATCGGCAATGATGTCCGCAAATGCGGGCAGGTTGTGACAGTCGGGCAGCCCATCATTGTTATTGTCAATGGTATCGTCGCCGCCGGGGCAGACATCGCAGGCATCACTCACCCCATCACAGTCGCTGTCGGTGCCTCCGCAATCTCTAATTTTGAGCACCCAAAAGCGACCATACCCTAGTGGGGCGGTCCCGCCCACATCTCCATCGTTGCTCCAGGAAAGTCCGTTCATAGCGATGCCGCCATCATTAGTCAATTCGAGGCTCGTGGCCCATTCCTGTCCCGTTCCGCCATATATTTCCTGCCAGTCCAAATGGGTGGGGGCGGTCAAACCCGGGTCTGTAACCTTAAACACCCAATAATTCCAACCGAGCAAATTGGGGTTTCCGTTACCGTAATTGGTTTCTCCTGTCACGATCCACTGACCTGGTGCGTTGGGCAATTCCCGGAGGGAATAAGCCGCGTTTCCCTGAGGTTCAGAAAATTGCTTATTCCAAACGATATTGAGATTTGCATCCAGTTTCACCAAATAGGCATCGCCACCAGCACTTCCGCAAAGCATGTAACCGCCGCCGATGATGTAGTCTATGTCATATGTGAAGCCATTGGTGATATACAGAGGGCTGCCGATTACTTCTCCCGTTGGTGACAATTTAGTAGCGTGGCTACCACCATTAAAACCAGAAGTAAGCAGAAAACCTTCATCGGGAGGGGTCAACGGTATAATCGCATAAGCATCCTCCCAAGAACCCAAACCTATATTTTTCTCCCAAAGCTCCATTCCGTTGGCATCGGTTTTCATCACATACACGTCATTAAAAAATGCTGGTTGTGATATTGAACTGAAAGTCATCCCACAAATGATAAAACCTCCATCGGCGCAGGGTCGTACCGTGCGGGCGTAGTCATTTTCGGGACCGCCGTAACCATCCGCTTTTGTTCTTACCCATTTAAAAACTCCATCCACGCCCAGTTTTATAAAAAACGGATCCTGACCCGTCACGGGATCCTTGGTATGACCAACGATAAAAATATCATTTCCAATGATTTGCATGGCGTTGTTCATGGTCCAGCTAATACGCTGAGGGTAGGGTTCTTCCCAGATGTAAGTCCACAGCACATTCCCAATTGCATCCGTACGCATTACAATGAGATCCTGTTCATCGTTGGGGTCATAGAAATCGCCGGCAAGAATCAAGTCGCCGTTCGGCAGTTCGCGCATCATTCTTCCGTACCAGTCATTAAGCCCCATTGGATCGCAATAGGTTTTGCTCATCACAATTTGCCGCTGTGCAGAGAGCGAAAAAGATTCCAGCAAGAGGCAGAGCAGCAGCAGGTATAAAGGTCGCATAGTAAAAAAAGTTAGTTGGGTGATGAAATAGAGAACAAGCTCAATGATCGCCCATAATCCCCTACACTTCCCAAACTTTCTGCCATCCGGTCGGCCTGGCGGAATATCCGGTGGTATTTTTCTGAAATTCGGTAATGAACTTCCTGATATTATATTATTACATTTGCCACAATACCGTAACCACACTATGAAAAGCCTCCCCCTCTTTTTGATCTTTGTGCTGACTTTCGCCAGCGCAAAAGCACAACAATACCCGCTACAGGTGGAGCCCGTATTTCGCAATTACAGCCAGGATGTGGGATTGCCAACGAGCACCGCTTATGGTATTCTTCAGGACGGCGAAGGCTATATTTGGGCCGCTACCAACCAGGGCGTTTGTCGCTTTAACGGCTACGAATTCGAGCAGCTCGCCGATACCCTGTATAGCAACTTCAACGCCGTGTTTGGGAAGTCCATGACGCTCGACGAAAGCGGCCGCCTTTGGTTTGTCAATATTCAATGGAGGGTTTTTTATGTGGAGCATGGACGTGTTATCCCCTGGAAATACAACCCTCAACTTAAGCCATTTAACAAGGACGGTAAAATTCTGAACGGTATTTTGGTCAAAGGGAATGGCGAAGAAATTTGGTTCGGCGTCTCGCATTCCGGGATCATTCATGCGGACCAAAACGGGCAGATGACAATACTGCCTGGCCTGGAAACCGCCGACCGTGTTTTTTTTGAAAACAAACACCGAGGCTTGGAAAGCAAAAATTATGGCATAAGCAACGAACATTATCTGCAGAAGCTCTCCAAAACCATAAACATCCAGGGGAAGAATCTTCAAATTCCGCTATTTCCTTTTACCAAGGACTCGCTGACTAACATTAATTTCCTGTATTCTTCCGTCAGTCATATAAGTGAAGGCACTTGGTTGTTGAACTT
>ENA-ORBV01011995-ORBV01011995.1-microbial-mat-metagenome-genome-assembly--contig:-NODE-11995-length-13461-cov-3.867603_pt1 | contig 13461 bp, 15 predicted proteins | sample MGYA00237777_ERZ505514 | MGnify/ENA primary metagenome ERZ505514 (study PRJEB26160, sample SAMN06269048) | microbial mat metagenome | isolation source: Oligotrophic lake microbial mat | place...
GGCAAGATTTCTTTTCGATCTCACGCAACTCGCCCGTCACGATTTACATGCACGGTGCCATTTGCTGCTGCTGTCAACTAGAGCAAGAAAAACTGGGCTGTAAGCTTGCGATATTGGAACCCGATTGAATCAGTTCGCGACATACCTGTACGGTGTGTTCGAGTCCGTTGACAGATGCTGTTGAAGGAGCTCTAACATGATTGTTACCGTGACTCGCAGCAGCAACGACACCGGCTAAGCCACCATTGCCAGATTGTCGAAACATGTCCATGGTAGCACGTTTCGTTCTCCGCGCCAAACTGGACGCAGAGCCGGGGTGATGACCGTGAACGTTCAGACTTCCATCAGCCGATGGTTGATTCGTAGGAGCATCGGCGGGAGGATCGACAACAACAGGCTCAACAGACGAGGCCAATAACAGGCGCACTGTCTCAGGTGGCTGAAAGTACGAACGAAGATACTCCTGTGGTCGTGACAACAGGTGCAGTCAGTTTCAACTCGCGCTGATTGACATCGGAAAGGAAACCACATACGTCGATGGTTACATCCGTATTTTCGCCTCTAGTTTCTGCAAGAAAACAATGGAATTCCATATGATTCAATAAAAAAGTTTGTTCCAGTGACGCCGAGCCAACTGGATTGAAAGTCGCACCTGAGTTGACCATGATGGTGACCGAGATCTGCATCAAGTTGTCAAGGTCGGTATGCAGGCATTTTGCGCCCTCCTTCACTTCCGCATTCAAAGTCCAGAGTTGGCTTGCGCTGCAGACATACATCAAAGACTGCTTTGAATATATACCCAGCAAGAGCAGATAAAGTCAGCTGTGCCGCACCTGATCTTGCCATCATCGTCGACATCGGCCAGCTTGAAGAAAGCTCGCTGCTGATCCTCTCGAGATCTGCATGACGCGAACATAACATGGTTTTGCTTAGCAACAAGTCTACCGCAAAATAAAAGTCTAGCACGGTTGGTAATACAGTACCCTTGTTCTACTTTCGATAAGAACTCCATTAAGTGTGCAAGTTGAACTTGCCCGGTCTGAGAAACAGCATTCGTTAACGAACCAAATCACTCTGCGTGACTGAACCCTCAAGCGCATCAACACAACGCAAAGCTTACTGTGCGTTTGTCGAGGCCTTCCACGATGAACTTGGCAACGGCTTGATCCTGCAATAAATTATGACACGAATGAGGAGCATACCCAAGGCATTGAAGGACTGGTGACCTATACCTCGAGGCGTTCCAATAGCGGCAGATTGGCACTGCTCTTAAGGTAGGTAAGCAACAGATGCTCCATCTCAGCCTTACTCACGTTCAGTATTCCATCCAATACTACACAGCAATCCAACACATCTCATTCCATTGGCTTGAATATGCAGTCTCAACAACAGATAGCTTGCTTACGTTTATCCCGAATGAAAGCGATGAGACTGGTGATTGTGGGAAACATGCTGGGAAGCAGTAATCCTGGCAAATGAAACACAATTTGGCATCAACTATTCAGAGCGAGAATACCACCATTCAACGTACCAAGCACTTTTGGCGTAGTGTCTTCCACGGCAGCCGAATTGCTATCTGTGCTGCGGTTGCGTCGCTGTAACGCATGGTATGCCAGGAATAATGGACGATCACATCGTGAGCACATATCGCAAACGTTACGTCAAAGATCATTTGCGAATGCATTGATATTAGCACTGACAGATCACGTACCACCAATCTCATCATCTTGGTTTGTGCTTGTTTCAATCCAGCAGCTTGTGTCGCAATGGCGCTCAAATTCAGCGTGTCTTTGATGGAGTTCCGCTTTCCTACCCCTGGACCTGGAGCCGGTGCTCCTGTCTGCGTGGCCGTAGCGAGGCCAGTGGAGGCAAGTTCCTGAGCTGACGGGCCACTGTGATGTAGAGAGACTGCAGTGGTGTCTTTGCTCAGCTGCTGTGGTAAGTGTCGAGGACCCGTGTTTGGAGAAGCGGGCACGGAGTGTCCAGGTACGGTTGCCCCGCTGCTGCTGTGGTGTTGAGTGCTGGGTGACTTCACCAATACTGTGATCGACGGTCCATTGTGATGAGCGTTGCTGGTGGAGCTGTGTTGTCTCCGCATGATCTCAACCTGTGTAGACTGAATGCGAGTGCACCAGTGTACCATCAAGTAAGCATTATGATCCTCTGATTTACTACAGACATGGCATATCACAGCGCTGCACAGGCAGACACGTATGCACTTACCAGCTGACTTTCGCGTCCCGTGTGTGATACAAAATGATCCGCATCCGCCGCCACGGAGTTTGGCGTTCCGAAGGAAGACGCCACATGCGGGTGACGGTGTAACTGGCATGCATGAATGGAAGCAAAGCACTTGTCAATGAGTTGTTTGGTATTAACATTTTGAAAGCTGGTGCGCATGCACATTTAGCACGAGGTTAACAAGAGGTAGCTTGGTAGCGTACCCAAAAGAACGCTTTCGCGAGAAACAGCGGCACGTCCATGGCAGAGCCTCCACGTGCCTCGCACATCTGAAGCAGGGCGTACGTCAGCCTCCAGAATGCAACGGGTCACGGCACGCACTCATCCCAAATACCTCTCTGTATTCTTGACGCGTGATGCACACCGCTGTGTGAGGTGCTGTGATTACCTTGAAAACGTATGACATACGCAAGTCAGTTACACTGCAAGCTCGCAATCATCACAAACACATACTGGTTGAATGGGTGCGGCCGCCACCTTTGAGCCCATCAGGGTGCACAGTGCTCCGAAATCGTCTGACATGTGATCAGATCACGGTCAGCAAGCGCGACGTGGCAACACAGTACCAAACAAGCCGCGTCTTTCAGGTGATCATGGTATACACACCAGGGAACAGCTCGTCCAGCGCTTCAGCCAGTCCCACGTGCACATCACCAGCGGTGATCACGCCGTCATCGTTGAAATCGAAGATGTCAAACAGCACTGAGCACGATCACAATACACCGGGTGTGGCAAGAGAGCACACGCGTTGAAGCACAGGACAAGTGTGAGGTGCAGCATGGTCATTCACTCACTGTGCGCCTTGTCCTCTGTGAGCCCACGCAAATTGACCCCCACCATGAGTGCAAAGTCTGTCGACAGTGGGCAACCGCATAGATGAGTGTTTGATGAAGGCGATTGCAATTTCAAAGCAACATGATCGACAATACCATCAAACTCTAAGTAATCGTTGCCCCGCGCAAGCACCTTCCACATATGCTCATAAACGCGATCGAAGTCGTGACCTGTGCCCAGCTGACTGGGTACTGAGCACGAGAAATCCATCGTATTAGCACAGCCAATAGGAGGAAGTCACTTTTAGGGCAGGGGATTTTTGAGATGCAAACGCAAGAACGTTTTCAGCAGGCACTTACCAGCCTTGTCCAAGCATTCACAGAACGTTACAGCGCTCATCCTGCTCTTGTTTGATGGATTATCATCAATCGGTGCAATGTTGACCCCAGCAGCTGCACCATCCGCACTGGCAGCTGCAGTGCTAGCCTGACCTCCAGGTGGAGAGGAAGCACTGGTCTGTCGTGGACTACCGGGCGCATCATGCACTCGATGAAGCACAGCAGCGCTGTGGGCGCGCGCGTTTGAGGTGGAGCTGGTACCGCTTGCCACACACAGCGACTCGAAGACGTCTGGCGTTGCGGTCAGCGAGTGGGCACACAGGACGTACAACCAAGTTGAGCTTTGAATTAGAGACAACAACATGTGCGCGCATAAACGATTTTACCCTCCATTTCTTGAAACTGCTCGGTGCTGACTGTGGGTGAGGATCAGGTGCATACAAGTTCAAAAGCACATGAAATCCAGCGCACCACAAAATTTCAGAATCCTGACTTCCTACGTGATCGGTCGAAATTCCGCTCCCGGATCATTTCAAATGGTAGGATACACACACACGTACATGCTTTCATCTTGGATGCTTGACCAACATACACGCTACTCCGGCCCGTGTCTGGCGGGGGAGATCCCACGGTCCGATGGATACGCTAATCAGCAAACAGCTCAGCTGGTGAGGGTCATGTGGTCTACGATCACACATGGAGAAATCAACAATGGTACCTGCTCCTTGATGCGGTGCTGGTTTCGCAAGAATGATGTCACCCACTTGCGCGCTCTGATTACAGCAGTCACGTTACAAAGAAGCATACAGCAACCTGCTTTTCAGATCAAAGTAGTTTGAACCACTACACGCTTCAATCACTGGTTGTCACGCTTGCCATTCACGCGCTCAGCACAATGCTAACCTGTCTGGCACTGTAGCAAGGGCAGCTGTGGTTAGCCCGTTGAGCACCGACACCATGGATCCGCTCCGCTTGCCGTGATGTTGTTGAGCCGCTGAGGCGAGCGCCGCCTTGTGAGCCACATCTGCCGGCTCCACCACCGGTTGCAGTGTAGCCACGTACACCTCCATTTTCTTTCTCCAATGACGCATAAAGGATCCTTGCGAGCTCTGCAGATTGGCTATTAGCATGGAGTGCGCGCGTGGGCTATGGGGCGCGGGGGCTGCGTGTCGAGGCGAAGAGGCAGACACGTGTCTAGGCGAGGACAACGTGCCCGCGCCGATCGAACCTCTACGGTCCCTGTTAGCGTTAAACAGCACGACAATCAAGAAGCAAGCATAGGTCACTTGCGTAAACAACGTCTTTCGTTCAAACAAGTCCACAAATATCAGAGCTAACGCCAATAAATCATCGTCAAAAAAATTGTTGTACCCTTGAGCTTTCGTGGTCGCAGTGCGTGGCGAGCTTGATTTGTGTTCATATTTGTGATCCCCACTGTGGCGCACAACAGACGGTGACCCAACCTTGGTTGCTGACAAGATAAAACGCGCGCTGACAGCGCAATTGGAGCAGAACGTTGAAGTACCTTGAATCGTGTGTAGATGAGCCCAACTGAGAGTTCAAGTCTGCATTCAGATTATCTTTGGCGGCTTCTTTGGCCCGTTGCTCTTTGGAATACGCCAAACGAGACCGGTTGTCTAGATCGAACAAACAGTGCAATTTGAGTCTTGAACGAATACCCTGAAGATTGAGCCCTGCTGACTCACCAATCACAAACTGCAGGATCTCCCTCCAGTCCCCGTTCGCGATCGCTTTGGCCCTCTTTTCGCGCAGCTCGGCTGCACTGATGGCTGCTTTGCGGGACCTGTCAGGGTCACGGCCACGGTCGTGACGCGAGCAACAACCTTAGTCGCGCATAAAAAACAAATCACTTCCGTAGATCTGCTATAACCCATTACAGCTTGCACTTACCGCATCACGTAAGAGGGTGTGTATATCTCAAGGATTACGACTTCGTGTAAACGCCAGCGACGTTACGAAAATTCACTTCAGAATCTCAAATGGGATCACGAAGCTCTCAAGGCAACATTGAGGCATGAGCATCCTATTCAAGGATTAGTATACTCTCCAAGAATTGCAAAAAGATGGCGTCTTCAGCTCTGCCGGCATTGCCGCAGCCTGTCACCTCCATCACCGAACGGGATGCGATTGCGTTGTATCCAGAAATATACAAGCAGTTGGTTACCGTGCCATATGTCACCGGCGCGCAATTCGTTCGTCCAGCAAGTCGCAATGTCACCCTGAGCACCGGCCAGCGTGACATCGATCAAGATGCGTTCTTGACGTTCACCGCCCCTTACGTGTGGGACCCAGCCCAAGAGAAATATACCTGTGCGTCATCCTTCCCGATAGAAACCTCGGGCATCGCTGCATCGCTGCCATCCCCTTCTGGCAAGCTGCTGGCCGTGCTGCGAAAGGGAAAGCCAAAGAAGCCTGGCGGTGACGACAAAGATCTCTTCTGCTTTGAAATTTTCTCGGAAAACCGCGTCGTTGCTGCGGTGACTACCGAGGGCGTCCACGGTCGCGTGTACGCATCTGCCACTTTGGGAGGCTTCTCATGGCATCCAGACGAGTCAGCTTTGGCGTACATTGCGGAGGCTAAAGCGACCACGACTCTGGCGTTTTGGGACAAGGATGACACCCCTGATAAGCCTGATACCAAAGACACGGGGAGCAGCGCATCCGGTGCAAGCGCTGCTGGTAAGGATGCCGCCGCCAGCGCCAAGATTCGTGGCGCCAAGTACGAATATACCGAAGATCTGGGTGAGGAGTACGACAAGTGTGTCCTGCCGCGGCCATTCATCCTCGATCTGGTGCAAAAGAAAATCAAACCGATAGCGCAGGTTCCTCGCAACTGTCACATTGGTCAGGTATGAGTTCGAAAGTTGACGCAACTGCGCTCGCAGATCTGACGTATGTGCTGCTGGCACCAGGTGGTTTGGTGTCCTGACGGCAGCGGCATCGTGTATACCGCGTGGCCGAATGCTCCAAGATCATTGGGCTTGACGCATTATAACACCCGCTCGTCGAAGCTGTACCATCTGGTGGTCAAGCAGCAGGCTATCGAGGGGCTATCCGTTCCGTCTGATGCTCAACCCGTACTGCTCACGCCTGATGATCATTCAGCCATGTAGGTCAAGCTTGCTCCAGTGACTTCTTCCGTTCATCTCTCGATAAGCAATTCCGCTTCTAAACTAGACTGCCTCTCTCTGTAGGTGTCCTCGTTTCTCGCTCGACGGTCAAAAGCTGGCCTTCTTATCGACGGATGCCGTGTGGTATCACAACGCCTGCGCTCGGTTGCGCGTGCTGTCGTGGGCGGACAAGTCTATCCGAACGGTGGTCGACGTAGTCCAGGTACTGAATCTGCACGCATAGCATGGACCAATCGGTGTTATCACTGGGCGGCGTGCACTGTTATCAGAACGTGTCTAGCCCTGATGACTTCCCCGGCTTGTGGCCTGCGGCTGGAGCTCTTGGGGTATTGCCTCCACAAATATGGTTGGGCGACCACACGCATGTGGTGTTCTCGTCGCAGGTATGGGTACTGCTGGCTCTGTCTAGCTTGTTCTTCAGTGTTTGATCTTCGTTCCTGTATGACTGGGTGCCTACAGTGGCGTAGCCGTGAATCCTTGATCATCATCAACACCTCATCCGGCCGCGTACACCGCGTGGAGTCGCCCGTGCCTAACGGCAGCGTGGCGTTGCTTGATGTGCTTGGGTCGAACGTGTTGGTAGCGGCCAGTAACGTCAACACACCTTCCGCGGTAATTTTGTCACCGTGCTCTCGCAATCGCAATGCTACGCTGCAAATCATCGCTGATAACGCTTGCGTTCGTACAGGTGTTCTTCCTGGATGCTATCAAATATGTTCAGTCATCAACCGGCAAGAGCGCGGTCTCTGCTGCTGCAGCCCCAGCTCCATTACCCCAAGGGCATATCGCAGGCCCTGCTGCGGCCTGGGTATCCGTGTGCACGCCACCTCTGCTGCAATCTCACCCGCAGGACCCCATTCAGGCGTACATTAAGAAGGTGTACGACACGACGCTATTTGAAATCACGCAGGTACCGATTTGTGCTGCGCGTCGCTTGCTCGTCTCTGCACGGTATCGCACGCTGAAGCCCATATGCCTGGCGGGTCCTGGTCCTAGATCACTCCACCTAGCACCGCTAACTCCTTCCCCAACCTGCCATTCGAGTCTATTCTGATTTACCCATCTACTGCGAGTGCCGCCAATCCCGTTCCGTTGATTGTATTCCCGCACGGGGGTCCGCAGTACGTCACGGTTCAAGCTCGGCTGCATCTTTATTGGAAGGATGTTGTGCCACCGTGATCTGATCCTGTTGGTTTGTGGTGTGTCATATTGCTGCTTGCAGCTCGTCGGACTCCACCCTGCATTGGCCCGGAGTGATGTTCTTGCAGGCGATCGGACATGCAGTTCTGCTAATCAACTACCGCGGATCGCGCGGGTTTGGCGAAGCGTTCTTGGAAGCGCTTCCCGGTCGCTGTGGCACCTTGGACGTGCAGGTCTGCCGCGTGCTCTGTGCTTAAAAAATGCATCTGCGTAGCACACTCACCGGTTACCGTGCGAAACGGTGATTTTTGTGCTAAATTGCCTGTACTCAGGATGTGGTTCAAGCTACAGATCTGGCGCTTGCACGAGGCATTTTCGATCGACAGAAGCTGTCTGTATTTGGAGGAAGCCATGGAGGTTTCCTCGTCACGCATCTCATCGGTATGTGCTCGCATACAACGTCACGCCTTTGCTGCTTTTAAAATTGATTTGATGTCGATCGATGCAACCAGGTCAACATCCAGATCTGTTCAAGGCTGCAGCGACGCGGAACCCTGTCACCAACATCGCGCATATGGTATGGTTGGTTCTGATTTGCAATAACATTGCTGAATGATATATGCTAAGCTGTTTTCGCCCTTACAGGCTGCATCAACAGATATCCCGGACTGGTGTTATGTTGAGTGTGGTTTACCGTATTCGCTGGATCATCTGCCTACTCCTGAAGAGTATGCCACTATGTTCCGCTTGTCGCCCATCCTTCATGCTCGCAACGTGAAGACACCACTGCTACTGGAGCTCGGAGGTTAGTCATGTGGCCTTCAAAAACAATTTATGTCTAGTCTAAGTACGGGATCTACGTGCTGATAATAGATGCGGATCGTCGAGTGCCCATGGCGCAAGCTGTGGACTACTACAAGATCCTCAAGGCGCAGGGTGTTATCACACGGTATATGCTGTTCAGTAGATATGATTTGACGATGCACGTGATTTACTCACGAACGTTGCAACGCTTGGCTTGGGTGATCGTCAGACTGCTAGTCTCTCCAAACAACCGGCACTCGTTACGAGACTCCGTAGGCTCCGAGTCTGACACGTGGGTCAACAGTGCCCTGTGGCTCATGGGCTTCTTCACAGTGCCATCCCTGGCTCCGGTGCCGCCTACCCCAGCTCTGACCATCGCACCCACCGTGGAAGCTATGAGCTCCGTTGCTGCTGCTGCGGCCGCTTCCGCTCTGTAATTTCATTCAAGCAGGCTGACACTCCGAATACGATGTCTTAATACGAGTTCGTGTGATCTTGATCCCGAGCAACGCCATTATGGTGTATCTACGAAGCACTTTGCTTGCGCACCCGCAGCAGCACGTATGCAAAGAATCGAATGCAAATCGCGAAGGCGATACAGATGGCAGCGTTGGCACCCACAGACCCTCCTGTGGGTTCCAAACCTTTGGCTTGCAGTACCTCCTCGCCTGTGACTGTAGCGGCCCCGTTGCTACAGCTCACGTATTGAGTCAAGCCCTAGATCGTTCAAAAGAGAACATTCGGTTATGCACAGCACGGCATATGGACGAGTTACGCAGATGTGTACTCACCATGGCGGCGCATCTGTAAACTTGACCTCTGAGCTCAATCGTGACTGCCGCCTCGTACGAGAAGCGCACTGGTGATATGTACCGCCACCAGCTCACGAACGAAGGTAACGTGGACGTGCTGACGTAGAACCCTGATATGAGGACCATGATGTTCATGATGGCAGTGGCCGCAACCATGCCCCTTCGCACGGTGAACACAGCACACGCTACGGCCAGCCCGATCGCCTGCGCTGATAAGCAGTTCAGCAGATGCATCACCAAGGCGGCGAAGAATTTGTCGGCGGATCGTTCGAGACCGCTCATAAAGTACAGGATCGTGATGAAATAAGTAGGCCACGCCAGCTCGACTGGCAGCTCACTCAGCGACTTTGACAAGAAGTACGCTGACAGTCGATACATGCCCGCAGACCGCTCTTTCTGCAGCACCGCACGATCGCCTGCGAAGTCCAGAATGGTGCTGAGCACTTGATTGAATCCAAAGTACAGACTGATGAAGAAGATGACGGCCTAGATATGAGGCACAGGGACGGGGAATGAGATGGATGCAGAAGCAAGAAGACATATTACGAATCGAGAATTTGCCATACCAGCTTCTCGCTGATAGCAGATTCATCATAGCCCCTGTCGAACCAAACCAGGCCCGATATTAACGGCACTAGTGTGTTGTGAGCCTGTATCAGCAGAATGCATTAGAGTTGGAGACATTACGCATACCGAAGGCATCGTGTGTGCCTACCAGATCAGGTAGAGTAAATCTCTGCCCCCTTCGCTGCTTGAACTGCCGCTCTGTCAAAGCGACGCACTGATCCCAAAATGACGTTACCCACCGCTCGGAGGAGTCTGGCGCGCCCTTGATATGAAGTGAGAGACTGCTGCTGCCCGTGTCATTGACCATCACTCCCCTGCTTTGCACTGGTGCATCAGTGTCCGAAGTGTCCACCACCACCCCCAGCTCGATATCAGACCCTCGGCGATCAGGGCGTCGCACGAGCTCAGAATGACTCGATGAAGACTGAAGATAGATAGATTCGGCACCTGCATTCTCGTTAGACCTCTTGATATTTGACAGATGAAAGGAACAGGAGAGGTGGGTCAGCCATCAGGAACGTGCAGCAGCATTGAGGTTTCTCAACCATATACCATATACCTGTTGGTCAAATGCGGCAGCAAGCTCGATAACCGTGGGCCATTTCACGTCAACTACAGATCGCGTAGTGTTCGAGAGTGGTGCAGACGATGCTTGGAGTCCGAAGTTGCTCGCAGCGGTGGTGTCAAGCTCGCAAGCCGTCACCAGCCGCAGAAAGAAGTCGGCAGGATTATGCAGTGGCGGGCAACAGTAGCCGAGTGAGGCGAAATGGGCCACAGCCTGCATGGAACCAATGTGTAGCTTGTTTATAGATAGCAGATTCACAAAACAGTACCACGATGCCAAACCTGATCTGCTTTGCCAAAGAAGATGGTTCGACCTTGCGCCAGAATAAGCAGCTTGTCAAACAGACCGAACAGTTCACTACATGACGCACAGCGAGATTACATCAGTCTGCATCGGTCAAGCAGATTGTGACCATGCATCGACGCCGTTATTCCGTACCTGGAGGGTTGGTGAACAGAGCACACCACAGTCCGACCGGAGTTGGCCAGATTGCGCAGCGTTTGCATGACGCTGAACGCTGTGGCTGAGTCGAGGCCTGGCAAGTGCGCAACAAGCAGAATGGATTTAGCACCACTGCTTGTCTATACAATGCTTTCAGCCAGCACCTCACCTGAAGTGGGTTCGTCACAAAACAGCAGTTCAGGCTCCGTAAGCAGTTCGCTGCCTGTCAACCGCAAGAGACGGAATAAGCACCCGAATCAGTCATCCTGATGGTTCAGGACCGACACGCTCCATGACCAAAGCGCATAGATCACGAACCGATGTAAAGGCGGCGTCTCTCTCCACCCGACAAGGGTCCTCCCACGAGGGTGTCGGCGCATTTCTCGATGTTCAGCGCGGCAAGCATACGACTAACGCGCTCCGCTTTGTCCTGACATGGATGCAAAGGAACCATATGTTCAAGGTGTGCACGTATCAGACTACGTACTGGGTGCCAACGGTTCAAAGTCTAGCGACATACCGATCTGCTCACCGATGACGGCAGACGCAACAGCGCAGAGAACATCATGGTGTCCCGCACAGACAGGTTCGGCAGGAATGCATCTGACGCACGTAGTGATGTTCGAGTGAAGGGAGGCATCATCATGACGCATTGCAAAATGACACTGGTTCAAGCCCAGGCGCTCACGGCGCACCTTGCTGTTCAACGAAGGCGCAGTGTTTCTTCAATCGCTTGTCAAGAGGACGCCCTCCGTACAGTACGGTACCCGACACGCTCTCACGTTGTACATCCGCCCCATGCTGCGATCCATTGCGTGTCGTATCGTCCCCGCTTGATAACGCATCGATCTTGCTCAAGCGTCGACCGCTCAGGATGCTCAGAAGCGTGCTCTTACCCGAACCGGATGGACCGATAATGGCCACCAGTTCACCAGGCTGAGCACCACCACTGATGCTGTGTAGGATGCGCTTGGACTTGACGACATCTTCCACATTTGCGTCAGAGCTTCCGCTTGCAGCAGGTACACTGAAACTGACGTTGCGAAACGACAGGGCAATGCCCTTCATGGGCTGCTGCTGCTGCTCGACCGCCGACCTGCACGATGATGCAGCGATAGATGACATTTGAGCACCAGATGCGGGATGAACAGCGATGACTCGAGAGTCCGTCATGAAAGCTAGCTACAAATGGCTGCTCTAACGCGATATCCGCAACAAATCAACTGGTGACACGCACGCAGTGCGAAGACATCGGTGCAGAATCTGAAGGAAATTTCACGCGGCGGGCCAGACAGCGATTTTGATCCGCACCACTGGAACGACTCTGGATACCGGCTTTTTTGTTGTCGTGTATGTTCGCTGATCCAATAAGTTTACTTGGCAGGCGGGCTGCATGATGCATGCACACACAGCCTGTACCAGCCACTAGTAGCAGGGCCAGGGATTGCAAGCACAAGAGAGAGGCGAACGACGTGAACACATTGCGTCCCGAGCCATGCGGGCCTCAATACATCGTGAAATCGAAAGGAAAAGAAAAACCGAAGGACCTACGGAAGAAAGGCAACGATGCAATATATGTATAAGAAAAGAAGAATAAAGCCGAAAGATAGTTATGTTAGAAGTATTAGAAACAGACAAGCGACGCCGAAGTGGGGCTTCTAGCGGACGTCAGTAGAGCTGCTTCCACTCTCCAACTGTCATGATGCAGTACAATATGACGTGAGCTATTGATCATATCCAGACGCATGCTGCCGAATCTGTACACTTACGTCATGGACGAAAGCTTTGACCTCATCCTTTGTCAACGCGTGATCCTTGTTTACATCAGCGCGATTGAACCGCTCCTGTGCCAGACAAATGCAACAGACAAGCGACGTAAGAGGTGATATACAAGGTCTGGACACTGTCATCAAGGCATCATACCTCAAGCTCCGCATCCTGCAGCGTAGAACCGGTACAGCCACATGCGAACACGGCATAGGTAAGTGCGTGATGGAAAGCATGCGAATTGACAAACGCTGTCATACCGACATGCCCTTCTTGGTGCCCTTGGCGCTGCGATCATGTGACTTGTGCTTCCAGATGGCCAAAATGATGCCTGTGAATCAAGTTGAACAAGTTTAAAACCAATCTAAACTAAACCGCACGGGCAGTACCGTCAGAATATAACTCGCTAGAGACTTACCACCGACAATGAGAATACCACCACCCACAATCAGACCGATGGTCAGGGCTGTGTTATTACCCTCGGACGACTTGCCTGCACGACACCGAGTGCAAGCGACATGAGCGGAGTGTCAAAGCACAATTCGACAATGCCTATGCAGACGTACTCTCAGCGGCGCAGCTGACGATGTTGTTGAACGCGTTGAAGCAGATCTTGGAGGCGGGCAGGCCCACGCTAGTGACCACTGTGGGCAGAATGGATCCAGTGGATCGCAGCGTGCTGGTGGGGTTGAACACTTGACTTTGAATGTTGCTGAAGACTGCATGCAGACCACACCAGGCGCGAGAGCGATGATCAGTAACCATCGGATAGAACGACACAAAACAGTGAAACATAACACATGCGGTCGGTCAGGACAGCGGTAGCAAGTGCACCAAAAACTCGTACTCGCATCGACGCC
>ENA-ORBV01011996-ORBV01011996.1-microbial-mat-metagenome-genome-assembly--contig:-NODE-11996-length-13459-cov-7.119190_pt1 | contig 13459 bp, 18 predicted proteins | sample MGYA00237777_ERZ505514 | MGnify/ENA primary metagenome ERZ505514 (study PRJEB26160, sample SAMN06269048) | microbial mat metagenome | isolation source: Oligotrophic lake microbial mat | place...
ACAAGAAGCTTGCTATACGGAGTAGACTTTATGGAAAATATGAAAAATACATTTATTAAGTTTTTGGAAGAGAATGGTGTCTTGGAAGAATATAAAGCTAACCTTAAAAATAGCCGTGGAACCGATGGTTTTATTGACTTTAAAGCTTGGGTTAAATCTACTGACCCCTATGATTTTATCCTTCTTGCTTTTCTTTGGGGTTATGGGAACAAGGGAGAAGAGTGGGTCGCGATTAACCGTGAGTGGCGGTTTTTTGTCGAGCAGAATGGTGCAGGATGGTGCAGAATGAAATATATATTAGACGAAAATGCAATAATACATAAACGAAGAAAGTCAGCGTGGCACAGAAACAATCTAATATCGCCATGCGGGGTAAGAATTAAGGATGCTCATTACCCCCATGAAGCATACGCAAAAGAAAGTTATAAATGGGGCAAAGTAACCTGTGCAGAATGTTTAAAGTTTATGTCTGTTTTTGAAAGCAAAATAATTAAAAAGTTTAATAAGGAATTATTTGATTTATTAAAAGGTGGTACTAAATGAAGGATGCAGAAAATAAGTTTATTAAGTTTTTGGAAGAGAAAGGAGTTTTGGAAGAATACAAAGCTAAATTTGCGAATAACTGGGGAAGCGATGGCTTTGCTGATTTTAAAGATTGGATTAAACTTACTGACCCTTATGTTTTCATCCTCTCTGCTTTTTCTTGGAGTTATGTGAACGAGAAAGGCTATGTGAGCGAGAAAGAAAAATGGAGCGCGATTAACAAAGAATGGCAGGTTTTTATCAAAAAGGATGGTGCAGAATGAAAGATACATTAACCTCAATCGCCCTATGCGGGATTTTTCTCCTCTGGGCGTATGTTATTTTCTCTTCGCTGAAGTGGCTTTTTATTAAATTGATGGGGGAGAGATTATGAGCAAATATAAAATAGAAGATCTGAAAGTTGGTGCGGTTTTTAAGAATGGTAATGAGGTAAGAACAATTCTCATGGTGGGCAAGACAGACGTTTTTTATTCATACCACGGACGAGAGGGCCACAGGGAATATAGTGCCCAATTTTATTGCTTTTTGAATGGCACATATGGCGATTTAGTTAAGCCAACAAAAAAAATCGCTCATGTTGAGTTTTGGAATCGCCGAGACCTCTCGTCGAAGAATGCTTGCACGAAAGAATTGTGGGACAGCAGAACAAGCACTACTAATAAATTTATTCGTGAATTCGAAATTGAAGTTGGCGTAGACGGATTTCCAGTCGAGGAGGCTTTATGAAAGATATATTAACTTCAATCGCGTTGTGCTGGATTTTTATACTCTGGACTTGTTTCATTCTCTTTTCGCTGAAGTGGCTTTTATTAAATTAATGGGGGAGAGATTGTGAGTGATGTAGACGAAGAAGAGGAGACTGTTAACGAGCTAGCGAGGCTGGCTCGATTAATCAGCGATGAGCAAGTAAATTTATTGATTCGAGCAGCTCAAGAGATGAGAACTAAACAACTGGAAGCTAAAATTAAAAAGGAGGGCGCATGAGTAAACCATTTTTTATACATGACGATTTTGATTCAAACGTCGAATATTTTGAGACAGAAAAAGAAGCTCTGAAATATTTTGAGCGCATAAAAATTAACCTAACAGAAAACGGTGGTTGGCCGCAGGAAGTTCTGGACGGGGCTATAAAGTTTGGGGTTGTCATTTGTGATAGCCGTGCGGCAAGTAGAATGTCGGTACCCATAGATCCATATGGTGACCCTATTGAAGTTGAGCTTGCTGATATTGAAAATCCTTTAATGAAAATGCTTGAACAACTAGAAACAGAAAACGAAACTCTTAAGGATCGCTTGCTCCACGAGTTTAAGGAAGTTAAACTAATTGGCGATGCTGCGAAGGACGAAATTAATAAACTAGAAGCAGAGAATAAAAGGTTAATCGAAACAATAACCAAACTTGAGCCTTATCTTCCTTGGAACGGAGACACATGGGTTCAGGATATAGCGCGCCATGCATTAGCGGAAGTCAAAAAGGGGGGGGCGTATGATATTATCACAAAAGCAGATTGAAGAACTGGAAGAAGCAGCAGTGCCGCTAATGAAATTTTTATCGACACTTCATCCCCATGTGCAGGCAGTAGTTGAGGCCAATGGAGTAGGGCTTTTCGAATCCCTTACGGTATTTACAAGCAACGAATTTCTAAAGGATTAAAAAATGAGCAAATATAAATTAGAAGATTTAAAAGTGGGCGCGGTTTTCAAAGCCTGGGATATCTCGAGAACAATTCTTATGGTGGGCAAGGCAGATGTTTTTTTCTCTTCTGCTGATAATGGAATTTGCAGGGGAAGGGAATACGCCGCCGCTATCGACGACTTTCTTAGCGGATGTTATGGCGAATTAGTCAAACCAGATATTAAAACTGAAAAAATCAAAACAAGAAAAGGAACTTTAGCGTGGGCAATGGTTCAGTTAGCGAAAGGGTTAAAGGTGCGACACAAATACTGGGCTTGCGGTAGGTATGTTTATTTTATAAATAATTTAGACGACAAACCAGTGCAACACTTAGTGGAGAATGATGGGTGGCTAACGCCAGCAATCTTTGCAATCAACGCAATCGGATGGGAACTTTATGAAGAGAAAGAGGAGAAAACAAAATGACTAAATATAAATTAGAAGATTTAAAAGTGGGCGCGGTTTTTAAGAGCAAATATGCGATAAGCACAATTATTAGAGTAGGCAAGTCACAGGTTTGTTACTCCTATCAGTCCACGCTTAGCTACGCTGAAAAGTTTTGTTCCATTGAGGGTCTTTTGCGCGGCGAAAAGGGCGAATTGGTCGTGCCAGATATTAAAACTAATAAAATCAAAACGCAAAAAGGAACTTTAGCTTGGGCAATGATTCAGCTAGTAAAGGGTTTAAAGATTAGGGATAAGGGGTGGGACGAATGCGAGTACCTCCACCTTGGGCCGGGCATCAATAAAAGGACACAAGACCTAGACTTAATAGACGGACGTGGCAAGCATGCCATCCTAAATGGATCAATGGAAAGTGGCTTGATGGGCCTCAAAGTTTGGGAACTTTATGAAGAGAAAGCAGGCAGGAAAACAAAATGAGAACCTATGAAGCTTCTTTTTATGAATCTTTTTTTCGTATCGTACTTCAGATATTAGAAAAGAAAGGAATAGCTAGAAAAGAGTTCTGTGCACAGATCGGACTTTGTCCTAAGCTGTTCAGCAAATACGTAAACCTAAAGGCGCGCCCATCAGCACTAATGCTTATGAGGATTTGCCAAACTCTCCGAATTACAAACAAGGACTTAGAATTGTTCTTATAAATTTTTAAAGGGTGGAAGATGATTTTAGTTCAAGGCTTACGACAATATGTCGATAAGGGCGTTACCTGTACAAAGGACGCGTTCTTAGAAAAAAAATGGAAATTTGAGAGCGTCAAGGAACTATTTGAAAATGCAGAAGCGTTCATTCAAACAGTTCCAGAAGATGAGCGATGGAATTTGTTCTACACAACAGCGCATATAAAAGAAGATGCAAAGGGACGCAAGTTTGCTTGGCAAGACGTTGTCCCTTTTGACTTAGATTATGTCGATTATGGACGCGTCAAAGAGTACATAGATGTCGTTTCTACAGTCCTGTCAGTAGAACCTCGGGATATGGCTATCCTAGCATCAGGCAATGGCCTCCAATTCATTGTCCAGCTCGCTGCACCTATCTATGAGGCGGAGTTTTTTAGGACGCATAAAAAGCACTATAATGCGCTCTGTGCAGACATTATGACGCTTTGTCTTGAGCGCGCATTACCTATCAGAGAAGTGGACACCTCTGTGTTTAAAACTACACAGCTTATGCGGATGCCTTTTACCAAGAATATAAAAGACGGCATAGGTGAGCGCGCCACTAAGCTACTCAATGCTACAATTAATGAAGTGGGCTTTGATTTAATAAAAGCCTCAAGACTACCAGACCTTGCTGAGGGGGCTCAGTGTTCTGATGATGTAATGAAAAATTTTCCCACGCCGGATACACAAGCAATATTAAAAGGCTGTGAGTTTATAAAATGGGCCAAAGAGAATCCTAACGATGTTAGAGAGTATCAGTGGTTCTCAATGCTCACAGTATTAGGGAGATTAGAAAATGGACATCAACTTGCCCACGATTATTCACGAGAACACAGAAAATACTCATTCAATCAAACGGAACGTAAGCTTGCGCACGCTATCACTAGATACAACCCTGTCACTTGCTCTCATGTACAGTCAATTTGGGATGGCTGTGGCACATGTCAGTATTATGGAAAGCGAAAAGCTCCCATTACTATCACAGCTGTCAAAACTATTACAGAAAGACACATTGGATTTTATCACGCAATACCTACAGTTATACCGGGGGAGTTTAAGCAGGGCAAACCTCATTACAATGCGCTCATGCAAAAATTCAGTCACGATCATAATTTCTCCAGCAACAAGTCTAGTGGAATTGTCAGCCTATATCAAAAGACACATTGGAAAGACGCCACAGAGTACGAAATTGCCTCCTACTGTGAAAGTAACTTTGACCCAAAGCCTACAACAGCTATATGCACAGAGTTCTTGCATAAACTACAACGAAACAACTTGGTCGAAAGTGGATTCTTTGATACGAATGGAATGGTCAATCTTACCAATGGAATTTTGGACTACTCCGCAGGAACTTTTGAACCACACTCCCCCAAGCATGGATTTAAGTACGTTCTTCCCTATGAGTATGATGAAAACGCCAAGTGCCCAATCTTCGACAAATACCTTGTAGACGTGATGCGTGGGGACTCCCTGATGGCTGATTCAGTGATGGAATTTTTAGGCGCAACTCTAGCCTCAGCTCCCTCCGACAAGGTGCAGAAGGCACTCATACTCACAGGGGGCGGTAGTAATGGGAAGTCTACTTTTATCGACACGCTACGCGCATTACTGGGTGAGGGTAATTACTCAGATTTAAAAATGGGTTCCGAAATTGAAAAGATGGAGAACCGCTACGCCCTTGATGGAAAACTTGCAAATATCTCAGAAGAGTTGTCTAAAACAGCACTGAATGATTCATCCCTTTTTAAGGCGGTGGTTACTGGTGGCTATATTATGGCGCGCAAGCTTTACTCTGATGCTTACAGCATGAAAGCCAATGCTAAAATTATTATGCTTTGTAATAGCATACCCAGATCAAATGATACTTCTTACGGATTTAGACGCAGGCTTTTAATCGTGGACTTTGGTGCTAAGTTTGAGCATGGGAATGGCACTATCGACGTGGATATTAGAGAAAAAATGTTGGGTGAGCTCAGCGGTATTTTTAACCGCGCCATGCAGGGCTACCACAGGTTAGTTCAGAATAAATACAAATTCTCTAACTTTGCTGAGAGTGAGAAACGCGTACAGAGGTATATGGATGATACTGATGAGCCTTGGATTTATTTCTGTGAGGATAACCTTCTCCAGAAAGGCGATGGCACAGTCTTAGTCCGCGATGTTTATATGCGCTTTCGCGAGTGGTGTATGGAGAGGGGCGTAGTGGGTAGAGATTTACTTAACGAGGTTTGGCTATCACGCAAGATTAAAGAAAGGTACACCATTTTTTCTGATAGGGGCGCACATGGTAGATTTTTTTCGGGGTTAGTATTAGCAACTATACAAACAGGGGATGACAAGAATGGATTTTAAAATAAAGCCTTATGCACACCAAATGAAAGCTATTGAAATAGCTATGAATAGAAACGAGCTGGGACTTCTATGGGAGATGGGGGCAGGTAAGACAGGTGCAGCGATTAACATTATGAGACTTAAGTTTGCTATGGAAAAAAGAATAATGCGCACACTCATTGTGTCGCCATTAGTAACACTTAACAATTGGAAGAAAGAAGTTCTCATGCACAGCAAAATCAACTTGAGTGATATTGTAGTTTCTCCACAAGGCACAGATAAAATTCTCAAAGAGTTGGTGAAAAGACTATACGACGAAGAACAGCAGATGCTTTTTAAGTCTAAGATACTCATTATTAATTATGAATCGGTCAGAAGCCCTAAAATTTTAGAGGCTCTAATTAGCTGGGGGCCAGAGTTTATCATTGCAGACGAGTGCCACCGCATTAAATCACACAAGGCATCTCAATCAAAAGCTATGGTAAAATTAGGGGATGGTGCTAAGTATCGCCTGATGCTTTCAGGAACTCCCGTACTAAATAAGCCCTTCGACATCTACAATCAATTTAGATTCCTCGACAAAGGCGCGACGTTTGGTAGAAATATTAGCGTCTTCATGAACACCTACATGATAGATGAAAATGCATCATGGGCGGCTAAAGATAATCACTTTGCAAAGTATGAGCTCAATCCTAGAAAAGCCGAGGAGCTCACCGACCTAATCGGTCGTAAGTGTTACCGCATATCTAAGGCAGAAGCATTGCCTGATTTACCGCCGTTAATTAAGAAGTCTTACGAATTAATAATGTCCCCCAGTATGCGGAAACACTACGAGGAAATGCTAAAGAACTACATCACTTTCGTCGTCGATCTTAAGGGGAAAAATACCAACAATGCCGTTGTTGCTCAGACCGCTATGACGAAAGCACTTAGACTACTACAGATTACATCTGGGATTTTATCTGATGAGGCGGGTGCAGTTTCGCTCATACATGATAACCCTAAGATAGAAGCTGTGAGCAATCTACTAACTGAGATCGTACTAGAAGCTGGAAACAAATGCATTCTATGGTGCTGCTTCATAGCAGATTACGCACAGCTTTCCACCCTTTGTGAAAAGCTTGAGATAGATTATCGCTTCATTCGCGGTGAGGACAACTTAGCTGCTAAAAGTAAAGCTATAGAAGATTTCGATAGTGACCCCAATGTTAAAGTAATGATAGCAAATAGAAGAGCTGGGGGTATCGGCATCAATATGGTCAAAGCAAAATATTCAATCGTGTACTCACGCAACTTCTCATTAGAGGACGAGCTACAATCAGAGGCGCGCAATCACAGAGGAGGCTCAGAAATTCATGACAGTATCGTAAAGATTGACCTTTTTTTTAAGGACACAATCGAAGGCGCTACGTTAGAAGCGTTGCGTTCTAAACAGAATATGGCAGATAAGATATTAGACTTATCGTTTACAACTTTGTACAATAACAATTAACAAACAGGAGTTCAGAATGGAATTAGCACAATGGCATAGCCAGACGGAAACTAACATCGACATTTTAACAACACTCGATAGATTAGTTACCAGTTTGCGTGACCTCGACAATCAATTAGACATCTCAAGAAAGCAACAAAAAACTCTCAATGAAGACTACAGAGCAGTCGAGAATGAATTAATTCACACTCTCAAAGCAGTAAACAAAGACGAGTTTTCTGTGCGCAATGTAGGGCGTATTAAAATAGGTTCTAGAACAAGCGTCAAGACACCAAAAGATGAAGAGAGTAAAACTCTGCTCATGAACTACATCACTGAAAAATACGGTGATGAAGTAGCTTTTACATACCTCACAGTTAATTCAGCAACGCTTAACAGCTTCTTTAAATCAGAGTTGGAATCATCAGAAGACCCAGCAGGATTTGAGTTGCCGGGTATAGGCGCGCCCGTTGTTAGTGAGTTCATTAGATTTTTAAAATAATAATTGTGGCATTTTCGCCACCAGTTTAGGAGAGTTTTATGGCTAGTAAGAAAGTATCGCTCGTTTCAGAAGCAGTACCAGCAGAGGCGGAAGTTGCAGTGGTAGGAGCAAAGGTCTCAGATTGGGGACAGTCTAGTTACTCAGCAAGTGATATCGTTATTCCACGCATTCTATTAATGCAAGGTACGAGCAAGCTAGTGGCTGATGGTAAGATGATGGTAGCTTCAATTGTGGACTCTATGAACGAAAAGGTTCTAGGGAATCCTGACAAGCCTCTATCAATCATCCCCTTCCACATGAGTAAGTCATGGTCAGTTTCAGAGAAGCTTGAAGGTCAATGGAAATGGATTAGACGCGACGTTTGGACACCAGCAAATGATGGTCAAGCTTGGGAGCAAACTATTGGCGGTAAAGAATTTAAGTTTGAGAAGACTTATGACTTCTACGTATTGCTAGAAGCAGACACTACTTTACCATACGTCCTTTCTATGAAGAGCACTTCAGCACGCGCTGCAAAAGAGTTAGCGACACAGATGTATTCTAAAAACAGAATGGCAGGATTAGTTCCTCCCGGGAAAGTTATTAAGTTATCTGTTGAGCGCGTTGTAAAAGAAGATAAAAAGTACGCGGTGTATAAAACATCAGTGGAAAAAGACACGCCACCAGAATTAATTGCTACTGCCTTTAAATGGTTTAATTCTATTCAGGCTGGACAGGTTAAAGAACACGAAGTAAAAGAAGATAGCGAAGTTAATTCCACCCCGGGGACATTTAGCGCAAGCGACATTGAATCCGGACAGTTTTAACTCCTTGTTTGTATCGCCCAAGGAATTCATTCCTCCTTGGGCTTTTTAGTTTTCAAAGGAAATTTTATGTTTGCAGTATTTGACATAGAGGCCAATGCCTTGTTGCGTGAACTTTCTGAAATTCATTGTCTAGTAATACGCAATGAGACAGGGGTTCATGTCTACAGAAAGAACGCTAACGAAGACACTATAGAGCAGGGTATTAAATACCTCGCCACGCATTCCCTAATTGTAGGACATAACATTCAGAGCTTCGATATCCCCGCCATGTGCAAGGTCTACAAGAAGATGACTTCTCTTGTTAAGGGTATCCCACTCTATGACACCATTATAACCTCAAGGGTGGCATTTAGTAACAGGCTTGAACATAGTCTAGCCTCTTGGGGCGAGACCTTCAAAAACAACAAGGGAGACTTTGTGGGGCCTTGGAACGCGTGGTCTCAGGAGATGGAGACATATTGTATTCAAGATGTAAACTTAACGCACCAACTTTACATACACCTACTTGCTCAGAATATTTCAGAGAACGCCTGTAAACTAGAACACAAGTTTGCCGCCTACTTAGATGTCCAGATGACGCACGGCATTAGGTTCAATGTTTCTGATGCTGTTGATCTTAAGCTATCGCTAGAATCCTCTATCAGTGTAGCTGAAGAAGAAATTAAGAAGACCACACAGCCCAATGTAATAACCTCCCTGTTTACTCCCAAGGTAAACAACGTATCTAAAGGGTATGTGAAAGGGCAGACAATTGAGAGGCGCACAGAAACGCCATTCAATCCGGGATCAAGGGATCAAGTAGCTCATTTCCTTATACGCAAGTATGGATGGAGTGCCGTTGAAAAAACAGAAGGGGGTAAGCCTAAAGTTACTGGAGACATCTTATCAAAACTAAGCTACCCAGAAGCAGGCGCACTAGCAAACCTGTTCGATGCTAAGAAACTGTACGCTCAACTTTACAATGGCGATAATGGATGGTTGAAGAAAGTTCGCATGGGGAGGATATATGGTAGGGTTAATCACAATGGCGCTGTCACTGGTCGTTGTACTCACAGCGGCCCTAACTTATCCCAAGTTCCACGAGTTACTAGCTTTATGGGCGAGAGGTGTCGTGCCTTATTTTTGGCCGACGCTGGGCATGTCCTTGTTGGCGTTGATGCTAGTGGACTTGAGCTTCGCAATCTTGCGCACTATTTACACCCTCTAGACAATGGCACGTACACAAGCACTATCCTAGAGGGAGATATCCACACTAAGAATAAGTTGGATGCTGGGCTGGAGACACGCGCTCAAGCAAAGACCTTCATCTATGCCTTTAATTATGGGGCTGGTGATGAACTACTAGGCGATATCGTTAGCCCGGAAGCAACACAAGCGATGAAGCGCGTTATTGGGAGCGACATGAGGAGAAAGTTTCTCATGAATAACCCAGCAATTGCCTTACTCAAGGACAAGATTAAATTCAAAGTTCAAACTCGGGGACACTTAGTAGGACTAGACGGGCGCAAACTCCCAGTACGTGAAGATTACAGAGGGCTGAACGTGCTTCTACAAGCGGCTGGAGCTGTGGCTATGAAGAAGGCTTCATGCATCCTATGGCAGAAGCTGGAAGATGAGGGGTTAGCAGGCACGAAAGTCTTTCCTGTCCTCCATATCCACGATGAATTTCAGATGTCAACGCATCCAGACGTAGCGGAACATGTGCGCCTACTGGGCATACAGTCTATTCGTGAGGCTGGAGAGTTCTTTAAATATAACTGCCCGCTTGACGGAGAGGGCAAAATTGGCAAGAATTGGAGCGAAACCCACTAACCAAGGCAGTACATGATAACAACTAGAAAACTAATGGAAGGCGTGAGCTATAAATTTTTTGATGAAATCCTAAGCCGCAATGACTTTACAAAGTTCACGGATGCATACGCCGCTATGCGTTTTGTATATGAAGCTACATGGACAAAGTACCGCATGAAATTCTTTGAAGAGAAGGTACGTGCTGACAGAGCTAATTCAATTATCATCGCTAAGAATATAGAAATGGAGAAACTCCTTGAACAATTTAAAACCCTTGCTAAAACCCACGAAGAAAAAACAGGTGAGAGAATCGACATTCCAAAAACAAGTGTCGATCCGATTACGTTCGATACCTGACCTCTTCGTATTCACGAAAGAGGCCAAGGCTATTCGAGGGCTACCTGACCTTATTGGCTGTTATCGTGGCTGGTTCTTTGGATTAGAACTAAAGCGGAGCGCGGAGGGGTGTAATGAGAGGTCAGGTCGAGTAGTACTTCAGAAGTATCGAGGGACACAAATACATGGGGCTTTGGGTTACTTTGCTTTTGTGCATCCAGATAATTTAGAGAAAGTTCTACAAGATATTGCAGGTTTTCCATTCCTCTATGATAACACTAATCAAAGTTTTATTACTAAATCGCGCCAATTAAAATTGGGACATGTCTTACCATGCTTATCCAGTAATTCGTGACCAACTACATCAGCCTTATCTACATTGTGACTCTTCATAAGTGTTCTGGTGAGGGCTAGAAGAGAATTAAATTGTTCGTGAGTAAATTCATTACGCCCAATCACGCATACGCCTATGCTGTGCGCGTTGAAGCCTAGACAGTGTGCGCCGGGGAAGGCTACATCACGACCTGTGTGAGCTACGCCGTCTTTGGTAATTACGTAATGATACCCGATGTCTGAGTTGCCTATGCTTAGATGCCACGCCCGCAAGGTCTCTATATTGTCGTGCTTAGGATTGTCTGAGTCTGAGCAATGCCAGACAATAAGTTTAATGGGTCTCACTGAGTAAGGTCTTTTCTTTTCATGATAACATAACCCATATCACTCAGCTTTTGTCTGATGGCTTTATCGGTGAGGTCATAGGTGTCTAGCTTCCAGCTTGTGCAATTACGCGACAGCCAATGGTAATTTAGACAGTAACGGTAGATAGCTTGAGGCTTGTCGGTGTCGATTCTAAGAGTTCTTCCCACTTCCAATTTGGGAACTAACGCTGTCGATGAGCAGCTGTAGCTCAAACTTAAGGTTATCAATGTAAGCATCATTAAAAGTTTCGGGCGGGCGATTAATGGCTTCATAGTAATCCTTCTTCAGACTCATGTACTTGTCTGCATACTTAAATTTTTCTTTGTGCTCCCAGATACTGAGAGCACTACCAAGAATTTTAAAAATTGAGTCAATCATTTAATTAATTTAATTGAGAATAAATAATCAAGAGCGAACACTAGGCTTTTATACACCGAGCTTCCTTCTACTTTTTTTAAAAGCTCATCATCTTTCAGGCTCGGTGTAGATGCTACAGCGGCGTTTAGAAAAACGAAAAGAGGCTTCAATATTGATCTCGATACACCCATAACAATGAAAACTGATAGGATTATAGGAAATTTAGCTGCTAGACCTTGAACTAATAATGCAATTGCGTCCATGAAAATGCTCCTTTTAAATTGTGACCTTGTTACATATTGTAATCGAATGTTCTATGTTTTCGCAAGTGTCTACACGAATGATTACTTTTTTACTTGAGCAAGATGCTACCAATAGGCATAAAATTAAAACTCTCATCTATTTGTCTCCAAATATACTAATGCTCTTTCCTCGCAAGCTGCCGCGATTTGGGACTCTATTGGATCGTCAGGTAGTTCGACAGAAAGCGTTTGTCCAGCAACAATAATGACCGCTGTCGTGTTTGCAAGATTGATTTCAACTAATATGTAATTCATAGAACCTCTTTTTTTATAGTGCCTGATAACCAGAAGCACTGTAATAAATCCCGCCAGTGACTGCTGTCTCTGTTGCAATTTCCATGAGCGATGCAGAACTACCGCAATGAGGCGTTGGCAGTGTAACAAGTTGCGCCTCAATCGCCGGAGTTTGCAAGCGCAGTCTTAAGCCAACAGTTCCCGTTGCACCATCTCTCACTACTAAATGAGTTGGCGCACCGAGAGCGTCATGCGAGTAAACTAAATTAGTTAAACAATTTTTAATTGACGCTGCGCCCGCTGCTCTTAGCGTGACCGCTGTTGTTGTGTTCACGATCCCCGTTGAAGTAGAAATTGCTGTCCAATCGTTTTCTCGCGAACCAAAATCTTTTGTAATTAATTGCCCTGCCGTGGTCATCATGAAATCTGAAACATCGTTATTTGCAAGAGTGGTGTCTAGTGTTGTCACTACTCGCCCCGCAACCCTTAAAGGCGCGTTGCCTGGGGATGCAACGGAGTGGGCGGAGTTGTTCCTTGGGACAAGGGTACCGTCAACCCAAGGTGCTCGACTGAAAAGGGAGACTGATTGCACAGTACCGCCAGTCGCGGTCGTTGCGATTCTTAGCCTAATGTATCTAAATTTAATCGCAAAAGAATAAGAAATTGCCGATGATGTTAAAGCAATCGCAGAAGTTGACATTGTTCCCAACAAAGTAATTTGATTAAAAACCGGGATCGATTCAAAATTATTCGTGGGATCATTACTTCCTTCAAAAATTATTGTCCCACCTGTGGCGGTCGAAACAACTTGCACGTTACCACTTCTATATCCGGTTAAATCTAATCCCGTTGAAGCCGTCGCGCCCTCTGGTAAAATATTATTAACTGTCGTAGTTAAGCCGGATGCTCCTGTGACAAATAAGTCATTTATATTTTCATTTGATAGGGTTACCGGAATGCTTAGAGCAGCACTTCTTTGACCAGAAATTAAATCTGTCCCACCAATTGAGGCTAGGTCAGTTTGCAATTTTCCAGATGTGTCGGTTAGTAAATTTTTAATCAAACCACTCGCGTCTTTCCCACCTACCAAGACAGGATTTACAAGAGATGCAGAGGCTGACTCTGCTGATACGCCCTGTACGCCATCAATAAATGCCTGAGCGTTTAAGCTGAAAATAAGTAATAAAATAAAAAGTCTCATTATAAAAGTCTCCATTGTGTTCCGGTGTACTGAAATTCTATTGAGTCTTTTCTTTGCAGTACAGCAGTTGTTAATCCATTAATTAGATTCCC
>ENA-ORBV01011998-ORBV01011998.1-microbial-mat-metagenome-genome-assembly--contig:-NODE-11998-length-13457-cov-4.694469_pt1 | contig 13457 bp, 5 predicted proteins | sample MGYA00237777_ERZ505514 | MGnify/ENA primary metagenome ERZ505514 (study PRJEB26160, sample SAMN06269048) | microbial mat metagenome | isolation source: Oligotrophic lake microbial mat | place...
GAGATGTATTTGACGAAGTAGAGCTATTGGTGTCTTTAACTAAATAGTAAACTACCAAAGAATATGCAAATTTATCACTGCCTTTTGGACCTTTTTGTAGACCTGTCATTGGGTCAATTGCCGTATCGATGCAAGTAGGTCCATTATCGGGATAGTCTAGGCATCCGACCTTTTTAGTCACACCACTAGATGTTTTGACATCATCGTTTCTATCATAGTGGTAGCGCTTCCAAAACATCAGGATAGGCGTACGGTCTGAATATGCTGGAAGTGATGATGATGATCGGACTTGACTGACAATCGCAGTATCTATTGGCGCACCAGTACCTATACCAGTAATATTTAGATACATACCATCAGCATCATAGATATAAATTGCTTGTTGCATGTCATCAGCAATATAGTTCAGTGCCGACTGGATTTCTTCTTGAGACTGTACTTTAGCCCTTTCCTTGCTATCTGTATCTAAGACACTGACAACAAATGTGAGCAGAGAGCTAATAATTACCGATGCCATAATTAAAGCTACTAGTAGTTCTAATAGAGTAAAACCACTAATGCTTTTGCCGTTGATACGTTTTAGCGCAGCTAACCTAAGCAGAATTTTCAGGAACATATTACAAACATCCTCATTAGAAAAGGGTCTCAAGAATCATCATTGGAAAATATATATCAACTATGGCACGCAGGTAGGAAGCAACGGGTCACAAATCCGACCTTCTAAATCTAAACGGGTAGATTGAGAAGGTACTACCTCAGCTCTCACGACTACAAGAGGATAGTTACGCGCTCCATTTGTATTGGTAAAGATTGATTCTGTCGCTGTTACCTGTGTTGGGGGATTAGCACCTGAGAAAGAATCTGCCCTATAAACTCGCACAATCATCTCAAACCCCTGCTTTTGCAAACGATCTAAATCGGTTGCAGTCACAAGCGGACCGTTGTTACGCACTGGCATGATTATCAGATCTTGGGGGTCATTGACGCTAAAGCCATTATTGTTTGTATCAACACGAATGCCTGTGTCTGTATTATCGCTGGGATAAGCTATCGTCAGAACAGTAGCTGGAAAGTCACCATCTTTTAGGGGTGTCGCTGGTAGGGGTTTGGCAAATTTCCTGGTAATTGGAATAGCTCCACCTCGAACACCATCTACATAAGCTCTAGCAGCCTGAGTTGCCTGATCGACTCGCCGAGCTTGAACTCGCGAAGCAACTGTAAGCGCCATCATTGGAGCAATACCAACAATTAATACGCTCACAACAACGATCGATACCAAAGATTCAATTAGAGTGAATCCTTGAGTAGTACTTTCTGGAATGACGCATAAACTTCTGAGCTTACGTTCTAATTTTTGCTTGATCCTATCCATAATCGACCACCAAAATAAGCATCTATAGACTAGTTTACCCATCTAGTTTTGTAAAGTTTCCCTGTCTTGCTCGTGGGTAATATAACAAGACAGGGATAGCATTCTAGTTGTAAGTCAACGATGGGCAACCAAGTGCCGCCGCTTGTGTTGTACCCAATACATACTGGGTGTATCGGGTAGGAGCTGTTCCCGTTCTTTGTAGAAAAACAGTAGGAGGAACAGCAGACGGATCGGAACGATTGATCTTATCAGTTGACGGATTCTGTGCAGAAGGATCGAGAGGCTGGGCAGCACACAGCAATGACTTAACGTAAGGGTCTTCTCGATCGACATCGCGGAAGAACTCGTTAGGTGTGGCGATCGAACTAGAGAAGCGTTCAGCAAATCTGTCTGCCGATTGTGTTAACAAGCCCACATCAAAGCCCCAAATCCGCAAAGGTGCAGCAAAGTAAGGAATCCGTTGACCGTTAGTAGAGCGATAGGAAAGCCTGAAGCCACTCAAGCTCCGATTGGCCTCTGTCGCATTCACTGGGTTAATAAACAGTGTCGAGATATCAGAACTTTCTTGAGTTTGTCCGACATCACCAGCCAGACTAAACGGAGCAGTTGGGGCAAACGGTGCAGCAGCATAGATACTCCGTGAGTTTTGAATGAAACCACCTGCAATCTTGATCGATCGAGCCGACCAGTTTTCTAGGTAGCGGATAAAGTTTGCTAAGCCGCCATTTGCCTCTGAGGTCGTAACCGCAGTATTGGGAGATGCCCCAGATTGTGCAACGTTAGAACGAACTGATGTCGTGTAAGGGAAACGAACCCGTGTGGGTGCATTGCCAGCCACAAAGTAAACGTTGACCTCACTATTTACGGCGCGCATCGTCCATTGTCCTGCATTGGGGAAGGCTGTAGTATCACCGTTGGTTCCCTCATTAGTAATAGTCGAAGGTTGAGGCAAGCTATTCGCTGGTGCGGTAGACGAGGGTGATTGGATCTGCAACACAGGCAACACGATCGGCTGATTAACCGTGGTCATGGCTGCAACAAGAGTATTGGGATTAATTCCCAGGGCTTGATCTGGCAGACCAATTTGCAGGGCATCATCTTGTCCAGTAGCATTAGGAAGCTGGGTAGGATTGAGTTTTGCTGACCTGAACCCGAAGAACCGCGTGCTTCTCAGTGCCACATCTAGTCGACCTGTGTTGTTACTAGCATCTGTAGCTCCAGCAGAAGCAATACTTAGACCTGTGGAGTTGTTGTTGGGGAAAGTATTATTACCAAATACCCCAAGGAAGTTACCAGACACTCGGCTAGGAGCTTGGATTGTGAGAGCTTTAGGTCCTGTCTGTGGAATTACCCAGAATACGTTATTAGGATCGACTCCATCTAGAGTTAACTTAAAGTTTTGCAGTGTCAGGTTTTGCCCCACGCAACCGCGTAGGATAAACACGGGTGACGGAGCTAAGACTGGGTTAGCTAGAGATGGAGCATTATTTGCCTGCAGGGTAAGTGTGCCCTGTAGGATTTTGGGGCTAGGTGTTGGCGTTATTGCGGGGCAAGCAGCATTACCAATTGGGGTTGAAACATCCAAGCCAGTCAGGTTAATAACGTGAACCTTGTTATAGGCATAGGAGTTACTGGCGCGGATTGTCGCAGCGTTGGTAGGAAGGTTTAGGCTCGAACCCGTGACTGTAGGAGGAAGGGTGGAATTGCTACCCATACCAACAAAGGCAGCATTACCAACAAAATTATTGAATGCTGGAGCAATCAGCCCTGTTGTGAATAAATTGATCGCACTGCGCTGATCGTTGGGGCAGCCAGTTCCCGCAACAGTATTTCCCGTATCGCCTGTAATGTCGTTGTTGTTGTATTCGTTAAGCTGGAACTGAATTGCCTGATGTCTCTGCGATGCGCCAGTTGTACCGCAGATCGAGTAAGCAGATGCAGGTACAGTACCACTGGTTCCAGTACTGGAGTTTTGAGTGCTGGGGAAGTAGGGGTTATGAGGAATGTTGAGATTGAGCAAGGTTGCCGAACCGCTAATTACCGCAGCAGGCGTGGTGACACCAAAGTTATAGTTGGCAGTACGGCAGTCAGGATCGACATCACCAGGACGCAACCCACCATTAGCAGTTTGGTCGATAGTCTCGATGCACATGGTGTCTGGCAAGATCAGGCGACCAGGATGATTGAGGTTGGCTAGGGTGCCCCCAATTGCTGGCCAGCTATGGGCATAGATCATTAGATTCCGATCGTTATTATACCAAGTGTTATCGCCGCGACCAATCATGTTACCGTTATCACCTTGGGTTCTGAACCACAGAGCGCGAGGAGCGTTGGCAGGACGAGAATTTGTCATTCCAGGCAGCATTGGAACATCACCATTTAGACCTAATGGTGGGTTGAAGATATTGGGTAGTGGTGGTACTTGCGTATAGGCAGTGGTGGTAGCGGCGTTACCAAATAGGCTGGCTGTACCATCAGGGTTAATTGGTCTAGCACAGTTGTAGTTATAGTTAGTACCTGCTGGAGTAGGAGCTGGTGTGGGTGTAGGCGTAGCATCGACAATTAAGTTTGCTGCTGTCCCACAGGTATTAGCCCCAGTTGGATAAGGTGAAGGGGTAGGTGTGCCCAATCGCCAGTAAGGATAATCTGCTGCTACTAGAGGTTCTTGCAGACCCAAGCTAGGGATCAATGCGGCTGTAGGCATTGCCCAACCAGTTGAACCAGCTAGGGCAAGAGCAGGTGATGGGATGGGTAACATACCATACACAGGAGGAGGCAACATATTCAAGCCGCCTGGTGTAGGAGGTGGCGTTGGCGCAGGTGTCGGTGTTGGCGCAGGTGTCGGTGTTGGCGCAGGTGTCGGCGTTGGCGCAGGTGTCGGTGTTGGCGCAGGTGTTGGTGTTGGTGTCGGTGTTGGACAAACGCCTGTGTAGTTAGCAGGTTTGTCATCGTTCGATAGAGGAACAGGTGCGGCAGAAGCTGCACAGTAATTATTACTTCCAACTCCATCCTGACGAATTTGGATGTCGATCGGATTACTAGGATTGCCTCCTGTAAGAACTGTGGTGGGAGCAGAGAGCGTGAGTCTGTAATTTTCACTGGGTTCGTCAATACTGTCTCTTAGCACCAGAACTGAATAACGACGAGTGAAATTAGCACCAGAGTTAGGTATGGATGCAGTTATGTAGGGTCTTGGTCTTGCAGTCCAAGTAGCTCCATTATCTAGAGACTCGTAAATCAGGTCGAGATAGTCAGTAGTTCCAGTTCCAGTGATAGTTGCTCCTATGGCTGCCCCTAATGCTATAGGTGCGGGTGCACCAACAGGAGGGATTTCAATAGTGTAAGTGAAGGGAGCGGCAGCGTTGGCTGGGTTATTGACATCGACGAAGAAGTCAAAACGTTTGTAGAAGAAATTATCTGGGTTAGTGAAAGTACTGTTGGGATCGCGAGTTGAATCAGTCTGTATATTCGTAACTACGGCTGGCTTAAAGGCAACAGCCGCAGCATTCACTCCAGGATCGCCTGTCAAAGGATTGGGTAAAGTTCCACTATTTAGGACTGTGTCCTGAGTGCCGTTTCTGCCTTCGTAGCGACGGTTGCTGCCGTCATAAGGATTACTGCCGCCTCTATCGATCCGAATATTGACAGAAGGTGCTGCTAGTGGACATTTGACATCACCGTAACTAGTTCTGTTGTTGCGGTTAAATGGAGTACCAAGATTACCCAATACTTGCGGGTAGGTATAGCTATTAGTGGCACTATTGCCATTCACAACAGCAATAGGCATCGGCCAAAGCTGATTGGTACCTGGGCAACTACCTGATAGCACGATCGATTCGTTGCCATCACCATAGATATCGTCATAGCGCAAGAAGGAGACGCGACGAGCATAGCGGTCGTCTTCGGCAAAAGTAAATCGTGGTGCGCCCACATCCAAAAGAGAGTTGGTGTTGGTATCTTCACCAGCATTTAGAATGCGGTCAAGGTTGAGATCTTCGCTAACAGGCGTTAATTGACCACCAGAACGACTAGGTAGGGCTGTAGTGCCTGCCCCATATTTTTGCCAGTCGGCGATCGAACAATCTGATACAGGAACCTTACGGCAAATTTCCATGCCATATTCGCCAAAGGCTGCACGACGTTGTAGAGGCGTAACACCGTTAGCATTATAGGAATTGCGGTTTGCGTTAGGGTAGAGGTTAGTTACATCTGTTGCAGTATTGTTGGCGGCAGCAGGCAGCCAGTTGGCACTGGTAACAAAGTTATTATTAAACAAGCCCAGACGACGCAGTTCGTGAGTGTAGATACTGTCTTTAGTCTTTTCTGGGGTAGGGTTGCGTTGGGACTGCCAGTTGACACTCGTACTAGTATTGGAGTTGTTGCGTAGATCGAAGTCACCCGTACTGCGAAACCCATCCACAAATGCAGGGGACAGGACGGTTGCGGCATCGGCAATAACAGTAGCAGGTCGCCATTCATCACCAGTGGTACAAGTGGGTTTCGAGCCAGGGCGGCAAGCAAAATTGCCATCTAGTTCACTGATAGTGCGGTTGTAGAAGTTATTCCAGATGTTGGCAGGAACGGCAGGATTTTCGTTCAAAGACTCGGTAAACTCTTGACGAGTATGCCTGTTAAACCCAACCTCTGTAATTGGAACGCCATCGGGGAAGTTCGTTGTGGCTAGATCTGGATCGGTTTGTGCCTTGACATAAACAGGCAAATCAGAAACTAGGATTAAGCCCTTTTCACCTCTGGTTGCTTGTGTCCAGCCAGGCTGAGTGACACCAGAAATCGAGACTGCGCCAGTTGTGTCGCCTAAATTACCAGTATTTAACGTGCCACGCCATAGACGCAGACCGTTGATTAGGCGAATACCATTAGGGCGACGAGTGGGATCGAGTTTAAAGTCTGTAGAACTGAGGGAGTCGATTTTGGCGGCAGTAGTAACGACGGGATCGTTGCTGACATCGACATCAAAGTAACTTCGATCGCGCAGCGCATCATCACGACTAGCGTAGATCACACCACTATAAGGGAGTAAATATTCTGTAGTTAGACCACCACTATTATTAGGGCCAGTGACTGTTGCACCACGTAGTCGATCGATGTCGATGTCGGTAACGCGGATTTCTAGGGGTTGGCGTTGCTCGATCTCTAGATCGTAAATATCAGAGCGATTTTTTGTAACTGCCGAGCCGCCAACTGAAGCGTTTGCACCGTTGGCAACATCAATCAGGCGTTCATCACGATTGAGCGATTTGACTTCTCTGCCATCCAAGAAAGCTGCTTCACGGAAAGAACCATGTGGGATTTGAGCACCATTTACGGTCGGTGGTGCTCCTGCTGCTAGGGTGACACCCGCCTCACCAGTTAATATACCTAAGGCACAAATATTAGAGTCGATCGCCGACTGATCTTGAAGAACCAGTCCTTGAACATTAATTAGCTTTTGCAAGGCTGTACGCAAAGGTTCATTAACAAATCGACCATTAGGAAAGATCAAGTTTGCCTGATAAGCAAGGCGGCCAAACAAAGGTGCAGTACCGTAGGGGTTATCTACTCTTGACGCGACTGGATCGATGGGATTTACTTCACCAGCAGAAAATAGTCCAGGAGTAACGACATTAAATGTACCCGATGGAGTTAGGTTGGTGGAGTTGGTAGTAGGAGCTGCATAGACAATGCCATTATTAGAGAGACCACCTGCGACAGCGTTGTTCCAAGGCAAGGTACTAATATTGCTGGCAGTCCTAGAATTAGATGGGTCGTAGTAGCTGCTAACACAGGCAGTTGGTGTTTGGTAAGTACCAGGAACGGCAGGATTAAAGGTGCTGAATTTGTAGTGATAAACAGCAGTTGCCCGCATTTGCAAGTCACCTTTTTTGGGCACACCAGCAGCATTAAGTGGGTTTCTTTCAATAAGATTGATTAAAGGAATGGGAACAGCATTGTCATCACTACCTGCTGTATCCCATGTAATACCATTCCACCTTTGGTATTGCGAAGTTACAGTATTCCATCGCACTTTACCGATCGAAGGCATAGAGTCTGACCAGACTACATAGCTCTTGAGGCTTTCGTTTACTAATGAGGTGGCAGGGTCGTCAGGTGTGACGAACAAACTTTCGTTAATTGTGGTTACGGGATTATCGCGTGGAGCCGCAGACTCATCGATTGTTAAAGTTGCAAGATTGTCAGGTATACCAGTGCGGAAGCGAGAGAGAAAAGAATATTGAGGAATGCGAGTGTAAATACCTGAATTGGTAATGACGCGCAAACCTCCAGTGGTTGGAGTTTGGTTAGGAGGATTATTCGTAACAGTCGTAGCATCATTGTTGCTAGGGTCATCAGCAGCAGATAGCTCCCAGAAGCCACTGCGATCGGAAACACCCAAAGATTCGAGGGTGGAGGCTTGGGTTACCCGACCGCGCTCGGAGGTATCCGCAGTAGTTTCGGTCTGGTTCCACTTGATGCCTCCAGTGGTAGTGGTGAAGTAGCTATTTTCTTTGAAGTTGACAAATTGATTATTGCCACTAGCATCTTTTTTCAACCAACGGGCAGGCAAGTTATTACCAACAAGAACTCGATCGCCTAGAAACTGCTCTTTCGATTCTTTCTCAACAATTGGATCGGTAGCTGCGATGTTAGTGAGAGGTGCTGATGGTGAATTGACTTTTAGTGTCAACCCTCTTCCAGCACCTATCAACAAACCACGACCATCTAGAGCAGTTCCCCATGTAGCAGCAGCAGTAGTAAAGGCTCCACCATTTTCATCCAATGGGATCATCCACTGAATTGGAGGTGATAGCTCATTCCCATCTAAAGTCGTAACGGGAGTCAGTGTGACGGCAGCAGCAGAAGCAAAGGGCGCAAATACAACTGGATCGGCAGCATTAAACGCAACTTCTTTGAATGGTACTTTGCGAGTGCGCTGACGGAAATAGACATCGTAGGCGGCACGTCGAGCAGTTTGCCAATCGGTGGGACTAGTTAAACCTTCATCATTAATTCGCTTTGCTGTATCTTTCTTGACTGGTGTGGGGTCAGTACCGCCGATATTGGCATCAGTCCAAGCTATTCCAGCACCAGGAGCTGTAGGAGTAAAGGTTTGAGATCCCAGAGCCTTGTTAATCAGGGCTTCTACGCGCTGATTGTAGGCAAAGTCATTGAGTACAGCATCTTGAGCAAATTCAGTGATACTCTGGGTCGCATCATAAATCGCCTTGACCTGTCCTGGTAAAGGTCCTACGCCAGGATTAATGCCGCCTGTTAGTGGGTTGATATTTGCGCCTTTAAACAGGTGAACTGCAACGGTATCGCCTGTTGCTCCTCCTGGCGAGAGACTAGCGTCATTATTATATGCACCGCCTTCTACAACGTTTCCAGCGACGATGATCTTGCTGTTTTCTTCTCTGTAATAACAAGAATATTGGCTGCTGACCTGGTAGAGAGTAATGGGGTTGCTAGTTGCCGCACCAACCATCAAACTCGCGCCAGTATATATCCGCCCGTTGAGATTAAAGCGGGTGATGTTTGCCAGTTCGAGGTCGCCTTCAAACCACACGGCGTTGTTGTTGATCGGTAGCCGTAAGCGATCTTGCTGAAGCTCTAGAGCTGATATCGTCTGGTTACCTACGAAGGTCTCGTATTTAGTCTGCTCTGCTGCTGGTAACTGCGATATAACTGATGGGTCTGTAATTGGGAGCGTAATTGCGTAAACGAAGAAACTCTTTTTCAGCTTATCCCCAGACTGAGTCCAACCTTCAGAAGTGGCAGCACCTGAAACTGAAGCACCTGCGCAGGTAAGACTGAGGGCCGACTCATCCATCGGTAATGCCCGCACTTCGATCGGACTAATTTTTCGAGTAAGATTAAAAGCTTCAGGTCGGCTGCGGAAAACAATGCTATACAGACCGAAGGCATCAAACTTGCCATTGTTGTTAGTGTCGATGGGGAAACGCCAAGCGGTGTTAATAGCCTCAATATTATTAATAACAGTGTCATTCGCGTTACTAGGATTGGCGTTATCAACGTTAAAGCCAGCAGTACCATCAAAGTTATTTGCAACCAGCAGGCGCGTTTCGTCCTTAAACGTATATTTACCAAAGTCATTTGTAGCAACCTGATCGAGTTTTGCCTCTGAGGGCGTACCTCTACCGAGAGCATCATCGTTGATTAGACCCTCGATTTTAAGCCTAGCTCGATCGATCGCTGGCTTGGCGTTACTGGTAAATACTTGCTCGACCCTTGCATTGGAGGCATTTTTTGCTCGTTGAGAAGACTGAGCAACCATACCTACAACCAGTAGCGTTACCACCAACGTCACCATCGCAGTAACTGGTAGGACAAAGCCACTCTGTCGGGATGCCTTTCTTGCTTGCCCTTGCCCTTTAGCTTGATTGAGCAAAGCACGAACAAAGCGGCGACTAATACGATAAGGGCTGCCAATTTTAATCAGCCACTTTCTAATTCTGGCGATCAGGTTAGCAAAAAATTGGTTGATGTGTTTTTGGTTACGCTCTGACATATCTGTCCCTACTCTAGCTAGCTCGTTGTACTCAATCTTGGTAATTGATATTGCCCAATATAGTACGGGCATTCGCAATCTTTGCTCCGATATTACCCAAGCAATCACACAAAATTACACTTAATTTACTAACGGTGGAGTGTAGGTGAAAAAGCCGAAAATTAATCCGAACCAAAGACTAGCAATCGAGCCGATCGCTAAAAGTCGTGAAGGATTAGCAACACCAGTGTCAGCATATTTTAACTGGACACCAAACACGGCAACCGATCCGACAGTCGCGCCTGCTAATACTCCTGCCAATAAGCCCGACACAGTCTGCCAGATCGCTACAGTCAAAGCTGCGCCGATTGCCACTGTTGCTGCTACGGTCACCCACTCTTGAGGCGTTAATTTTTTGTTCCTTTCTGATGACCCCACAGACTCGGTGTCGTAAAGCCCCAGCCACAGGGTTAACCCTGCTGTTACTACAGCCACTATGCTTGCCCCTATGTTACCCATCGCAAAAGTCAGTGCTAGACTGACGAAAGCAGCTATGAGTCCTCCTAAGCCAAAAGACATGGCATAGATCCCTCCGATATAAGCGATTAGGAACAAAGTAGCCGCCACAGAACTATTGGTATTGTAAAAAAGGGCTAACGATCGACCCATGAAACCGCTACCGAGGCATATTATTAGTAAAGGAAACAGAAATGCCAACTTGACAGAAATGCCGTTAATCTTGATATACATTAGTAACAAAATCCTATCTAGGAGATCTGATGCCATCAAAAGCATAGATCGTAGAATTGTTTTTTCAGCTAACCAGTTTCTAAACTCTAAGTTAAGGCACTAGCGATCGTGAATAGTATTAACACCGCATTCAATCCGTTTCAGTTCAAACCACTTGCTTTAGTCCCCAAGCCAATGACCGATGAGTGGCGGAAGTGGATTGCCGAAAATAAAATGTTAGGAGGGGCAGATGAGCCTATTCTTCAAGTTTTAGTTTCACAAGGAATCGATCGAAGCGTTGCCCAACAAGAAATCCAAGCAGTCAACCTACACCCTTACTTCATGGCAGGGCAAAATGTTGGTATGGCATATCGCAAGTTGTCTTCATATCTAGACGTAAGGGCAAAGCTAGAAGAGTTAGCCCCAAGATATGAACAAATCGATCGACGCAGTAATTTGTCACGCCAGGAATTTCTGGAAAAATACTACATCACTGGTACGCCTGTAATCATTACTGACATCATGCAGAACTGGCGAGCGATGTCATTGTGGACACCCCAATATCTCCAAGAGCATTTTGGCGATCTAGAAGTTGAAATTCAGGCAAATCGTAATGCCGATCCACGTTATGAGATTAACTCCGAGCAACATAAATACATGCTGCGGATGAGTGATTATGTCGATCGAGTAGTTAATGGGGGTGAAACCAATGACTACTACATGGTGGCAAACAACCATAGAGTGAATAATCAGGTACTCAAAGCGGTATTTGATGATATTGAGATATTTCCCGATTATCTCGATCCAAATTTAGCTGAAGGCAGAGCATTTTTCTGGTTTGGTCCCAAGGGAACGATCACCCCTCTGCACCACGATCCGACAAATCTTTTTATGGCGCAGGTTTCTGGGCGCAAACGTTGGAAAGCTATCTCACCCTTTCAAACTCATCTTTTGTATAACCATGTCGGTGTATTTAGCGAAGTTGATGTTGAGTCTCCAGACTATGCCAAGCATCCTCTCTATCAGCAGGTGCATGTGACCGAGTTTGAACTGAATCCAGGCGAGGTGATCTTTATGCCTGTGGGTTGGTGGCATCATGTTCGATCTCTAGATATCTGTATTTCTATGTCATTTACTAATTTTGTGTTTCCGAACGAATATGACTGGCATTATCCTCAAGTTAAAAGATAGGTAGCTTACAGTCCGCGATGGAAAAAATTCTCCAACCCGATCGAGTTCAATCTGTACAGACAAAATATACTGAGACTCGGATTGCCCATTGGGATTCGATCGCGACTCAATCAGATCGTTGGCGAAACTGGGGAAATTTTTATCATCAGAGGTTGACTCAGATCTATCAATTTCTGGTATCACCAAGTCAGCGCGTGCTTGAAATTGGTTGTGGCAAAGGAGATTTACTCGCCGCGCTTCAGCCTGAGTATGGCGTTGGGATCGATTTTTCAGGGGCATCGATCGACCAAGCAAAACAGCGACATCCACACCTAAGATTTATCCAAGCCGATGCCCATAATTTCACTCAGAATCTTTATAGTGAATTGCAAGTTATAGAAAAATTTGATGTAATTATCCTCTCCGATCTAGTTAACGATCTTTGGGATATTCAGACTGTATTGCAGCAGATCTCATCGCTCTCTACGCCACATACCCGCTTGATTTTGAACGTCTACAGCAAACTGTGGGAATTGCCGCTCAATCTGGTTAGAAAAATTGGATTAGCGCGACCATTGCGATCTCAAAACTGGCTGACCATAGAGGATCTGAAGAACTTGCTGGCATTGGTGGATTTTGAGCCAATTCGCAACTGGGCAGAAATTCTTGTTCCTCTACCCATTCCTGGTTTAGCGTCGATCGCCAATCGCTATTTGGTTAAGCTGCCAATTTTTAATCAGTTGGCAATGGTGAACTTTATCTTGGCTCGACCAATCGCTAAAGCCCCAGATGCCGCCAAGCCAAAGCCACTAGTATCTGTGATTGTCCCTGCTCGGAACGAAGCTGGCAATATCGCACATATTTTGGCATCAACGCCAGAGATGGGAAGTGGGACAGAATTGATTTTTGTCGAGGGACATTCTACTGATGATACCTATGCCGTGATTGAGAGATCGATCGACAGCTATCCCGACCGCAAATGCCAATTATTACGGCAAACAGGCAAGGGTAAAGGTGACGCGGTGCGGATGGGATTTGCTCATGCCCATGGTGACATTCTGATGATTTTAGATGCCGATCTCACAGTACCGCCTGAAGATTTGGTGAGATTTTATGAAGTGTTACGCTCTGGCAAAGGAGAGTTTATTAATGGTGTGCGATTAGTTTATCCGATGGAAGATGAGGCGATGCGCTTTCTGAATTTAGTCGCGAATAAATCTTTTTGTTTGATTTTCTCTTGGCTGCTAGGTCAAGCTGTCAAGGATACGCTCTGTGGCACAAAGGTCTTATGGAAGGCTGATTATGACCAACTTGTGGCAAATCGATCGTATTTTGGTGATTTCGACCCGTTTGGCGATTTCGATCTGCTATTTGGCGCAGCTAAAATGAACCTAAAGATTGTCGATATGCCAATCCGCTATCGCGCCCGCACCTACGGCAGCACCAATATCCAACGCTGGCGGCATGGCTGGCTGTTATTGCAAATGGTTCTATTCGCCGCCCGACGGATTAAATTCGTCTAGAAATTGCCTGTCCTGAATTTGCTGTCTTGATGCTGGAATGCATTGCCTGATCTGGATCGAAAATGCCTACGAGTACAGCGATACTTTTATAGAGATAGACGAGTAAGAGAGCGGGGAAATATCTTAGATTAGATATCGATCGATTCAGCCAAGGGAT
>ENA-ORBV01011999-ORBV01011999.1-microbial-mat-metagenome-genome-assembly--contig:-NODE-11999-length-13457-cov-4.032436_pt1 | contig 13457 bp, 12 predicted proteins | sample MGYA00237777_ERZ505514 | MGnify/ENA primary metagenome ERZ505514 (study PRJEB26160, sample SAMN06269048) | microbial mat metagenome | isolation source: Oligotrophic lake microbial mat | place...
TGGCGGGACACCTTGAATTCAAGCTGATCTTGCAGTCAAGATTGCAGTCCTGGCAACCAAGAAGACTTCCACTGAGTTCAGCATTTCTTTCACTGAGGGCATCACGCCTTCCAGCAATGTCCTCATTTCAGTCCATTTGGTTTGCAATCTCTTGTCCAAGGAGACGACACCCTTCTCCTTTGACTGCTTGGCTTAGGATTCCCACGCACGAACGATTTCCGGAACCTTCTGTGTTGCTGAACAGCACAACATCAGCATTTTCTTTTTGTTGTTGCTGAAAAAGCACATTTGTGCAAAACGATGTGGACTTCATGTCAGATGAGCTGAAGTTGCATCCCTTCTCCACTTGGGTTGGTCCTTCTTGCTTTTGACAAACAATGAGCCGCACTTTGCAAGGCGCTGTTCTTTAATTGCACAATGGGTCAACAAAATTGACACGTGCAATTTCCTCAAGTTGGTTGGTTTTGTGCCAGAGCTCATGATGCACACCCTCCAGAGCCAGCCCACAAGCAATGGCGCAATGATGTCACACCATGCCATCTCCCCTTTGTGGTGGTGTTGGCTTTGTTGGCTCATTTTTCTTTTGACAAAATGCATGTGGTCTCAAATTGGTGCATCGTTTGTTGAGCAAAACATCTGTCTGTCACAAAGTTTGCAGAAAGATTGGCAATCCACTGGAATGATGGATCATGGATCAGATTCTGGTAGTCAAACAAATGCCTTAGGTTGCTCATGGCATCGTCAAGATGTTCAGCTGTCCAGCAAACTCAAGCTCTTCGTTCATTCTGGCTCCCTCTGACTCAGCTGTCTTGCATTTGTCATCCCAAGTCATGTTGTTCCTGTGTGGTCTCTGTTGTGGCTTGGTTTCAGCTTCATTTGCTTTGGCTCCCTGTCGTTGCTTCACTTTGGCTTCCTGTCGTTGATGTTTCAGTTTTTTTCTTTGCTTTCTGCAGGGCCTCTTCCCTTTCTTGTGATCCGCAAAGGGCTCAATGGGAGCATTTAGCTCAATGGGGAAGGCACAGAGAAAAAAGCCGGAACTGAGAGCAACCACTTGTTTTGGGAAGAAAAAAGAGGAACATTGGCACATCAAATCCACTTGTTGTTGCTTCAGACACTCTTTTTGATGTCAACAGCAAGTCACTTCATCAGGGCTTGCTTCGATGATGATTCTGCCCTGGGCGGCCTTGTCAGCCTTGGTGGTGGCGGCGAACTCGTCTGCTTTAGCAAACCATGCTGAGCAGACAAAATGTCCCACTCCATTCTTCTCTAGACATTGTTTTCTTCCTTTTGCCACCTTGTGCACACACAGCTCACAGAAGCAAGCCTTGCAGTTCTTTCAGCACATGAAGGACAAGTGCTGTTGTTTCTTGGCATTGAACTGGTGCTTGAGGAGATGCTCTTCAGTGTGACCCCCCTTGTCAATTGTCTCAACAGATCAATGGACACAATCCAGTTGATCCTCCTCTGATTTTTTCCTGATTCAGGCATCGTGCTCTTCTGGGCATTGATTGGTTGGGATGTGAGCTGGCATGTGTGGCTTGACAGTTGACTTGATGCCTGCATCGCCGCCACTCCTGGGTTCAACAAGCACATCTCCATTGTTGTCTGTGCCACATGCAAGGGTGTGCGCAATGCCAAGATGTTCCAGGTGCTCATTGCCAAGTTCATCAAAGGTTCTTTTCACACCAATCATAGGAAGCAGCTTGTTCTCTCTGGTTGCTGTCTGTCCAGTAGCCCTGGCAGCCCATCCAGGACTAAGAAGTTGAAGTTGATTCATGGTGTGCTCTCGATGCCAATTCTTGAATTGATGTGTGATGCCAAGGCTAACACACAATGCTCCTGTCAAAACGTTCCAAGCAGATGGGCTTGATCCGTTGATGTCTTTGTCATTTCGCTTTCTAAACTCACGAGCATGCTGCTAGCCGGCATGAAATCCTCGTTCTGACAAGAAGATGGGGTTGATGTCTTTGTTTGTCTTGGAGCATGCTACTAGTGTGAGTGTGCAATGCCACCGAGCATGTGATGCCGACCGAAACAATGCCCACCGAGAGCATGTGATGCCGACCACCGACCGAGAGTGTGTCATGTCGACCGAAATCCTCGTTCTTCTGACAAGAAGATGGCTTACTCAAGAAGATGGGGTTAATGTCTTTGTTGTTTCCAACTCACAAGTCTGCTGCTAGCTGGTAAGTGAAACGTTTTCTGTTGACTTCGTTTTCTGTTAACAGAAAACCAATGCTGAACCCTAAAATAACCCCAGCCTACTATCATCTGGCATGGCGGCATGCAGCACACAAAGTTGGACGACGGCTGGGACAATGATGGTGCGACAATGTGTAGGGATAATGTAGTGACTGTTACTGAAGTTTGTATCAACATCAGCATGATCATGCTGTTTAACGTAGCAATGTTCCAAAGCAGTCCCCACACTGCCGCAACACCAAATCATGGCGGGTGGGCCGGAACAGGCTACGATACGTGTGTCATCATCCATGGGGGTAAATGAGTGAGTTTATTTCCATTTCCTCCTAACCAGAAAATAGAGCGCTGGAGAAAATGAAGTAATTTCGACTTCCCCTCCATGCGGATTATTATGTTCTAGCAAGTAAAGGTGGCTTGATCCAAAGATGTACGCTGACATTGACATGAATGTTGAGATTTTGTCTGCGTATCTATACCTAGTCCGGCTGTAGCCTAGTTGAGATGATTAGCTCGCTGGTAAACTAGCTTGCGAATTCTTTCCCGAACTTGTGGTGGTTGATTATTATGTGGGTTGTTTTGTATTGGTCAGTGTCAGGGCCACAAAGCAGTCTCCATTTTGTCGGACCTCCAAGTCGTCTTGGTACTTGTACAAAGTCAAGGGTTGTCGTTGTAGCGTATAAAGTGCATTTTCGCCCTGAGCATTGCTCTCAGCTCGTTCCAAAAAGGCCGGCAAAGCTTCTCTGGTCTCCTGAACCATGGGACACACCAGGACAATTTGTGTGGCGCCATACTCGGACAATAGCGACATTAATGTTTCCCAAAGAGGATCCAAATCCATGGGATAATAAATCAAATCAGAACCAATGACCACTAAATCATTCTCGGTTGTAGTAGGGATATCCATCATGCAGGCCTGTAAACTTGTGGGGTCGTGCCAATCCAAACGTTTCGCCACCGCTCTTTTGTTGTTGTCGTTGTCGCTTTAAATTGTATTGCAAATTAATTCCATGCCAAAAGGTAGGAATCAATCGATCTTTATCAAAGGTTGCATCCGCATCTGTGTACCAAAAGTCCGTGGCTGTCACGGATGTCGCCTTCAAGACGCAATCACAAACAATGGATGGCAAACCACAACCGGCACCCAATTCCAACACATTTGGCATGCTCGGATTTGCGGCAAATTTGTGTACCAAATACATGGACAAAGCCAAACTACTCGGCCATACCTGGTGTCCCAATTTACCACATCCAAAGGACGTACTTCGAATTCGAATGGTTGCGGCATTATTTTCGTCAAGTGTACTATCCTGTGCTCCGGAAAAGAATTCAAAGTACTGATAGAGAGTGGGATACAAAATTTCCAATTCATCTTCCAATTCTGCCGATTTTAATTCTTCCGGCAAGGCTTGCAATTCTTGGGCTCTTGCCAAAATGTTCATGTCTCCAGCAGTACTGCTACTACTACTACTACTACTACTAGCAGTGTCATGACCGTCTACCAATGTCAAGGTTCGAAGGACAGGTCTTGGCTGTAGAGGCACGGACGATAAAGAGGCTGTCGGTGGGACCACCCAACTTAGCAGAGATAAACATTGCAGCCATAGTAGCAGCACGCTATGCCGTTGCAGATGGCTTGGGCATGCTATCATCGCTCTGGCGATCATTCGTCTACTCCTACGGATTGTTCGTCCTTTTTGTTGTGGGGTCTTGCCTATTGCTGTGTCTTTTACGGTGATGTTGTGCCATTATTTTTGTTGGCGGTTCTCATCACGAAAGGGAAGAGTCAACGGTATCTTTTGCATCCTCAATATAAACATTCAAAAAATGGAAGAACGCACACAAGTCCTTCTCCACCAGAAAACGCCACAACAACAGGTTGTTCATTGGAGCAAATCTCACTGCAAAACACAAAGTGTTAGAACTTTCCAGAGTTGACATAAGACATAAATCTAACCAGTGGATGTGCTGTCACTGTGGGATAGGATGTCTAAAAAGGTGTTGTCAATCTTGAGAATTCTGTTTTTGGCAACAGGGTTGAAACCGTGTGATGTTCAGAAATCTCAAAGTCCCAAGTGCCCAATTCTTGCAATCATTGCTTGCCATCATCATCTTGCACCCTGAAACAGCAAAAATCTTGACACACAGACTATGAACCTTGATTTAACTTGTTTGTTATGAATTTTGTTCCTCGTTTCGCATTGACTTTCAATCAATGGGTTTTTCGTTTTGATGAGTTTTCATTTTTGTGTGGATGCATCAGGCTCAAATGCACTCAAGCGCATTGTCAGACATGCAGTGAGTAGTGAGTTCTTGAAACAAATGAAGGACCGACATGTGCCTATCCAATCTGTCTGGATGTGGCTGTTGACAATGTCATGCGTTGACTCAAAAAAGAGAATGAAATGAGACAAATGAAATGAGCATTGATTGATGCATTTGGGTGAAGTTGATCAGTTGCTTTTGCGGCTGCTAAAGACATCAGTTTTGATGGTTGCCCCATTTGTGAACACCATGACAGAGAATTTTGACTGCAAGTTACATCTGTGAGCAACTCGGAAGTCACAAATGTGTGATTTGTTTGCACAACAAAGTGTCTCTGTGGATTTGTTGAATTTTTCTTCTTGGTGTTCCTTCCTTTGAGGGTTCCAAATGGAGAAGGAAAATCCAGTGTTCTGCATTTTTCTCTTTTCTTGCTCCTGTTAATGCATTTCCTCTTCCTTTGGAAATTGCCAAGAGGAACACCAGATTTGAGGAAAAGAAAAGACAGCTGAACTTGAGTTGTTTTCATGTGAACTCACAAACACTGGTCAATGTTTCTAGTCAACATCAAGATGTTTTGAACATTCATTTGCGAGGACACAAGTTAGCAGCCAACAAGACAAACAAAAACACACAATTTTGTTGGCTTGCCACTTCACCTAATGAGCACATGACCAATGTTGTTTTGATGAGGAATGTTGTTTTGATGAGGAATCAAACTTGCTTGGTTTCTGCACAACTCTGTCATTGCCAAGGTTGGTGGTCTCATTCAATGCAAACAACAAAAACATGTGCATTGTTTGCTGATCAATTTGCTGTTGTGTTGACAATTGTCAAAAATCATTCAGATCTCAGGCATGTTTCATCGGGAGCAGGAAATGGAGGAAAACACGGTCAGTCATCATGGCAGTTCTTTGTTTTCTTCAAGGAAAAAGGAATGAAAAAGTGGGGGCCAAAAAGAAAATGCAACCAAGCTTTGTGCATTTCACACATGAATTTCAATTGCAGCAAAAGACAACTGCGTTGACCAAACCAGAGTTGTTTGTTTGCTGTTCATTCTTGCTGATCTTGATTGAATTTTCTCAAAATGTGATGTCGATTCAACAAAAGAACAACTTGTTGTGATTGCCTTGTGAAATCAGTTTTGGCACACAACGATGTCCTTCATATGTGAATCATTAGCAACTAGGGCAACTGCACTGCAACCGCCATGATTGAATCCTTGCCAATTTCTTTTATCCATTAGTCTGCAGCAGCAACTGCTGCTAGAAACTAGCTAGCTAATTCCAGCAAGATTAAATCCTCCGTCCCACGACCGAATACGACCGAACAACAAACAGTTCTACTAGCGAATATAAGAATTTAGCATACAAATAAGAAGAGTAAATATCATTTTTACAATGATTTAAAAAAGAACCAACGGAGGAATCTGTGGCTGAGTCTTGCTCGACAAATTGGTTTTTACTTCAAACTGACTCATAATAACAGCTGTTCACGACTGATTACATAGCCGCTCACTTTAACTTTGGCTGAACAATATATTCATTTACTTATTATCTTTCTGGATGACGTGGGCAGTCTGAATGTGACGCCTGGTTTTGTTCAATCGACACGTCAACGTCGAGAACCCAGACGGCAAATGACTATTCTGGATTGGTTAAATGAGAACCCGGTGACATCTGGTTTCTTTCCTTTACTGTGCGCCAAAGTGACTTGCCACCTTGTCGCCAATCCTGCATACATCAATGGGTCACGATCAACAAGTGTTGTTTTCTACTGAAATTTGAAAAATACTGACTCATTGTTTCTGCTTTCTTTCACTGTTGTTCGTACATTATATCCCATTGTCTCCACCGTCTGATTCTGATCCCCAAAATTCCCTCGGCTGTAGATCCCCTGCTACAGCATAGTTTCAACAGTTGGATGAAGTGGTGGGTCATTACTGAGGTGGCAATCGCTGAACTTCTCTCAACAAACAACACCGGTACTTCTTGGACTAAAACTACTGTATGTGTGAACGGAACCAAGAATGATGTGGAGCATCATCATCTATCTCTGACCCAGAAGTGTTTTCCCAGTGAGCTACTCCAGTTAGCTACCCAAGTTAGCTAGCGAGCCCATCCGTTGTGTTTGAAAACAGTCTGGCTGACAGTCCTCACAAATTTAAAACACACTCTATAGGTATCCCACAAAAAAACACCAACGTACTTTTTCCTCCCATCCAAAGCCATCACATCATAATGTTTTCCACCAAGATGAATTTCGCACTTCAGCCCAGCAAGTCGTTTGACAATGAAGACGAAGATGTCAGCAGCACTTGTTACAGTAGTAGCTCGGACTACGACAGCAGCAGTGACGATGAAGATGAGTGGATGAAGGACATGGCACTCGAACTCCTCCAGCATCAACAAAGCATGAAGAGAAATGGCATTCCCAGCCTCGATGTCATTCCCAAGAACATGGCCGTCACAATCTCTTCTTCTCAAGCCGCCCTGCCGGATCCCACCGTGTCTTCGACCCGTCGCTTGTATGACACCCAAAAGACATCCGTCTACATTCAACAAGACACTCCCATGACTGACAACCATATCAGCGACAGCAACAAGTCATCCTCCAAGACCAGCAGCACCATCAAGACTCCTCAAGACACTCTCAACGAAATTCTCCAAGACTTGAGCTTGCCCCAACAGGCATCCGCCTTGGAACAAGAAGGATATTGGAACAAGTACTTTTTGCCCGTCACCGCCGAACGTCAATGTCATTATTCCCTCGAGTTGACCAAGGCCGTCCGTGCGATTGACTTGCAGGCCCTTCAGGCTGTGGCCGAATCTTCGGGCAACGACTGTCAATGGATGAATGCTTGCAATCGCCAAGGCGAATCACTGGTCCACGTTGCTTGTCGACGATCCCATGTGCCCTTGTTGGAATTCTTTTTGCAACAAGGCGCCACCTTGCAGGTTCGAGATGAATATAGCAAAACACCTCTCCATGATGCTTGCTGGACGGCATCTCCCAATTTTGAGATGATTGACATCGTCTTGAAAGAAGCACCTGCCTTGCTTTTTGTCAAGGACTTTCGGGGATTTACTCCCCTCGACTACATTCCCCGCGATTGTTATCCCGCGTGGAACACCTTCCTCCAAAGTCAAGCCTCGTCCTTGCGACTGGCCGTCCAATATTTAAGCTTGGAACGGGCTCGCCATCAGTTGCATTCGTCCCACCAGAAATTGCACGTCCTGTTGCAAGACTTGTAAAGAAAAAGGTGTCGTCAGCAACACTACTGCTGCTGCTGCTGCTGCTCAAGGAATTTAGCACAGAGGCAGTTTCGGCAAAAGGGTACCTCTTCTTTTGAATACACGTGAACATACAGCATGTTGCCCCATAGAGCCATTGCACAAACTTCCCATTATTAAAAATTAACATATAGAATTGATAGAATAACCACCAGTTCCCGAAGCCTATAATCTCACTATAGTGTAACTAGCGAGGTGGAATGTGTGTCGTTTTGAACTTGCAAAACTAATCGGCATATCACAAGAACTATAATTATGTTTGGAATGTATCTGCTAACATAGAGATGGCGTGTGAATCCAACATACGTTTTCCATGTGGCGAATTCTGTTTTTCAGTTCCATCCACACTGTCGATTGATTCGGTAGAGATATGCCATGATATTTTTCTTTTGGAGTGTATATTGCTTTAATGGCGACTTGACATTCATTTCGACAATTCCACTACACATGGCAAACAAGGTCGCATCATAGATCGAAGGTTTGTCGCCCAACAGATACTTTTTGTTGTGGTCCAAGAGTGCATCAATGGCATCGACAGCATCTTGGCCCAAACGTTCCACTTCTTGGGGTGGATGGCGTCCCATGCCTTGTTGCCACAATTGGGACAAGATGGCTTTTCGCGAGAAGCGCTCCAAACAAGTGCGCAAGGGCCACGGCAAAAAGTGAAGGGTCGCATTGCATTGAATATACTCTTGAAAGCCCGCGTCATTTTGGTATCGCCAATAGCCAATAATCCAGTACAAGGAATCTTCGCACAGGGCCTTGACGGCCATTCCTAGACCGTGTTGTTGGGGAGTCAATTTATCATGACATTTCAGCTGGTGTTGGACTTGTGAAGCATAACTGGATTTGGTCATGATGTAGTCCAGGATAAAAGTGGAGTCCGCCACCAAAACGCCATCGATCTTGCAAGTTGGCAATTTTCGTTTTTGGTTGGTCCAAATAGATGTCGATGAAAATGGGGGGCAAGTGTACTTGAGACCTGCCAATCGTAGAAAGGTCTCCACTTTGATCCCAAATGGACTGCACGATTTGTCTCCATAAGGTTGGCCGGCAGGAGGATCAAATCGATACAAAATAATGCCTTTTTCTTGCTGCAGTTTCTGGGCTTTGGACGACACTGGATGGTTGTGATGGCGCCGCTGAACCATCCATGCTATCACAAAAGCCGACGTAGCTACAGCTGTCGCGGCAGCTGCCACAACAAGACTGCTGCTGCTGTTGCCAGTAGAGCTACTGCCGGTTTGAGTGGCCATTCTTCTACTATTCTAGTATTTATTGTAGTGATAGCTTAATTGCAAGGGACTTTCATTTGCTGCTACAAAAGATTTGCGAAGAATAACTCACTACATAAAAGATCCTACTACGTAGTACAGTATGTACGTCGTAGCTGTTCCCATCACGACTCAGAAGATTGTTGGTGCTTATGTCTATTGACTATTCGAATCGAAGGAAAAAAGATTCACACTAGTCAGCGAAACTTGGGCTTCTTTACCATTTGTCCTCTACTAGCGGGCTTCTTGGCCATTCATCTTGTAGCCCACCCCCGTCCCCAACCCTCTCACTCCAATGGGAGGCCAGTGCAGCCACTGCCAAATGGGGCGACCTTCTGGTCAGTGGATTCTTCACCCGCAGCGCTCATGCAACGCCAACACATCAAAATTCAAGATCCTGGTGCCGTCACCTGTGTCCACACAAATCCAACGAAATGTCTCATTGAATCTGAAAATGTGAAGAAAGGCAAGCAAACTCATGGTGATTTTGTTCTTTTGATGTGTCTGTTGATGGTGTGCTTGCACCTGAAGCAATGGACGACTTGAAGTGCATTGCAGAACTGCTCAGTGGAAAATGAGGTCAGACCTGTTCTGCAATCTTTGGACACACCAGGAATCTCGGCCGTTGTTGTGCGGGTCCCCAACATCCGCCTTCATGACAGCTGCACCAAGAATCACACTGTCGGTGATCATCGCTGCCTTTGGGGTGAAGAAGGTGTCTGCTGCCTCCACAATCAGCACTTCTCACTGGGTGTTCCTCTGTTTGATCCTGACAGCAAGATGCTCCAAAGCAATCAGATCCCCTAATCAAATGCTTACCTTCTAGCTAGCTACTGTAGTGTGCCAACATCAGCACACTGCAGAAGCAACGGGAAGCGCTTCAATCACATTGTTTTGTTGTCCCTGTTGTGTTCACCCGGGGGCTGCAATTTGCGCTTCATGTTTGAGATCTAGTGTGCATCGTTTTGTTGGATTTTGCCCACCAGCGCGGAAGCGTCGGTGGCGTGCTGTGCTGTCCCGGCTACTTGCTTTTGCTCTGCTTCCTTTTGCCAAACAGAGGCTCCAGCTACAAGCGGATCTGGTTTGTGTCTAAGCAAACCTGAACACAACTCTCCAGAGAACGGAAGAGTGCATGAGGGCCGAGAAAGATGATAAGGAGAGGATTAAAGCATTTTTTTTGAAAGGGGGGTGTTCTTCATTGCTGCTTCTTTCCCACCTGAGTGGTTCAAGGGGCGCTGTTCAATCCGTGCAACCGTGACCCCGGAGGCTGCACCAGTTTCTTCTGTAGAAATGGAAAATGTTCCACATGGGGACCGCTCTGTTAGTGATGTCTCTCCCTTGGCGATGGTCCCGACAATCAGTCAATTGTTGGCCTCAACAACCGACCAGTCGACTCGGATGCTTCTTAACAAAGAAACAAACCTAAATGCTCCTGCCTTCTAGTGCTGGATGTTTGTCACTTTCTTCCTGTTTCGAAGCCCCAGAAGACGGCAGATTGAATTGCATTCATGAGACTTAAAGAAAGCTTGTGTCCATTTCACCCCCCTATCCGTTCTACCGAATTGGCGGCCAGCATTGTGAGGATGCTGAGAACTTTTCTTCTTGACATGATGAACAGCTGGGTCCGTCAAAACGAATCTCTTTTCACCATTGCATTCCTCTAGAGCTCCTTGCAAGTCAACGACCATGAGATTGCCCTTGCTCTCTTCGTGAGAGAAATGAGAGAAGGCGTGGAGGCATTCCGGGTCATTGACCATGAGAGGCAAGAAAGCAATGGTTTGGACTCCCTCTGACCCAGCTGATGACGTCTCAGACGATTCATCGTCATTTTTGCTACCTTCTTCACAATGGCGTCAAGCGATTCGTCCCGAGCAACAAGATCCGCTTTATCTCTATCCAGCAATTTGCCTGCGGATGCCAGATTTACTCCGCTGCCGATCGGCAGCGCCCCGCTTTGTTTTGCCTCCAGCCGAAGGTCGCTGCAGTTGGCAGCAAACTTTGCCCATCGGCCTTCAACAAGGGGTTCGACCAAAACGTTGTAAGAACATTCATTGAATGAATCCTCCAACTCGAAAATTGCAGGATCGAGAAACCGCATCTCCACGAGGTCGCCTGCATGATAAGAAGGTGCCTTCCGTTTCAATGCCTCGTTGAATAGTTTGGCGTATTTTGATGCGGCAGCCTGTGTTCTCATAAAAGTCTTGTGATAAGCATGCTGGCTACTTTGCAAGTAATCGGGCCCTTCCTCATCCTCGACGAAGCGCGACTCTTTTGCGACCATTTTTGGCCCGAAGAAATTACCTTCGCTGTCAATGTAGCGAAACTTGAATGCTAGACGTTCAGCGCCCTCGCCAAAAGCTCGCTTCTTCCAAGCAACTCCGAATGAAAGTGGACATTTTCGTTTCACTGGGAAGCCCGATCTGCGCTTTGTTGCTAGATTCAGACATTCCTGATTAACATGTCGCTCGCACGGGTCACTTGCAAGACACTCTCCACAAAAGAAGCATCCAAGGCACCCTTCACAAATCGAACCATTGTTCCATTCAAGATTGTTGTAGTCGGGGTCGGCTACATCGCTGAAGCACTCTCTGCAACGTGGATCAACCACTTGAGCAAAATCGTCACCAATTGGGTTCCACGTGCATGCGCCCTTGACGCAGTTCTCAAGATCGGTCACGTGGAAAATCTTCCAACATTTACAGTCCGGAACTATGCTTTCATCATCGGCATCCAGCCTTTCCCTCTTGACATCCGACCGGACAACCCTTCCTTTCCCAGTCTGGAGACTTGTCAGTGCCATCTTCGAAAGGAGGGAGGAACTGACAGAACTTGCTACAATCTGAGACAGCGAATTAACATGCATTTGCGACTGATTGAATGAAGCGATTGAACCACAGGCATTCGCTTCATCTGCCATGAGCTTCAAGGTCTTGAAATTTGATTTGGGACCTGCCATGCTGATGAATGTCATGTTTAACCGTCGTCCAAAAAGCAATTCCATCTTTCCGATGAGTTTCACAATCTGTTCATTGTCGGGATGGCCCGGATTGTCAATTTGGCCATCTGAAGGATTGCCGTCGCTTAAAAAGAGGAGTGAAAGGGCGCAAGATCCATGGCTATTTTTATCCAGCAAAACCTTAGCCTTTTTGATTGCAGGGATGCACAATCCATGTCCACATGGTTTCATAGAATCCCACTGCAGCAGAAGCACCCCAAACACCGTTGTTAGCAGTTGCTTGGTCAAGGACATTTAAAAAATGCATCCGGCTACCATGGTCACTCACCTCTCGAAAATCGACCAACTTGTTGCACAGCACCCAATCCATTGGCTCTCGATCGACAACAGCAGTTGCATCTTTTCGCATCGCAACTACAGTGACAATGTCATGCAGCGAGCAAGTGCCAGATTCCGGTTGACTTTTCACAAAATCTTTTGCCAGGCTGGTCCAAACCCCATCACTTCTGCACCTGGCATAATCTGCATCGTCCCGGCACATGGATCCAGACATGTCAATTGCCATTGCTGTGTGGCTTCGCCACAGAGTCTTTTGGGAGCAAATGTGCCCTGCCAAACACTCATGAGCGAGTGTCATGTCAGCGGGCGTGTGGTTCTGGCTATTGTCTATCATGATTGGCTTGACAAAACGTGTGCCAGAGACGTGCTTCTTGACTTTAGACTCGTCCTGATTTTCTTTCCAGCTAGTGATGGCCTTGTTAGCTTTAGAATTCCAAATGAACACATGGCCTGCGTATGTGAACTTGATCCTCCCTTTCTTCTGCTTCTCGGCCATTCCATATCGTCGCGCTTCCAGCTGGGTGATTTTTTGGATGTCTCTTTCTTCACGTCGCTCCTGGTCATGCTGAGTAGAGCCAAGCGCCGAATCTTGGGTTAAGTTGGAGTCCATGATGAACAAAAAACCAGCGATGTGAGCATGTGATCTTGCTGATGCATCATCGATGTCTACTAAGCAAGCTGATTTCTATGGTAGCGCGCCGTGGAGTGTCATTGTGGTGGCAGATCGTGACATGAAGTGAAAATTTCCGTGCGGTAACAAATCTTCTGTGTAATCAATGCCGCGACGAATAGACTAGTCTAGTAGTAGACTAGTAGTAGACTAATAGATAGATAATAGTAGACTCTAGCTAGTAGCACAGGTCTGCAGCATTGCTCTACGACGCAACTACTAGCTAGTAGCTAGCTAGCTACCACTCCGAGTAGTAGCTACTACTAGCTAGGTGTTGCGTAGCCGGTTCGCAAAAATCAGTCCCGGGAGTTGTATGGAAAGAACACCACCGAAGGTGGAAGCCCTCAACACCACAAAATTGAAAAATCAACAACAACAAGAGAAAACAGAGTCTATTTTGTTTTTTTTCGCAGAGAGGAAGCAAAAGGTCGCAGTAAATTTTAAAGACATCTAGGTAGGTTAAC
>ENA-ORBV01012000-ORBV01012000.1-microbial-mat-metagenome-genome-assembly--contig:-NODE-12000-length-13456-cov-6.217356_pt1 | contig 13456 bp, 8 predicted proteins | sample MGYA00237777_ERZ505514 | MGnify/ENA primary metagenome ERZ505514 (study PRJEB26160, sample SAMN06269048) | microbial mat metagenome | isolation source: Oligotrophic lake microbial mat | place...
ATGTTGAGGGCTTCCACCTTCGGTGGTGTTCTTTTAGTCACGTGCGTGACTCATGTTGCCACAACGATGAAAACACACTTGACTGCAACCGTGAAACAACCGACTATTACTGTTATTATCTTTATCGATACTACTGTAGTAGCTAGTAGCTTTACCATCCTTTCTGTGAAAAGAGAAGATTTTGCGACGCATCTATAGTAGGAAGACAATCGAGAAATGACAGAAGCTTTACCACCACAAACGGAACAAAGTCCAGGAAGCAATACTCATACTAGCGTTTTACTCGACGATGATTATGTGTTGCATGATGAGGACGATGATGCATACGACAGTCAACAAGAGGAGGCTGCAAGAGAGCGAGAAGATCGCCTTCAGGAACGACAACTTTTACGATTCATGGGGCGACCCTATCTAGCCAATTCAACAAATTGTTGTTTGTCGTTGGTGACTACAACAGCATCGCTGCTACTTGGAGCATGCTTAGGTTTGGGAGCCTTTTTTATTTTGGAATCAAGTCATGTCTTGGATCACGTCCTGTGGACAACGCCATCATCATTGGCAATGCCAAAATGGAAGGGCCTTCTTCTTGCGGCGGCTCGTTTGTCCATGGGGGGTTTGCTGTCCAGCATTTGTCTGTGGTGTCTCCCCTGGTCTCCAAGAAACAGGATCTGTCATTTTTATCACGATTTGATTTCGCTGGATCCTCTACCACGAGAATCCAATAATAGCATCCAGACAAACCTTGTAATGATTGTAGCTGCCTGGGTGATATTATTGGTAGGATCGCCCCTGGGACCCGAAATGGCCCTTGGAGCACTGGCAAGTCTTTTGGTCAAACTCCTCCTCCTTACCCATACTTGCAATAGTATGCTGTTCGAATGGAGCGTGCCTTCCAACACAACCAAACGACAGCGCCGCCGTACAGGGTCCATTTTGGTACAGTCCAGTATTGCCGGGGCTTTGACGTGTCTTCTGCCCTCCCCTCTGCTCGGATTGTTGGCGGTGCAGGAGTTGGTACTGTCGGCACGGCCTCATGATACGACCATTGACGCTGTCATACTGGAAGAGCAAAAACAACAAAGGCGACACACCCATGGCGTCCAAGACGACAACGACGACGGCGACGAGGATGGAGAATCGAATGCGAGCTCAGATGATGATCCAATGCAAGTTCCACTCCTACCGACCCGTCCATCCATGTTGCCACGACAAACGCGCCTGTCGTCTCTGGATCATGATTACATGGAAGTACTATTCTTCTCCATTTGCACGGCGGTCACCACCTTTCTAGTGCTCAAAGAACTCAGTGCAGTGAGTCGTGCTGGATTCTACACGACCTGGTTGGAGGAGTTTCAGGCTGTCTTTCAACCACACCGCCCAACAAATCCCAAAGACTATCTGCTGGCGATACCCCTGGGGATGTTAGGGGGTATCATGGGTCTCGTCATGCTCTCCTTGACTGCCATTGGTCGTTGGATTCGGTGCAGGGCAAGTCGATGGTTGCATCAACAATGTCGCCAACCCGTTTGGTTAGGGCCAGTCGCCGCCTCTACCCTGGCTGGTACGCTCGTGGCAGGGTTGACTCTTTTGGTACCAGCACCATGGATGATCACCAATAATGGCGTCCAGTTGTCATTGGTTTTGTTGCAGCAACAACAACATCAACAAGAAAAGGAAGATCTCTTGTCTGAAATTACGATAGACAGATTGCTAATTCTCGTGGGGTGCCGAATGGCGAGTCTTATTGTGTTGCTCGGATTCGGCGGTTGGTTTGGAGGTCCTGTTTTTCCGCTGGCAAGTATTGGAGTTTGTCTGGGGCTCGTCGTTGCCAAAGCCTTTGCTTTCATTCCACTGTCTTTGGCGGTTCCTTGTTGCATTGCTGCTGTCCTTGGGGCAGCCGTTCCGCTTCCCTTTACAATCGCTGTGGCGCTGATTCAAATTTTTGCATTGGACCTGGATCAAGCAGGTCCAGTCTTGGTAGCTGGCGTAGTGGCTCACGGCGTCACTGGAGGGTCGGGATGCATTCGATACTTGGGGCAGCGATTGATAGGGATACGAAGAGATTACACTTCTGATGAGGAGGAAGAAGAAGAGTTAGCTGAGCAATTGCTAATGGCCCCGTCGGACGACGATATGTTGCGTGAGATTCGATCTGCTATTTTTGGAGGTTTGACCTAGAGTTCTAATTTTATTTCTCTAATTTTGCAACATACGAGAAAGTCCAGAGGCGCGTTCAAAGACTCCGACACCAATGCGATGAACTGCACTTCGAAAGAGTCCCCACGTAATGAATCATTATGGGGACTATTTGATAGGATCAGGAATATCCAACACGCGGAACGTATTCTTGACCAGATAGTGGTACTCATCGTTGGTCATGCCAACAGACTGTACAGATCGAGGCAGTCCAGATTCACCTGCTGAAGTACTGGCTGGTTCAGCTCCGTGGCTTGCATCACCCAAAAAGAGAACAACCTCTAGAAGAATGCAAGTCAAGGCTTTCCACTGCGCGGTTTCCAGTTTTGCCGCAGGTCGAGAGAAACTAAATGTATAGAGCAGTCCTTGTAGTCTTTGTTCTGCCTTTCGTCGCGTTTCCACTGCCTGGCCTAGCTCCTTTAACGAGCGTGAAAGATACATTCGGAGCATAGCCATAAATCCATTCGAGCGTGACAATTCTAACTCGGAATTTGGTGTTGCGGTAATTAAATAACTGCCTGTGCCAGTATCCATATCATGCTCTCTCTTGAGACGTCGGAGAAAGGCGCCGGACTCCGGCGTGATCAAGGGCGAGAGGCATTCCCAAATGATCCGAAAGGCGCGCGGAGGGGCAACCACGGCTTCCTCTTCATCCTCTTCGTCCCCCATGAGATCCCAGAATCCGAAGCCACCCTTGCTATCATTGTCACTATTTTCATTGAGGTGTTCCTCGTCGTCGCTCACAGGGTTTCCTCCTGTGTATCCATCATCTGGAATAGATACAGGCTGATTTGGATATCTCCATTCCGGTTTGTCGCTGGACTTCATTTTTTCGGCTGCTTCTTGCTCTTCAATGCCCTGAAGAATAAGTTGCTGCCGGTATTCTTCCGGTGACAAACAAGAAAATTCCAATTCGGCCTCAACTACTTGTGGATTGTCGTTCAAGTCTTGGGATGGTAATGTGCCCGCTATTTCCATCATATCGGCCAGGGAATTTAAAATCAATGGCTCTCCTTCTGCGTCGTCTTTGTATTCTTCTTCCTTTTCGTCTCGTTGGTGTTGCTGTTCAGTTGCGTTGTTAGCAGTGTCATTCTTGAGAGCGGTACTAGCGATACGTTTATTGTGGTCCATTTGTGGCTCATATCCCTCCACTGACATTGCAGATGATTGGTTGATGCTGGCAATGTCGACTTTTGGCTGCCCATTTGGATGACTGGGTTCACGCTCCTGAATTCGATCTTGCTTAAAGACGGACTTTTTCTTCCTTGTGTTTTCTGGTTCCTCTTGGTCATCATCGAGATTTCCTTCCAAAGGCACTTGCTGAATTTGAACTGCTGATGAGTACTTGGGTCTCTTCAGGATGCTCTTGAGTTCCTTTGGGTTGTCGTGGTTGTCGTGTTTAGAAGACGGCGAAAATTCCTCGTCCACATTTTCCTGGGAAAAGGCTACAAGTGATTCTTGCGGCAGCCATGGTCCACTGATTCCTCCGTCACTTTCATTTGACACAACTTCGTTGACATCCGAGCTTTGTGGATCCTTCAACCCCATCCATTGGCCCATCTTGACTCGAACTGCTTCTACGTCATTGTCATTCTGAATTTTGCTTTCCCCAACCTTATTATTGGAAGCCTTTCGAATTTTAGGGCGAACGTAACTCATTCTTCTTTCCTTCTAATTTCAGAAATTATGTTGTTCAAGATAACTTTCCAGGGGGTTGTATGGTTTCTTGGCTTTAACAACAACTAACTAGCTACGTAAAAGACTAACAACTAGACAAACTGTTCTAGCTATATAGGGTTGATGGTTTATGTGGACAGCAACCCCGCAAGTTGTTGGTCTGTGTTTTCACGGTCGTTGTTCCACGACTGCGTCCTTCGATCGTTACGTTGGCGAAACGTGCGGCCTGTCACGACATCATTAGGACGCACATTTGGCCATGATCCAATTGGTTGTGCACTGGATCACCAACCCTTAGTAATTTTGTTCTTCCATAGAGCGCTACTAGTACTAGCTAGTAGTTACACTTGACTATCTAGCAAGTACCAGGAGGAGGAGGAGGAGGAGTGCTGGACAGAGCACCCTTGACTATTTATCCAAGTGCCTTGGCCCAAGGTTTCCAGCATGGCTCTACTTTGTTGCAATCACATCTTTGGCATAGACCGTACTATTCACGCAGCAATGTTTTCAGTGGAGCACCGTCCTTCTTCTGGATGCTTGATAGGATAGACAGGTCGCACTTATTGCTCCAGAAGCTTGAAACCTACCTAACCAACTTCCATGGGCGGGCATGCAAGCAAAGAAGGGGTCTCCTATCTCGACGCTTCCAGCATGACTTCGAACAAAATATGACAGCAGTCTCATGTTCTTTAGTCCTGAATCCAACTGCCAATCGAAGCCGTCATTGACCCTTTACAATTGAAATGAAATTGATTCGCGTACCAAACGTAAACCCTGCCCGTTATTGAGTTGTAAAGAATCGATTTACGCTTTTTATATCACAAATTACTACTCAAAATAAAACACCAGTGAGGAGGCCCGCTGTGCCCATAGCCTCCCTATCGCTGAATGGAAATGACACCGCGCAACAGCTTCTTGACAGTCGTTGTGAGTCTCGTCTTGTTGATAAGATCTCCTGACTGTCTAATTGCCTCGGCCGTGGTTGGATAGGGGTGAATCACGGCAGCCAGAGCACCCAATCCAGTCTCAGACTGCATCGCCAGGGTGACCTCACTGATCATATTGCCGGCTCCTTCACCGACAATGGAGGCGCCCAAAATCTTGTCGGATTTGGCGCCGACACGAAAGCGTACCATACCTTGGGTCTTGCTTTCGCATTTTGCCCGATCGTTGTCTTTGAAATGCTTCTCAAAGATACGATATTCAATGCCCTGTTCTTTCAAGTCCTTTTCATAAAGACCGACGCTGGCAATCTCGGGAGTCGTGTAAGTGGCATATGGGATCAAGAGATCCGACATTTTTTCTTTGCCCAGGAATAGTGCATTTCGGATGACTGCTCGGGCCATAAAGTCAGCAGCGTGCGTAAATTTAAATTCTAAGTGGAGTGGAGGAAAACATTGTGAGGGACGTTTCCAATAACCTAAAAAGGAAAGAATAACATTGCATTCTTTGCAACTTACCAGAACAGCAATCGCCGACACCAAAGATACGCGGGTTGCTCGTCTGAAGCTTATTGTTGACGAGCAACCCCTTTTTGACATCGTAATCGACCTTTGCGGCTTCTAGATTCATTCCGGTAACGTTCGGTCGCCGTCCCGCCGATACGAGAAGTGCATCGAACGCAAACGTTGTGGGGCTGCCCTTGCCTTTTTCCAAAACTTCCAATTTCATTTCTGGGTATCCATTCTCCAAGACTTGCCCCGTCAATTCAATTTTCACATATGTAGCAATGGATAGTTGAAAATCGACACCGTCCTTGACCATTTGATCTTTCACGACTTGAGCGAGATCTTCGTCTTCTTTGGGGAGAACACGGCCAGAACGACCAACCACCGTTACAGACACACCCAAACGTTGCATGGCCTGGGCCAACTCCATTCCGATAACGCCAGCGCCAATCACTAACATTTTCTTTGGCTGCTTGGTGAGGTTAAAGACTGTTTCATTGGTCATGACGATCGGGCGAGGGTCACCACCAGAGTCCATGGCTGTGGCCTTGTCGTGAAGTTCCTTCAAGCCTTGCACAGGAATGAGGCTCGGATATCCACCCGTGGCCACGACAGCGCGCTTGAAGGTCAATGTCTTGCCATTGACTTCGACCGTCTTTTCGGATGTAAAAGTTCCACGTCCCAAAAAGATTTGCACTCCCAATTCCTTGCTGTATCGTTCCGCCGAATCGTGATGACTAATGGTGCTTCGAATCCTACGGACCCGTTCCATGACCTTTTCAAAGTCCACTTTGACGGCACTGGGGTCCAAAGATATGCCTGCTTCTTCCAAATGCTCCATGTCGCCCCTCAGTGTATGCGCCAAGTTGGCACTGTGAATTATTGCCTTGGACGGGACGCATCCGACATTAAGACTAGAAGAAGGCGAAAGGAATACAATGACGATGAGCCAAAAGGAGATACTACTCGAGTAGGAGGGCAAAAAAAGGAAAGTGAAAATTTTTCTTACCAATCTCCACCAAGCATGTTCTCTTCAATCATGGCGACTCTCGCCCCAACTCCCGCCGACCCAGCCGCCGTGATGAGTCCGCCCGTTCCTCCTCCAATGACCACCAAATCATAGGTGTAACTACCATCACCTTTATGTGGCGTCGGATCTTCCCAACAGGGTGGATGAACATTATCCAAAAGGGTCGTGTTGAATTTATCCAACGGCCAAACTTGACTGACCACATGTTGATCCTTGGGGGATATGGTCTCGAGATTATCGGATCCTACCAATCTAGGAAGCAACGATGATGCCGTCGATTCCGTTGCATCTCCTCCACCTTCAACAGTATTATCCGTATCATTGGCGGCGTCTCCTTTAATCGATCGAACGGGATCTAAAAAATCCGACCATCGGACAAATTTGCCGACATCATCTTTCATGCGACCTCCACGTTCACCGTCGGGAACAAACCGATAAAACAAGTGTTCGTCTTTGAATTCGTGATCTCGCAGGACGTGTTCAAATAAATGAAATTCACTCACCAACGATCTTCCTAATAGGATAGCGTCTTCCCTATTTTGAGCGTGTCCCGCGGCGAGAAGATAATCGACAGCTTCACTTCCGACGAACACTTGTTTGTAGGTCTTCAAATGATATTTTCGGTCCTTGATATCGACATTCTTCTGAAAGTCGGCAGCAATATCCCGTAAACTGGCGTTGAATTCTTCATCGGCAGCTGTATCCATCATGATTAATTATTTATTTTCAAGTTAATCTTCTTAAATTAATCTTATAATGAAAGCTATCGAACAATAATATTGTAAGAACATGCAGGCTCTTGTACCTGTCAAATCAATCAATCAATCAACTGAATGCAAGAACTCCAACTGTGGATGACTTTGCCCGAGCGATATCTTAGTTTTATTAGTGCTTCGTTGTGCATCACGCATGGTGTTTTTGCCCAAGCAGTTTGTGTTCAAAACTGCCCGAGATGGGAGAAGCACGGAGTTTGGAATCTTGGAGTCAAGGAAGGAAAAAGATTTCAGACACCCACCCGAGCAACAATTACCTCAAATGTTTTTTACAGAAAATCATCATCAATTGAATCATGACGGTGATGGATGCCGACAACGACGGTGAGGGAAACATCAACGACACGACTATGCTCAACAAACAAACCAGTTGAGTGGCAGAAGAAGAAGTTGTGGTTGTCTGGTTAGCAGGAAAGCAAAACTGTATAGATATATAGAAAGTTAAAGAAAGTTCATTGATTTTGTGGAAACTTGAAAGGAGGGTCCATCACTACTCTATATAGTAGAGTATCCTTGAACCAAAACAAGCGGGAATCTACGCAACAACGAGTTCAATACCACACGTAACTACTGACCTGTCCTTTTTGAAAACGATGAATGCTTCCTTGCGATACAAAACGACGTTACAATTGCCTTTCGTAATAGTCTGGCTGGCACTTGCCTCGTTATTATTATGCTTGGCGCCCTTATGCAACGCCCATCATCACACGGTTCTTACCGCCACAACACATATCCAACAAAACATCCACAACCACCAAAGATATGATTTATTATCCAAGATCAACAATTTTCCTCGTGGTGGAGGATTGTTAGCAGGCTACAATCCATTTGGTTACAAAATTACAACATTGGGAGAAGATTTTCTCAAGTTTGATGGGTCACGTGATTCGGATATTGGATGTCTCTTATCCACGCTCAGGGCCAGAAAACGCTTTGCATCCATCAAAGAACAATGGCTGGAAATTATGCGCGTCTCCAAATCGGGACAAAATATGAGAATTTATCGACAATTACAAGCACTCCTAGACTTTTGCCTCCAGGCCGGTCTCATTGACTAGTTAGTACATGTAGCAGTAAAGTTGAAAGGAAGCGTTCCAGTACTGTGGTTTTTATCTCTAACTAACATTCTATTATCATGTTTCCAGTGCGGCTCAAGGGGATCTCCATCAGTCTTGCTTTTGTGATTCTTCGTTTTGTTCAGATGTGGGTGAAACCGCAGCAGCAGCAGCAACTACATCAGCAGCAGCAGCCGCGTCGCCGGGCAATTGGGCAGGTGCAACAGGCTTATCTTCGGCTTCCAATACTGGTGACGACGGTGTGCTTTCCAGCGCTGGTGGAGTTGATAGCACCAAGTATGGTCGTCGCCTGGACCATAACAATTCCAACTTTCGTTGAGCCATGTCAGGGTAGTAGTACCTCGGAATTTCTTGAAAGAGGTGAATGGACTTGCGAGTTGTCACCAAAAGGAGCATGGAGGATTTCGTTGTCGGTAGAATACAAATACCGTGAATGGCATCCGATAATTGACAGTCCCAGAAGGGTTGACCATAGTCATCTGCTTCGTTCTCGCTGAATGGTCCGTAGAGCAAGCATCGTCCAGAATAGGTACCGACGGCAACCTTGCCTTCCCACGCATGGACAGATAGAACCGAGTCTTCCTGGACCTCTCCATGCATAAAAAAGCCTTCGGCGACCATGAATGGACCCCTCCACTTTCCTACTAGACGTGATCGATCGTAATTGCTGCTTGTCGTGCCGTCGGTGGAAACATCAACCAGTGGCTCTAAATGTATCTGTTTCAAGAACCTTGCGACGTAGCCACACAACGACCCAAAGATTGCTTCCACCGTCCCAGTCTCTCGCTTGAAATGCAGAGAAATACTAATAATGGGACCGTCTACAGTCACTGTGTATTCCTCGCGAGATTGAAGGGCATATTCCGCCGATACCGTGTATCCAATCATTCGGATAATTCCATCCTGGCATGCAACTGCAAGTATATTGTCGTGGTGCACGTCTACTTTGTCGTCGGGTTGTTGGTTTGTCTCGTTTTCCGTTGCACCCACATTTTCAGCAGTGGTTGGATTCGTCGTGCCAGGTTGAGGAGGCAAAGCCAAGGAATCAATGGCCATCACTGGAGAATCAAAGGAAAAGGGGTGACATTTCTTTTTTTGATTGTCTCCACCACAACTAGCAGCAGTCGCTTTCTTCTCCCCCAGAGAAATTTCCACCAGCACATCCGATGAATCATCGCCCGGTGGTCGAAAGAGGCGTATTTTGGAATCATCGGCACTGCCAACCCACACCACGACTTGCTCACTGTTGTTTGTGTCATCACTTGTTGTTTGAGGAGAAACCACTTGGACACAGGGAGACAATGGTCGAAAGTCGAGCCCCTTTAGGAAATACTTACTTTTCTGTCGATTGTACAACAAAAGCCGTGCTACTGGCTGTGACAGTTCTTGATCTTCTTCTTCTTCTTCTTCTCGTTGTTCCATGCCGTCCAATTCTTCTACGAGATCCGCAAGTTTTTTGGCTGCGGCGGGAGTCGACGATGTACCAGATCCCGTCGAAGCGGCACCATCGGACTTGGTTCTTCGAACCGATGACGGCTTGTTTGCTGCTGTCTTGTTAGTCGCAGTCGTAGTAGCCGTTGTTCCTGCTGCGGATGTTGCCGAGGTAAGACTGGTTTTCGAGGTGGCCACGGATGCCTCATCGTCATTCGTTGTCGCGGTTGTATTGCCTGCATTTGCATTCCCTGCCTGTGAGGATTCTTGCTGCGACTTTCGGGTATCCAACAAGACCATGACTTCCCACAGTGATTCTGCTTCTTCTTCCCCTTGACCTTCTTCTCCTCCTCCTCCAGGTCCTGCTTGTCTTTGTGGCTGCGACGACGAGTACCCCACGCAAATCAACTTCTTGGCTATCTTTCGAGGGATCCCCACGGCAGCGATTGTCTGCATGATCGGGTGTTCTTGACATAAAACCGAATCATCATGCATGATTTCATCTAAGTCTTTGTCTTCCTCTTTTTTCTCGCCACTCTCTACGGGTAGTCCCTCACCATCATCACGGTTAGTATGATCGGTATTTTTGGAGGATGCTCCACCAACGATATGCATGTCCAGGACGTGGTTTTCGGTTGCCAACCGAGCAGTCCATGATGATGATGATGATGATGACGATGGTCCCTCTTCTGATGCACCATCATGATCAATATCGATCTCTACATGACGAGGTGTGGAATAACATGTCGTCGGTGTTGTAAGTCTGCACATAAATACTTCTTGGAACTCTGGAGCGTTCATTATTGCGAGCATACTTTGGGTCATGCACAGAATGATGTTCTACCAATGGAATCTACAAGATATTTTATATTGGGTGATAGGAAGTTGTCCATACCAGGTGGTACGGCCGGTAGCTTCATGGTCGAGATCTTTGGGTCGAAGTCGGCCGCTCTTCTCGCATTGATTTTTGGAAGCGGTGTGCATCCTCCAAATCATGTAGATACCCCTAGCCCTTTCGTCCCCATTTCAATGAACAAACTTCACACACTACTAGTGATTGACTCAGTCACTTACTTATCTGCATGTGACGTGTGTACGTCGTATGTGTCGTTGCAGTCAGCGCGAGGATAGAAGAGATGATGCCATCGGGAAATGGCCGATGGATTGATTGATTCATTCATTCATTTTACTACTCCCCTACACCTCTATTGTACACCATACATACTGCTCATCATTCATGCATGCATCTTGCTGTTGCTGATATACCTGTAGATCACTCTCCTGACACCTGTTCGAGTTGATTTACCTCAATCTTCTGTGCTAACCAAAACTCCACAGAACAACAATCATGAGAAGGGGAAGGAGCATGAGCATGAAGAGGGAGAGTCGGTGCTCGGTTGCCCTTGTGGTCCTTTCCGTAATTGCCCACCACTCTTCTTCAGTTTTGGGTTTTACGCCTACGAGTAGTAGAGCTACAATAATACGCCCCCCACTTCATGTGGTCAAGAGATTTGGATCCGAAGTTATTGGCAATCACCGATCGAGCGTTCAAGGAAAAGCATCAGACAAGCTACGGCTGAGGGCTGCCGATGAGGCTGCTGCTGGGGATTTGAGCAACAATGAGGAGGATGCCAGTACAAATAAGAATGAAGAGGAAACACCACCAACACCAGGGATATGGCCTTGTTTTGATGAACTCGATTCCAAGCTCATCCGAATTGCTCTTCCTGTGATTGCAAATTTTGCCATCAACCCCCTGATTGGTAGGTACCGTACAGTACAGTGCTTGTCGGGTGTTCATTTGCATAAAAAATGTGCTCACGTTCTCCATTTTTCTTCACGTCACTCTTCTGTTCTGTAGGCGCCGTGGATTTATTCTGGATCAACCGAATGGGAAATGCCTTGGCAGTCGCTGGACAAGCTGCCGCCAATCAGGTCTTCAATTCGGCTTTTTGGTTGGCATCGTTTCTTCCTAGTGGTAGGTGTCCATCCATCCTTTTTATATCATAGCAACACCATTCTGGAAACTAGGCATTATCACCACTATCTCTGGTCTCACTCTTTGCCTTTCACTCACTCTTTCTTTTCTCATAGTCACGGCTACATTTGTGTCGACGGAAAACGCCAATGGAAACCAGGAAGGAGTACAAGATGCCATTTGCCAAGCGCTGTTTGTCGGCATGCTTTTTGCCTTCGTGGGCGCTATAGCACTCGTGGTCAAACCAGATCAAGTTCTTAGTTCAGTACTGAGCCGTAAGTGGACGGCTTTTGATGGGGTTGTGTGCACTGGCTGTTGCTGTTGACACTTGCTCATTCTAGTCTTTTCTATTCTTGTACTGTACAGCTGGAGCCCCTGCAATGGAGTATGCAAGACCGTACTTGATCATCCGAGCCTTTGCTTTCCTGCCATCCTTGATCTCAGTCGTGGGCTTTTCCGCCTTTCGAGGTACGTACATCCATGATTCTGCAGCTATACTGCGCTTGCTTTTTCTTCCTTTTCCGTCTAACTCGTGAAATTGAATGGTTCAGGAATCTTGGAGACTGGAACTCCTGTCAAGATTAGCGCGTTTGCCAATCTCTTCAATGCCGTGCTGGATCCCATTTTAATTTTTTCTCTGATGATGGGAGTCAAAGGCGCTGCATGGGCCACACTCGCAGCGGAGGTAATATCGGCAGTAGTCTACATCTATCTATTGAGAAAAAAGAACATGATCAAACTGAGAAAAATATTCAAACTACCATCATGGAAAAAGCTAGAACCGTTGGTGCGCGGCGGATTCGCTCTACAACTACGAAACGTCGCTTTGAATATTACCTTTTTGGCTGTGACTCGAGTCACACAATCAATTGACAAAACTGGAATCGGTGCTGCAGCTCATGCCATGGCCATTCAGGTCTTCCAAATTGGTGGCATTGTGCTGTTGGCCCTCTCCACTGTGGCACAAACGGTAGTGCCCAACGATATGGTGAAGCGATTTGATGAAAAACAAAAACGCGTCGTAGGTGGGCCGAGGTTTGCACGAAGTTCTATGAACCGACTCATGTCCTGGGGATTTTTGCTGGGCATAGCGCTGGGCTCGCTCCAAATTCTGTTGCTTCCCCTTCTGCAAATGGTATCTCCCTTGCAAGAAGTCAGAGATGCTGCCAAGGTTCCATCGTACCTTGCCAGTGTCTACCAAATTATGAATGGTCTAGTGTTTATTGGAGAGGGTGTCATGGTGGGGACTGGAAGTTTTATGCAGTTATCGCTCAGCACTGTTGTGGCTACCGCCGGATGTCTTTGGGCCTTGAAAACCTTTCCTCCTGTGTTTGGTTTGACGGGCGTTTGGATGGGGTTTGGTGTTTTCAATATACTTCGGTTGGCGGGTGTAGCTATTCACCAATTCTATAATGGCCCGCTGAGTCCCAGGATGATTCGACGGAATGAAGGTGTGCAAAAAGGGCCTGAGCAGAGTTCCGCTAGCTAGCTAGCTATTGCCAATATTTACGGATATCCTGTACACTGCTCAATAATTATTTGTCAGCCCTGATATCATTGCTTGTAAATGCTCAGTTGTGACCGGGGCTGTCAGAACAACCATTGTAAATATATTTCATGCATCTTTTTAAACTCAAAAACACTCAAAAACACTTCTTACAATAGACAAATAATTTCAAGATTCATTATGATAACTATGGTCAGCCAGGAGTCGCCCTATGCTAGCTAGTACTCAGTCTGCCACTGAAAGGCAGCTCAACTATAATTACTAGTAGTAGCTGTCTCTTATACACATCTCCGAGCCCACGAGACTAAGGCGAATCTCGTATGCCGTCTTCTGCTTGAAA
>ENA-ORBV01012003-ORBV01012003.1-microbial-mat-metagenome-genome-assembly--contig:-NODE-12003-length-13454-cov-12.960230_pt1 | contig 13454 bp, 21 predicted proteins | sample MGYA00237777_ERZ505514 | MGnify/ENA primary metagenome ERZ505514 (study PRJEB26160, sample SAMN06269048) | microbial mat metagenome | isolation source: Oligotrophic lake microbial mat | place...
GAAGCTAGATCGGCGGCTGGAAATGCCAGCATGTTAGCAGTGGCCAACCTTCGACTTGACGCAGCAGAGAAAAAAGCGGCGCACTCAGAATCTAAAATTCCCCCAGTACTTCAAAAAGATCTCACAGGACTAAAAAATCTACAAACAGCCCTAGAATACGCACAAAAAATCCTAGATGATCCGACGGGCGTTGCTACGGCTGACGAACTCAAAGCTTTATTTCCAGAAGATGGTTATTCAGCAGAAACAAAACTTTGGTGGAATAACTTTCAAAGAGATCACAAATGGGATCGCGGTAAAGGGGTTGCAAAATTGGAAGTAATTTTTGCTTTGCTCTCAAAAACAGCAATTAAAGATACTTACGGTGTTTCTGTAACTAGCGGTGAAAGCACCAGATTAGAAAAGTGGGCTGCGGAACCTGGAAGAGATACGAATGATCGAATTCGGTCTAAAGTTTCCGAAGGGTTGAAGGACATCCAGCGAATGATGGAAGACCGTTTAAGTGGGTTAAACCCTAGGCAGTTAGAGGCTTTAATGCAGAGAGCAAGCCGAGCCCAAAAACCTGAAGACTCAACCGCAAAAGGCAGCAAAAACATGGTGCAGGTACCTTAAATGGAAGAAACGCAGCAGAACCCAGATGAGAACCCTAATCGATACACCATCAAAGGGAAAAATTATGATTTTCCCAAGCACTGGGCAATAGGGCAGGTGCAGGAGCAATATTATAACGAAACCGGAGTTAAACCAGAATTAACTGAAATTATTCCTCGAAATTTAAACCACCCAAAACACATGGTTCCGAAAGAGCCGACTTTTACGGATAAAGCCGTAGAATTTGGGACCCATGCAGCAAGGCCACTAATTGGTGCGGCTGTCGGTATTGGGGCAACTGCTTTAGGTGCTGCGGCCATTCCTGCAGCAGTAGTTGGGGGTTTGGGGTCTATGGGCGCGGATATGATAGGCCAAAAACTGCGCGGTGAAGATCCAAGTTTAATGGAGGCGGCAAAAAATACCGGTATCGATTATATTGGTGGAAAAGTTGTTCAAGGCGTCGGAAAAGTTGTTCAAGGCGTCGGAAAAGCGCTTTTTGCGGGTAATGGCTCACAAATTGGCGGAGAACTGTTAACGGTTGGTCAATCGCTAGGCGAAACCAACCTCGGCAAGTTTGTTAATGGGGCTGAAAATTTATTTGCCGCAAGTGCTAAAATTGATATTATGCAAAGGCAAGCTACTGCGGGCAAGAAGGCAGCCTACAATATAGTTAAACCCGGCAATGAGAGGTTTGTTGAAGTTCCGGCAGACATTGTTGCAAACACAATTACGGGTATTGTCAAGCAGGGTCTAAAAAGACTTGGGGCATTTAACGAAGAAGCCAGAAATACAATTATTGATGCAGCTAAAGGTATCGAAGTCCGAATCCCTGCTGACCCAAGCAGCTTAACCCCATTCCAGATGGCCATGCAAATGTTAAAACCTGGGGGGCAGGATATTGTCGTAAAACAGCCAATTATGTTAAATGCGACAAAGGTTTGGGCGCAGCGCTTTTTATCTAACGAGCGTGGAAATTCAGGCCTTCCGGAGCTTCAAAAAGAGGCCGAGGAGATTTTAGCTACGAGCCAGAACGGGAGAATCCCAAGAGAGTTTCAGGAGCTTTTTAACAAATACTATGCATCTGATGAAGCGTATAAAAAGCTGGTAGTTAAGTCAGGAAAGCTCGGGTCATCTATAGTGAAGACCGCCCAAGCACATCTTAGGGACTTAAATAAAGCCATCCGAGATGACATCTCCAATGGATTTGAGCAGTGGCAACTCCCAGATAAGGCTAAAATGGTTGTACAAGACGCCTGGATTCGATCTCGGCAAGCCCTTGACCATGTTGCAGAGAACTATCAAGGATTTACTGGCTTACAGAAATTAATCCAGGAGACGCCAGGAAATCAACTTGGAGAGATAAACAATATTTTAACAAGCCCGGATCTTTTAAAGCGGACTATTGCCGCAGGATCCATAAAATTCGGAGGAGAAGTTATTTCCAAAGATGTCAAAGGGGACCTGGGCACCCTTTACATGAAAAATAAACTTGACGCGGCTTGGGACAAAATTGCAAATCGATTTGATGGGAATGCGCTGTTGAGGATTTTTAAAGCTGGCGGGCCAGAGGATTCTGTGCAGCGTCAATTATTTTCAGCTCAACAGCGATCAGACCTAACTCATTTTGTAAACACTTTGGGGCATATGCAAGCTAAAGGGCCGCAAGGAAGCCAAAAATTTATGTTGTCGAGGAGGGGATTATCTATAGGGAATAATGGAAGTTTAATGGCCCTGGTAGCAGGTTCAGCATTTTTTCTGGGCCCAAAAATTGCTGCAATTGAATTAAGTATGGGCGCTTTAATGAATTTAGCAATTAAACACCCGGCAGGAGCAAGAAAAATTGCTGATATAGCTTCTGGTGGGGCAGTTAAAACTGGGGGAGGGATGCAAAAGTGGTCTAACGAACTTGTGGCCATCCTTCAAGGCACATCTGGAGTGCTTAGAATGAAGGATGGCCAACAGGTTAAAGGAGAGTGGAAAAACGGAAAGTTTGTCCCTACAGAATACTAAATTTGAGGGGGGTAATAACTACCCCCCATCAAGCCCATAAGTTGGCCATGGTTTTTCAGCTTTATTGATCGTTCGATCTTCCACTAAACCCCAGAGAATCTGTAAGTAGACAATTGCGTCCAAGATGCGACCTTCAATTGCCTCACTTGAAACTTCTCCATGCGCGCAATAATACTCAATCGAACGAATGTGCTTGTCTAAAAAGACATAAAGCACTTGTTCAGGCGTTATACCCAACTTTAAAGCCGGAGTCTTGAAATTCTCTAGCCGGTCAGCCCCTTTCGCATATTCTTTTCCTTTTGAGAGAGTAATAGCTGTAATTTTCTCTTGGATTCTTTCTTGTAGCTCATTAAAGCCTTGGAATGTCATCGGTTTTCTCCTCTTCTGATTCTTCGTCAGTTTCCTCTTCTTCCTCTTCCTCTTCCTCTTCTTCTTCTTCTTCTTCTTCTTCTATATACGGCTCAAAGGTTTCACCTGGGCCAACCATAATCTCAAACACCATGTGGTCGTCTCCAGAATTGTCCGCTAAATTTTGGGCATTCCTGATTGCGTCGAGTTTAGAGGCATAGACCCCACTCCCCACAGAATCCCCATCTTCAGTGCAAACTAAATACTTAACAATCATTGTTTTTTCCTTCTTCTGATTCTTCGATATGCGGCTTAAAATTTTCGCCATAGCCAACTGTAATCTCAAATACCTTGTGGTCGTCTCCAGAATCGTCGGCCAATTCTTGCGCGCGTTTATTTGCGTCGGCTCTGGCTTTATAAATCCCATTCTCCACGGAATCCCCAAAGTCATCGCAGACTATATACTTATCCCGCATTGTTTTTTCTTCTTCTGTTTTTTCTAACTTCGGGTCTTTTTCTACTTCTACTACTTGTTTGTACTTAAAGTTTTCGCCATAGCTTAGCCTAATCTCGTATACTTGGTGGTCGAGTCCATACTCTGCCACTAATTTTTGGGCGAGGCTATTTGCGTCTTCTCTACTGTAAAAAATTCCATCTTCTACAGAAATGCCATTCTGAGTAACGACTATAAATCTTTCTGTCGCCATTAATTTTTTCCTTCATGCGCAGCTAGAATTTCTCCTAGCCGAGTTAGACCTACATCTGAAATATTCTTTGTGTAAAAGAATACACTATCACAATTTTCAACCATTTGACGTTCTTCAAGGGAGAGTTTAACCCATAATTTCTTGAGTTCGTACAATAGTTCTTGTATTTGAATACTATTCATTTTTTAATCCCATCTTTTCTGCATAATCACTAGCTAAAACATAGCTAAGTTTTAACCCGTTGGCCGACACGTTGATGATGCCTGCCTTTTCCAGCTTAGTTACGGTGTTTTGGAAACTTGCCATGTCAATGTACCCCCAATTTAAGACAAAGAATTCTTTTTCTTCGACTGGATTGGGATAATTGTCTTTCAACATCTCCAATAACTTGGTTGCAACTTCATTATCACTGGCGCTGCCCGCTCTTTGGGCAAAATGCGTATAATTGAAGCTGATTGCGTTGAATTTTTCAATTGCTGCTCTTACATCGTTTACGTTTATCTCCTTTCGCAGCTCGGACGCTGCTAAAATCATCGAAAGTTTAAGAACATTGGCATGAACTCTAGCTTTTACTCCAGTTGGGTCGGGCCGCTCTATCATGGATTGATAGAGTCGTTCGTACCAATGGATATACAGCTTTTCAGCCTCCAATGAAATTGTAAATGCGCCCTTAAGTGAACTAATTTTATTTAGTTGGGCTGTTAAGGCTGCCCGGCGGCGCCCGATAGCAATTAAGTCTGGTCGCATCAGAGCGTTTGGCGGTCGATAATCACCACCTAAAACAACACAAGTTCTAGATAGCAGACCACCAAAAACAGCCTGAGACGTGAAAACTGTGTCTAAATAATGCTGATTAGATGCCGCTAGCATCGAAACGCACAAGTTTTTAATTAACGAGTTCCCTGAGCCTTTAAGTCTTTTAGAATATTCGGCCCTAAAGTCTTGAATATCTGTAAGGTTTTGAATTAGCTTTGGATCATCAATAAAAAACGAACTCATTTCTTCAGCTAAAAGAAAAACAGACCCGCCGGTTAGCTTTCGCCGACTTTTCGGGTGCGTTTCATCGTTTGTCATCGTTTCTTGCAGCGCCTGAATTGAGCACTGCCCTCGAAACATTTTCGTATTCCCCACTAACTCGTTGTCAATTAACTCCTCTAAAATTTGGAATGGTGCAGATTTACGCCGCGCCCCTGCCTCTGCTAGCAGGAGCACATAAAGATTTGGGTATATTCTACGGTAACCCATTTCAAAATAGCAGTTATCCCGTAACACTGCCCCAATTAAAGAATAGCAGGACCACTCCCAAAAGGCAGTGGGGGCCTCTAACTCTTTTGTGTGTTCCATAAAATCTGGGATGAATGACAATTGTGGGCCTATTTCTACACTTGGACATCTTCAAGATCATACCAATTTTCTCCCATGCTCAATTCGCAGGGAATTACTAACTCGATATCCCTGGGAAGACTTCCTTTATTCATATCGATCGGTCTTTCATAGACCTTTTTGAACACTTCCAAATATCTCTCCTTCCATTCTGATTTTACTTCAGCTAAAAGCCCATCGTGGGCCTCCACTAAAAACCATAAATAATCGTCTCTGAAATCTTTCCACCTGTTGTGCATTTCAGCCCGAATTAGAAACATACTAAAAGCAGTATGTCGGCTGATTGTGCATTGAGGTAAATAACTGTATGCTTCTTTGAGTGATTTTTTGTTGACTTCAGCAAAGAACGTCCGATAAAATCCGTGTGGGGTTGTAAGGCTCTGAGATTTTTTAAGCTCTGCCTCAATTTCAGCGTGAAAAGTGCCCCTTAATGTGGGATCAACCTGGTGAAACTTGTCAATTAGAATTTTGCACTCTTTAATATCGATGTGGGTCATCTGGGCCAGACGAAACTCGCCGATACCTAGATTCCCAGCATGTCGGATTCTTTTGCCTAGGTCATAATATGCCATCCCAACTCCGGGCATTGTTGGTGTTTTTTTGGTTATAGTTTCAGCGTCGATACCAAAAATTCCTGCCGCTGTCTTTGCGTGGACATTTGGTTTACGGTCGAAATCGGCTAGCAAGGCCCAATTTTTAGACCATACAGCAATTCCACGAGCCTCAGCCTGTGAACCGTCGCCCTCAACAAACGTATAACCTGGACGGGGCACGAACATTTTGCGCATGTCGTCTGCGATGTTCTTGGATTCAAAATCATCCCACAGTTCCGCATCAAGACTAAATCCGTGCTTGGTGATTGTTTGCAGGCTGCGCCCAATTGCAGGCTCGGACATTTTAAGTTTGCCATTTTTAAATGACTCAACTTGAATTATCCGATCAATCGTTTTTGACGCCGACGATCGGTGGGTAGAAGTACCACCCATGGTATACGTGCAATGCCACGCGTTGGTTTCCGGGTGTAAAATCGTCTTCAGGTAATTAATCACGCCCGCGAGTTTTCGGCAGACGATGATACGGCGGAGGATCGACAATCCTGTCTTACCCAACTTGTTTTTCTCTCCGTGATACATGGCAAGATCGTCCAATGTATCTTTGTCAGTTTTGAAACTGACCACACCCTCATCGCTGACCTTGGTTTTTTTCGGGTATTTAAGTTGCTCATATAATAAAACTCCAAGTTGTGCAGGGCTGCGCGGATTTAGCCCCGGATTGCCGCACAGTGTCTGCAAAGTTGCAACAGCCCGTTCATATAGATCGGTATACTTTTCTAGCAGCTTATCTCGACACTCAATATCAATTTGGATGCCCCTAGTATCTATCCGTTTGTATTCTTGCAATGAGGGCATCACAAAGTCTCGAATTAACTCTTGTTGGTTACATTCAGCAACGTCTTTTTGTTGGGAAGCAGTAACCCGCCATGCGGCAATAGCGTCTTTGGCGTTGTACATTTGAAGAGCCGCACGTTTTCCTTCAGGGTTGTATTCTTTGCCCTCATCTTTGTAGTATGGAATAACCGTGTGGATTGACGTTAAAATATCTAGGCCTTTTGGCAGCTCCGGCTGCGTAGAGTTCTGGATAACCATCGTATCCCAGAATACATTTTTAACGTAGAAGCCAAAGCGCTCCAAAATAATTTGGTCGTATTTAATGTTTTGGTTTGTTTTCGGGATGTTCGATGCGAGCAGCTTGTCAATTTCTTTCCAGACAAGCAGCGTTTCTTTAGGGTGCCACTTTTCTCCAAGTAGCCCCACGCTCATTGCCTCAACGCCGTTAAATGAAATTGAAATACACCAAGGCAGCCCGCCCCAAGTTTCAATATCGAAAGCTACAAATGGGGACCCGACAGAAGTGCGCTCAATAAATGCTTTGAGCGAATCAATACCTCGACAAATCCAGAGCTTCCAATTTTCTTCAGTCTCGTTAAAGGTATTCTGGGCGCCAATAATCCGGTGTAAGTCAATATTAGCTAAACACTTTCCAGCGGGATCTGCAAACCAACTTACTGGGCCATACGTCGGGATCACACAAACTGGCTGTTTAAACTTGTAGCGCCAATCAGGGCGCAAATTTAAAATAGAGCCGCGATAACAGTGCATCCAAGATTTTCGACCGGGCGGCAACTTGGAACTTTTAATGCCTGGGTACACTGTTTTTAACGCTAAGTCATCTAAGGGCACAATAACAGATGGCTGAAGGTCAATAAGCTCATCAAAAATCTGCTTTTCGTAACCATCAAAGTCTACTAATTTAATTGCAGCTTGCTGCCGGGAAAGTTTTGCGCCACGGTAAGAAAGAAGCTCTTTAATTACCGTGGCACGATAACAATTCCCGAATTTTAGTGGTGTATACCTCATAAATTCGGTCAAAGCCCGAGCAATTGACCCAGACATGGCTTTCCCCGTGTTTACGTCCTCTTCTGTGGCCCAGCCAGTGAGAAAGTAGACTTTTGCAGCCCCTGGGCCATGTGAGTAAGCTAATTTATTTGGGTTCATTTAATTATTTCAGTTAAAAATTCCAGGTAGCAGGCGAGAGAAGCTAACAAAATGGGGGTTTCACGTATACCCCTCTCCGCCTGCCTTTACTTATGTCGCAACCTGGGTTTTAATTAAGCGTCAATCGCCTTCCATTTCTCGATTTCGTTGCTAACAACACCGTTCCATTCTTTGACCTTCAGGAATACCTGGACGGATTTGCCGGCCATCTCCAAAAGCTGAGGTTCGAGATCGAAAGCGGCACCTTCAGACTTCATTTGCTCGCCGAGCCGCTCTTGATAAGCATCAAGGGACAGCTCATTGGCTGCGGCGATTGCCGGAAGCCAAAAATTGACGCCTCCACCAGTCGCAGAGAAATTAGCATAAATCACTTTCCCTACCTCTAACTGGACCCGAGCAACATAGAGCGGATTGCCCTTGCTGTCGGCCTTCACATTTATCGGAGACAAAATTGTCGCCGGATACCAACCGGGGTCGAGCACTTTTGACCGGTCAATATTCTCTTGCAGTTGTTCTAGTGTAAATCGTACCATGTAATTTGTCTTTCTTTCGTTTGTTTGTTGGTTAATATTTGAGTTTTTTACATTCGGGAATAGCTTAAAAAAATCTGTAGGTGCTTTTGAACTACCTGCAAAGCAAGGCTGAGATCCCTTTCGGTTTGGATCAATCCGTCGATACTTGTTGCATCTTTGATCGGGTTGCAATAATAGCGCGTGATAGACACCGGGAACTTTTCCAGTTTTGCATACAAGCCATTGATGTGATGACCTTGGTCGACCAGACGATTCTGCAAGCGCAAATTTTCTTCTGCGACAGTTTCCTCTGGCTCTGGCGGACAACCATTATCTGGCTGCCTTCTATTTTGTGGCTGTTTCATAAACCTAATACCTTTCTTATTTCTAACGTGGGTTTTTTTGGATCCTTCAAGAGTTCCTTGAAGTATACAAAAAACGGGATATCAGTAATCAGATGAGCACCTGGGCCTATGCCGAAAGTGTTCTTTGCCAAATTACTGAAGAATTTTACGGTGAAACGCATTTTGCTGTTGAGTTCTTCACGGTCAAAAACAAATACGTTATCGAAACGGGAAACAAAGTCTTCGGCAAATTTGTCTCTAGCGTTTAACATTTCACCAAGAATAACATTGTCGGCGTATGGATCTGCGCCCTCTTTTTTCCCCCAGCGGGGAATTGTGTGACCAGTCCAGATTACCGTGCATGGTAGCGATTTGAGCTTACCAAGGATATCCCTGGTTTCGGCAATCTCGAATCTATAATCTCCCATGTGGGTTAATCGAATTTTTGGCCCGGCCTCAAATTGGATAGTCTGCCCCACGTTGGCGTTGGCGGCGGCGGCGTATTTCATCAATAGCTCATTAAAAGACGCCACTGAATCAATTTGAATCATCGCCGGAAAGTTCGGTCTATTTGGAACAACCGAATCGACAGCTTGCTTGTCCAAATTTTTAAAGAATTTGGAAAAACCTTGGGCAGAGTTCGGGTATTGCTCATATTCTAGATCCTCGGAAAGAATCATTTTTTGAGCAATCATGGAGCCAACGCCACCGAAACGATAATCGATATCGTGAATAAACCGCTTTCCAGGATGGGACGCAGCCGCCCCAGATTTCCCGCAACCGGATCGGCCCAGGAATAAAAGCATCCCATAATTGTCGTTGACTCTGGGGACCCACTCAGAGGCCTTCATGGTTTTTCTCCTTTAAGCGTGTCATCGCGCCTTCTATATCTAAAAGTAATTTTTCTTGCTCTCCAGAATACTCGAACAACTTATCTCGAATCGGGAGAAATAATTGAGCTATACGATAGCTCCAACAGCCGGCTTGTACAGCTACATCAATTACTTGATCTATTTCGAGATTGAGTTCCATTAGTTTTTCTCGATCAGTCATAGTTTTTCTCCATTGTGTTGGCCTGTCTTGGTACGATTACGGCTTTTGACACAAATTTGCCGCTACTAAAATCAAGCACAGAAACATAAACATAAACATAATCTACGGTCGTTGAAATCGTTGAAATATTCTCTTCCGCAATTTTAAAGGTCATTGTTTTTCTCCTGGAAATGGGGCTTCTAACGCCATCAAGATGCGTGCTGCTAACAGCTTCTCAACTAGTTCGTCACGCTCATTTCGCAACTTTCGGACCTCGGCTATTAATACAAGAATATCCAAATAGCTAATTGCGTGGCGTGACTCAATAGCGCCTAAATCTAAAAATTCTAAAATCATGGTTTATCCCTCGTCATTTCATTTTCGTGATATTCATCGTCTAAAAATCTGGCACAAATTTTTGTGCGTACTTTATTTTGGCATCCGCACTGAGGGTAAGAATTTCGCATCTTACTATTGGTCATGAACATGGGCTGATGACAATAGTAACACAGAACCTCCTTGCCGTCAAGTCGAGCCTTAGCGATCGGCGCGGACATGCAATGTGGCGCGGCGCACCGAAACAGAATTTGTCCAGGTTTGGACTTCATCCGCCGATAGCGGTGGAGAATACATTTTTGCCTTTCTGTCGTCTCTGGTTTTGGTATTTCGACAGCCGTTGGCTGGTCTGGGAATACTAAGTCTAAAAATGGAAATGGGTTATTCATCGTCTCCCTCTATTTGTGCTTCTAGTTGTGCAATATATTCTTGCTGTGTGTCAATATCAGACTCTAATTCGCTAATAGATTCGTTTGCAGCTTGTGGATACGGCAAAGATTCAATATACGCTGAAAACTTTTGCTCCAATTCAAAACGGTCACCCCAGTTAATTACTGGGCTAATGCCTTGCAACTGAAACATATCTTCGACAAGTATTTGTAGTTGGGTTTTCATTTTAATAGTTACCTCTCTCTTCTAAAATATCGATCCTATTGCTTAAGGCACCCAAAGCTTTAACTTCGTTCATCGCCAGAAGGCCGCGCAAACTTATTCTCTCGTTTAGGTTAATCTGCTCTTGTTCAAGACCTTCAATCTTCGTAGTCGTCGCAGAAATATATTCGATAATTTTGCCGAATGTTTTTGATACCTCAAGAAACATCTCTTCAATCTGTACGTCGCTCATTTGTTGTAATTACCTCTCTCGCCTAAAATATTCTTCTGAGTCCCAAAATGCTGCCGCAGCCGAGATTTCATCTTGTTCTTGCCGAGCAAGCTCACTTAGAACACCTATGACATCTATGATTTTTATCCTTAAATCACGTAATTGTTGGCGGTGCGTAAGTAGCCGAACCTGTTTTCTAATTTCGTCTGGGTCAGACCAATCGGGAATTTCAATATCCGCAAAATTAAACTCCTCGATTAAAATAGACATTAAAATGTCCGGACTAAAATTGTCTCTCATTTTAACTCCTTTCCTTTTTCAATCAAAATCTGGACGATATTTTTGATTTGCACGTCTAAATTGTTTGGGCATTTGCCATTTATAGCCCATTTTAACAGGCTGATTCGTACAAATTCAATCGTGTTTTGGCGAACAACATCAAATTCAGTTATGTTTTCCATTACCAAGGCCTCCATGGCTCCACTTGAATATATTGCGTTCGCAATTCATCGGTTCGGGCACTTTTACCGTCGAACTCACAAACCTGCGTATAGTCACAGAGTCCGTATTTTGTTTCACAAGAAAAGAAATTAGGGTTATCTTCGGCTTTCCAGCCATTAGCCATAATCGGCTTAAATACTTTCTCGACTAAGTACTCTTGCCAGTGCCGACGATTTGAAGCGGTGAAAAAGCAGAGGACTCGCCGGAAGGTGTCCTTGGTAGGCTTGACTTGTAAACCTAGATAATTGATAATTCCAAGGCCTCTGTTTTCGGTGTTGATATTCAAGGCAAGGTCGTAATTCCTGAATTGGATTCGCTTTTCATATAGATTGCGAGTTTGGGATTCAGTCTTGTGATCTACCCAACATAGACCAAACTGATCTTTTTCAATCAGTAAATCTATGCGACCATCTAAAATAAATTCTGTCTCGTTTGATTCCCCCACTTTAATTGCAAAGCCCAACTCAATTCCTGCGGCTTCGCAAACTTCGGCAACTACAAAATCATTGTTTCTGTAGTGGAAACAATATTCACCGAACCGGCGAAACACTAAATCAAAATGTTCAGGCTCAAGGGCCAGATTATCTGCATCCAACTTGAGATTGTAGTCTTTCTTTAGTTTCTCCAGACATGGAGAAGGAGTGTCGGGAGATTGGATCTCGTTTTTGGCTTCGAGAACCAAATACAAAATATTATTCCGGTTACTAGCACTCGGATCAACATAATATGCCTCCAATAAAGCATGGAAAAAGGTCCCTTTGTTCAGTGCTTTCTTATTTCCGTACTTTCTGCGGTGTAACACGTACTGATAATGCCATTTGCGTGGGCATTCTAGATATGTGGCAATTTGAGATGAATCAAGCGTTAATGTTTTCATTGTTTTGATCTTTTCTTGGGTATGGTGGGGCCTCAAAGTATTCTTGCCAAGCGATAGACCAGCTTTTACAAATAAGAAAAACTTGCGCCTTAGCATTTTTACGGTTGGGTTTAACCGTAATGGACCACCAACCGAGCCTATAGTTTCTTATCTCCCATTTGTATTTTATTTTTTCTTTTGTTTTAATTGTGGTCATTGTTTTGATCCGTAATTTTCGATTCCGATTCTGTGCAGCCAAAAAACCCTATAGCCTAAAAATTTGAGCTTGCGGCCAAGGATTTCTGATTCCCCAAAAAGTGGCGCCTCTTTTGTCAATACAAGGATTCCCGGACCCCACCTACCAAAACGAAACCAATAAGTGTATGGAGAGGAATAAAAACTAAACATTTTCATTGTTTTGATCCAATCTTTCACTTATTTTCTTTGTGGACGTCTCACATAAGATAAATTGGACATCAATGACTTCTCCAGACTCTAAATTAGCCCAATTTTGCTCAATGTAATCATGAGCGACGGACATTGTGCGATTGCCCCAATCGATTGAATCATAGCTTGCTTTTTTACCGATTATGTGGATCAGATACACCATTCCCCAACAGTTTAAACTAAATCCAGCGCGGCGCAAAAGCCATAATTCTTCAGTGGTGGAATTTGGGTATGTCGTATCAACCAAAATCGCCATAACAGGGATAAATGTCCCTCGGTCCCGAACTTCAAACATTTTCATTGTTTTTCTCCCTGTGATATGCCACAAATGCTAGAATAGAATCGGCCACTTCGCTTGCGGTTGGGCGCCGGCCAAGTGAATCTTTATATTCTACCCAATATCTTGGCTCATTTGGCGAAAATAGCGCAACGGCATCATCAAGAGTTATATTAAACAACCATTGGGCTGCTCGGGTATACGATATTTGCCGATCTTCGTCATATGCATCACATCCTAAAAGTGAAAAGGACGCAGGGAGATCTGGCTGAAATTGAATTAATTCGGGCCAAAGAAGTGGCGCTTCTCCCATAGCGCATCCGGCAGATCCGCAAAATGGAATACCTTTTATGGTTTTGCCGTCACCAAGAAAAGAGTTCACACATCCGAAATTAAACTCTTCGTGTAGCCGATCTTCTACAGGTTTCTGTAAATGCTCGGCCAAGGTAATCAGTCTTTCAAAATTAATCATAGTTTTGATCCTTTATTTTTTTTTTTAGTAAATTTATTTCGGCATTTCGTTCGCTGAATCAGAAAAATCATTCCCGTATTCAGCCATCAAGATTTCATCGGGCCGGTTGACTCGTACAGAGTGTACGCGGTCATTGGGCCGGGGCGGTGGGCGCAAAATCAATCTGCGGCACCAGTAATACATTTGCCAATACAAGTTATTTAGTGTCATTTTTTTTTGATCCTTTATTTCTCCGCTTAGCGGGTTTAGTCTAGTTTGTA
>ENA-ORBV01012004-ORBV01012004.1-microbial-mat-metagenome-genome-assembly--contig:-NODE-12004-length-13454-cov-5.318607_pt1 | contig 13454 bp, 3 predicted proteins | sample MGYA00237777_ERZ505514 | MGnify/ENA primary metagenome ERZ505514 (study PRJEB26160, sample SAMN06269048) | microbial mat metagenome | isolation source: Oligotrophic lake microbial mat | place...
TACGTACTGGTACTACTAGCTCGTATGCAGCTAGCTAGCTACAGTACTGGTACTCACTCTAGACTACCTGTTGGTAAATTTTTATGACAGCGTGCTGTAATAGCAGGTCACTATTGTATGTGCTCTAACCAGTATCTACCGGTACCTGGTACGTACTGTACGGTGCATGGTAATACTTGTCCTCATTATTTTTATTTTTAGCAAGACGCAAACACAATAGCGTCTTACAGTGAACCAAAGAAGAGGACCGAAGCTACTGCTCTATATACATAGCTTTCAGTGCCTTTGTTGTGCTGGAAGATTCACGAAAGAAATTATAGTTCAAAGCTTTACGTTGAAATTACTAAATTAAGCGTTTCGGTGTTCTCAATGCAGTAATTGTTTTCTGTACTTCTGTATCACAACAATAACCCGAGCAAAAGTTTCACCTACCGGTAGCCTTTCGGATGGGCAAGGAATTTTCAGCCATCCCTCCCCCTGTATACAACAAAAAGAATCATTTTCATGTTTGAGCGATATTTGACTGATGCTCTGACGAAGCATTTTGGCCATTTGGTGGAAAATCTGGACACCGAAAAAGTGAGGCTGTCAGCGTGGAATGGCAAGCTGGTTCTGCAAGATGTATATTTAAGAACAGACGCTCTTGATAGCTTTGTCGATCAGTGCCCTGTGGAATTGGCCTATGGAAAGGTGGGCAAACTGGACGTTCAAGTTCCTTGGTCTTTGCTGGGGGGCCAACTCTTGAGGCGAAGACAGACCAAACAAACTAAGAATAAAGTCGGAGGAGAAAATTCTGCGACACCAGCAACTAGCGAGGATTCAACTTCGAAGAGCAGTGGCCCAGGCAGCGTGTCGGTCATTTTGAGTGATGTCAATATACTTATTACACCTAGAAGAAAATTTGACGCAACGAGAACCGAGCCCGCTTCCGACAATAAACCAACAGAAAATGGCATTTCGTCTGAAGTACCAGAAAATTTAGGCCAGGACGAAAAGGATGAACTGAGAAAGAAGAAACGTCGAGAGCGCAAGGAAAAGGCAGTACAAGAATTGCTTGACAAGCAGCTATTGTCACGGGTAGCGAGGTCTTCACGAATTTCATCATCGTCGTCCAAGTGGCAGTGGGTGCAGGAACGGCTCTCAGATTTACTCTCAAGCCTATCCATAACTGCTCGAAACATTCACATTCGTTATGAAGATCCAGGGCACAGTATGGGGTTCCTTTGGAGTTCATCAGATCCAAACTGTCGAGTTCGGCGTTACCGAAAATCGTTCTCCATTGGGATTACTCTGCGAGAATTTTCAGTGGGATCTATGCAGCAGCAAGATGCCATGCCCTCAGGAGGCAAAGAAAAAGACGAGTGCTTACCAGTGCAACAACCATTGGTAGGATATTCAATTGACGACAATTCAGCGTCAACTGAGGATAGCATCTTAGACAGACCCGAATCACTTGGCGATGCTATGGGGCAGACGAAAGCATACCAAATACGTCGAAAGCTTGCGGCGGCTACCGAATTGGCAGTTTACTGGGATAGTGGTGGCTGTAAGCTCATATCTGAGCAGGCGCCGTGCACTATGGATGAGAGACATGAAAAGAACAGCACAAAGGGGAAAAAACGCTTGGAACGAGGGTATGTGGGAGCTGCTTTCAATATCCTCAACGGAAACACACACGAACAACGATTTCAAGATGAAGAGTACTACAATACACCGCGTGCCTACCTTTTGGACCCAGTATCACCCCGTGTGTATTTTACCTTTGTGACAGAGGAAGCTTCCGTTCCAGGCACCACTACCGATACCAGCAATGTGCCTAATGTTGGAATCTCTCCTACTACAACCAGTATCATGCCTGCTTCAACTGTACATGTCACCTTACCTCCTACGTTAAGCTTCATTTCAAGGCAAACGCTGGAAGACGCTGTTTACCTTCGCAAATCGTTGGATGTCTGGGCTCACGGAACGAAAGGTATCCTTCCCGAACAAACGTTGAAGAGACTGGCGAATTTGCGCCCTTTGAAACGCGCCATAGAAAATCCTCGGGGATGGTGGAAGTATGCCGTGGAAGCAACAATAGCATTCATAAAAGTAGAACGTGAACAGGAATCCATTCAAGCGGGATCAGTAATTGAGGATGGTGTGTATCTACAATTGCGCCGCTCCAATCAACCCAGGGGCTGGGTGAAGTTGGCGAGGGCACTAGGAAAACGGCGGCGCTACATAGCTCTTTACCGAGAACTTTTCTCCGGGGTCAACGGTGAAAAAGATGAATTTACGTACGGCCCGATTCTTCCGTTAGAAGAGAAACGCATCATAACGCACAAATCTCTGTTGGAACTTGAGGACGAACTAACCTCGTCCGAGATTTGCGCCTTTCGTGTAGCCGCGTCCGAGATTGTCATGAGCAACACGTGTGCAGAGCTGGCTAGAGAGGCCCAGGATCAGGATTCGTCGCGTTTGAGTTGGCAGGATATTGAGAAAATTGTGGCTGCCACCAATGCCTCCACGGCAAACCCATCTCATTCATCTGGGCTACTCCTGACTTTAGATCACCGCTGTTCCATGTTTCTAGAGATGGGACAAGCTCTTGAACAGGAGCAGCTCAACGAAGAAATCCGGCAAATGGAAGAGGGGAGGAACGTTGAAGTTGCTCAGGGCAATTCCAATGTACCAAGTCTCGAAAATGAGTTGGATCACCCTGTTTGGGAAATTCGTGTTTCATGTAAAGAAATGTCACTGCAGGTCAACGACAACCATCAACCGACAAAGCCCACTCAAAAATTATTCCAGCAAGGCTTTTCCAGTAAACCTATTGTTCGTCTGTCGTGTGCCTTCGTTGTTGAGTGTCATCTGCGTGAGACAGGTTCATGGGAGGTGGGTTGTACATTCGCTTCACTTTTGGTGGAAGATCTTACATGTAGAAATGCCCAACAAGATAGCCCCGCCTTGGATGGGAGTCAAATGGGGACATTAGTCGGACCCAAGCGAGCAAGAAATCACACCTCGCAACAGCCTAACAAAGACCATTTCCTGATGATCGACGGCGAATCCTTTCAGCAATGCACGCGTCTAAATGTCCGGCGAAAACTCCAATTATGCCCCGCTGAAAACGCTGACAGTGTTGACCAACACGAATTTGGATCAACAACTTGGACGGAAATCTGTCTGTATCCTTTGGAAATTATCTACTCAACCGTTCCTGTGGAAGGATTGAGCCGAGTGCTGGCAGCTGTGAAGACACCTGAGCTTTCCGATGATTACCACCGTATGGCAAGTCGCGTTTACGAATGGCGGGAAAGACAGAAGAAAAGACTGTTAGAAGCGTTAGCACACGAAGGGAAAAGAATCCTAGTTGATGTCGATGTGGCTGCACCAGTCTTGCTAGTTCCCGAGACTTCCGATGGTTCTGAAAGTCCTATGTTGGTGCTTGACTTGGGTCATCTACGCTTTTCCAATGACGTGAAGGGAAAGGAAGCTGACTCACGGCTGTTTGGTGATGCTTGGCAACTTTCACTTACAAGCATCCAGATGTATTGCACTTCCACCATGCTCTATTATGAAGAGTTTCCTCACAATAGTGGTATCACTGAGCCTTCGAGAGCTGCAGGCAAGCGGCAATCGCAGCAAGTTGTAGATCCTTTTTCAATCGATTTCTCAATCCTGACCTATTTCACCGACGAGGGCGATGAGTCACGAATTAAGGTAGCTGCGACGCTTCCTTCTCTTAGCTTCAATGTCACTTCATCTGCGGCGCGTTTGTTATTTCGCCTTCGAGACCAGTGGTCACAACGCAAGCATGAAATTAAGACAGCAGAGAATTCAAATACTACAACAGTGGCGATGTTGCCGGAGTACTCCATTGATCTGAACGCTGGTCTTGGGCGTGATCACAGCAATGGCGACGCCCGAAACGCGGGGGTAACCGCTGAAAAATCGGCTTCAACTAACTACTCTGGGTCGAAAGAAGCTAAGCGAAGCTATGAGTTTGAAATCTTTGCGCCGTTGGTAACCATCCGAATGGAAAATGACGTGGATGGTAGAATGATGCCTATCGGCGGGGCGTCTCTAAGGCAAGGCCAACCTTCAACGCCGTTAGTCAGTTTGGCGATTCACGGAATAGGAGCTTGCCTATCCAAAAAAATCGAGTCATCGGGAAGTGCATCTACAAACTTTGTGGCTCGATTGCATTCCTTGATTGCTGTAGACCATTACAGCACTGGAAAAGAGTATTCACTCATTTTGTCTTCTCTAGATCCCGCAATTGTGTTGAGCAAGGTAGAAGTTCAAAGCGAGAGAGACTGGCACGAGCAATTGATTGGGGGATTAGCGTTGCCGGGTGCTGGGAAAGACCTTGTGTTTGTCAAGTTCTCATCATCAGATGGAAGAGAGAGCAAAACTGACACTCTATCCATAGCATTTCATGAGTTGTTTTTAGAGTGGAATCCTGGTAAGGGTATTTTTGCTGCCTTTTCGATCATGTTAATATTAATAGTGTTTGATTCTATTGAAAAAAGAGTTGAGGCCTCTTGAAACTTATCCTATTGTAATTTCTTCTGCATACAGAGACTTTCGCTGCCATGCAAAAAGCTCTGCGATCGCCTACTAATGTTGAGATGCCCGCTGTGTTGGCAAGTGAGGGCGACCATCGAGTTATTGAACCAAATGGCGAATTCTTTGATGCACAAGAAGATGTCTTCTTTGATACACTACCAAACAATCCCGCCTCTGACGACATGTCCCCGCTCAGAAAATTGACTCGGAATTCGACAATCGAACTACTTTCGCTGCACAAGCCAGTGAGGCGGTCCAGCCTCGGCAATTCTAGTTTGGTTTCGGATTCCCTTGAGACGGACAAGATACAGAGCAAGCCAAAGAACGATTTTGAAATAGTTTTCAACCTCTCAAAGCTTCAAGTCAACCTCAACAAGGAAGCCCGTCATCGAAGATTACTGACCGCAGAAATGGATCGGACTTATTTTCAATACGTTTCCAAGGCTTCTGGGGAATCAAAAACTGTCGCAAGACTTGGCAATCTCATCTTTCGTGATCCAGCCAGTGATGACTGTGGAACAGTCTATGGCCAAATACTTGGTTTGCAAACCGGTGCGAGTAGCCAAGCGCCGGGAAGTCTTTCGTCATTGCTTGAAATGGAGATTTTATCCCACCCCAAAACGAGGCGATCAGTCAACTTGGACACAACGGGCGACCGCCCACCAGAATCCGGTGTCTCAATTTGCTACGAAGACGGATCAGTTTCTGGCTTCGACACCCACGTCAGAGCGCATTTCAGCCCCATGCGATTTGTATACTTGCAGCAGCTGTGGTCGGAAATCGTTGATTACTTTTTCGAAGGAGTAATGGGTTACGAGGTACTGGGTAAGACTCGCCCAGCCACAAGTTCGGAAACGAGCGACACGGGCAACAGTGGGACTTGTTCGCAACACGATTTGGAATCACAGACTTCCTTTACGAAGTTCCATATTTCCCTGGATTCCCCCGTCGTGCTATTTCCTGTCATGTATCGGTCCCCCCACTTTTTCAAGGTATACTTTGCGAACATCAGAGCCACGAATTACTTTAATGTCAAGAGAATTGGTCAGGGTGATTCGTTTGGTGCATGTTACAACAATTGCAATCTACTCTTCCAATCAATGAAGATATATTCCTGGGATTCACAAGAGTTGAGCCATTCGAAGGATGATGTCGATGTCGAAATTGATGTTCGTTGGCCGATCGGGCCGTTGGCGAAATACGAAATTCCCAAGTACCATGTTTCCTGCAGATTTCTGGAAAGCCTTAATTTTTGCTTTCGCCGAGACGATTACGCCCTTGTTCAAAACGTAATCTCTTCGAACGTCGGGGAGGAATCACGCAATCTTCATGAGTGGGACGCACTGCAAAATCTCTCCGCAGAGGCTCTCCAACGGTACAAAGATGCCATAGTAAGTTCATTAGAAAACAAAAATGCCACGAACAATGATGAACCCTGTCGGATCATTTCATATAGAATGGCGATGATTCGTGCTTTATGGTGTAGAATTCAACCAGTCCTTGCTCATGGATTGTTTCCTTTTACTTGGGCCTAACAGCTGGTGCACTTTGGTTACGATTCCAAAGACGTGGCTCCGTCAACCTATCAGATATCCCTGAGCATGCCAATAGTCAGTGCAACGTTTCAATCAGATGCTGGGTCACCAATTGCCGTTGCGCAGTGCACAGACTTAAGGTGGAACATGCAGAAAGGCTCCGACCGAATCTCTCGCCAGACTGTCACTTGTGACATAAATCTGATTCACCACAGGACAGACAAAGATGTTGAAACATTACTGTCGTTCAATAAGTCATCCCGCCCCCAAGGAGAACCTGCGCCACCTGAATTGAAGTATACGTCTACCTCGAAACCCTCGGGCGACAATGTGAAGACCTTGGAAATCGTTGACTCGCGTTTTTTCATGGTTTATCCAGGCTGGAAGAGGCTTATGGAGTTCTTCTCGGAACTTCCGGAAGCAGAGATTATGACCCCAGAACAAATAAATCTAGCCATTCAGGTCGGTGATCGGTGGTATAAGATAGGATCTTCATCTCACGCCGAGTACGAGGACAAGGATGTTACCACTTCAAGTGCCAGTCGCCCCTTGTCATGGATTAGCCCTTTTGTACACGGGGCTCCAGCGACTAGGATGGATGCCGTCGAACCAGTAACCCCCAATTTCCAAATGCGGGTTTTGTTGACCTCCCCCTCCATCATTCTCTCTTCTGCAGACGACGCTGATCCTGCCAGTGTCGTTTTGCGACTTGATCACTTGGATTTCCTCCACGACAAGAACGGAAAGGTAGGGAATACTACAAAATCTTTCTTCCTTGACGGCTTGGAACTCTACACATCCTTGCACGACAACGGTACTCGCGACTCGAATACCGGAGAAAACTCTCTGATTCACCCTTGGTGCGTATCTGGCGCTGCTGAATCTGGGGTTCGTCACGATTGCGACCAAAAGTCATTCCGAATCAGCGCAGATGTCTTGAGAGCTAGAGCCGCTTTTTCCGACATGATGGTTGCTCTCCAGGTCTGTCTTCGTTTCGTTGCAGACTTTCGCCAGAGTAGGATTCAGGACAAGCCGGAGAGCATTCAAGCAGCAGCAGAGTCCACCTTGGAAGCCGCATCTAAACCAAAGGAAGAGACCGAGGCTATCGCTTCTAATACCCCCCCAACCAAGAACGCAGTGGCGCTGAACTGGGGTGGATTTCAACTCCTTGTGGTCGATGATAGCGGTCGTCATTTTGCCGGGTCTCAAGAATTGATAACCCTTGTGCTTGGGAGAATGCTCTTCTCGCGCCAAGATTGCGCATTAGGTCCAGGACAGGCTTCAGGCAAGTGTGCTGAAAACTCAGATTGTGGGTCATTTTCCCAACAGATGACTCTATATCTGCAAAGTGTCGACCTACTGGACTGTCTCCAGCCAGAATCGTCACCATTTCGCCTTCTACTTACCAGCCGCTGCGATGGGCCCGCACGAAATGATGACGCAACCGCTAGTAACGGGCGAATGAGCTGGAATTTCCATGCTATGCAAGAATCGGAGAAGTGGGGCTTCGTCGCCTCTCCTGCACTTCTTGAGCGTATGAATAGCTTTTACAATGTACCCCCCGACGACTGTAACGCGATAACATTCACCAGCTTTGACGACGGCGGCAGAGCACGGTCCTACGTCACTAAAATTCCTTCCTGCTCCATTCAGTATAACCCCTCCACTGTAATTGCACTACAAAGGTTCTTGGGAAGATTCAAGAAACAAGCAATGCAATCTCTACATGATTTCAATGAAGAACTTGACGAGCTTATGAAGGGATCGCATGGGCCCGAAGATGACAAGCAAAAAGCAGCACCGCCCCTTGAAGCAGCAGAAGTCAAAGCTGATATTCACTTGCAAACCGTAACCCTAACCCTAAACAAGGAACACCAGAATCGTCGTTTGCTTAAAGTCGAGGTCTCTGGGTTTTGCGCAACTTCGAGAAGTAACCAATCTGGCCTCGCCGTTGAAGGTAGTGTGGAGGATATCAGTGCTTGGGATTGCAGTAACACAAACCAGCAACTAGTTGCGGCGGCCGAACCTTCCAACCCTAACGCTTGCATGCTTCGAGTAAGGGGGCACGAGGCAAAATCCTTTCTTCGATTTTGGTTCCATACTTTCAACAGGGATCATAATAATATTACAGGACGTGAACTGCCAGCCTGGATGGCTAGGTATCTTGGTGGGCAGGACAAGAGGATCGATGACTATTTAGAAGTATCCCTGGGAACAATCGAATTGATATACTTGCGCGAAAGGACCGAGGAGATCCTTGATTATCTTTCAAACGGATTGCCTGGGAAGGGGATGGGGGCGACGTCTCGAGCAGCACAGGGCTTCATCAAAAAAAGAATTCGGACAAAAAGTTTTCTACACATCAGCATTCAGTCGCCTACGGTGTTTGTGCCACGGGATGACTTTGCTACTAAAGGTCTTCGCTTCAGACTGGGTAAGAGTTGTTGCTGGTCATGTTTCACCTACTAATAGAACATTTTTGTCATCTTACGGTAATTTTTCATGCCTCCTACAGGGGATGTTGAGTTGACAAGCTGGTTTGAAGCAGGCACCTCGAAGGGAAGAATCGATGAAATTGTTTTAGGCATGGACGGTTTATCAGCATCCAAATCTTCGCAAGAACAAACAGAGTGGTGGCGGATGCTTTCGCTTCGAATCACCAAGTTTTCATCGAGCTTTTTTGAACGAGCCAAGTCATCAACACTCCACGATGAAAGCTTTTTGAATTTGCCTCTCGACTTGACATTGATTCTCCAAAAATCTGCATGGCAGTCTACAACGGTGGCACTTCGATGCAGAATTTCTTTAGTGGACATGACTCTGAAGTATTCTCATTATTGCCTAATGCGCTCTGTCTTGAAGGGTAATATGGGTAAAAAAATTGACAAGACAAAGTGGGGGGACAATTTGGAGGCTGCCTATGATCTTGAAATTGAAAGTATGGTTCAAGAAGGAGCAGATGCGCACTTTGCTCAAATGCCTCATCCAAAACGAGTGGAATACGCGTCTGGAGCCAGGCACGTCAGATTTGGCAAGAAGGCAAAACAAGATGGTTCGATGGCATTGATGTCGGGCACTGATGCTGCTGGACCCACAGAGCAGGTCAAAGATAAAGAAGACAGCAAAAGTATACTTGACTTGCACTTCACGCTTGATGGCTTTTCGTTGCTCCTTCGCCGCGACGATTCATTGGAGGGTATAATCGAGGAAGCTGCCTCAAAAATGGAGTATGACATGTTATTGCTGAAAGTCCACCTGGTCGAGGTCAAAATTGGCAACAAAGCTTCAGATGAGCTCTCCTTTCAACTCTCTTTATTTCGAATCGCTCTCTTTGACCTGGGCGACCGCGGACGACTTATTCGAGAGAATTACAAAAGAGCATCGAGAATAGAGAAAGGAGATACAAATCTGCCAAGAAGAAGATTTCCCAGTGCGTTTATGGTGCTCGTGGAGGGATACTCCAATTCGGAAATGGATGGATTTGGGGGCAGTTCCAATGGATCAGGCGACTCAGAAGATGAGGCGCAGCTGTTTGTTAAGGTTGATCGGCTTCCCGCGGCATCAGTGGGCATGATCGGCACAGCAGAACACCAAATGCGAAAACCAGAGGCATCCGACTTGGTTACTGTTTGCAATTTTGTGTTGAATTCATTGAGTGTAAACGCTCTTATACGGCCATTTAGGGAAGCAATCGGCTTTCTCACCATGTCGTGGCCCAACGCAGAGCTCGAAATGAAGCAAAAACCCGAAGAATCCAAGCAACAGGTGGCGAGTCTCCCCGCACTAAAACACGCTTCATCGAGGAGCTGTTTTCAACTGAAACTGACTGCACACTACCCTCGGATTTTCTTTGTCGCAGATGAGAGCGATATACACTCGCGAGCACTTGTCCTTAGAGGAAAGACTGTTGTCAATGCCACCAGCACACTTTCCGGAAAGTGCGACGATGTGCAGGAGGACCTTTTCATTGAAGCTCAATTGCAAAGCTTGGAAAGCTACATAAACCCTGACGTCAACGATGCACTGAAATTGCAATCGCGTCATTTTGACATGCTAAAAACTGCGTGGGGCTCGCCTCTCATCGGAATGCCCGAAACTAATGAAGCGAACACCGTGATAGATTCTGGTGGCGCACTTGGAGTGGCACTTCTACAGCCGGTAACTGCAAGTATTGAAGTTGGGAAAAGTAAGCGCACTCGTTTCCCGTCCAAACGTTTCGTTTCAGCCAACGTGGAGCCAATATCAACGATGCTCAGCTTCGACGATCTTCAATTGATCGAATCTGTTCTGAGGCGATTTGCGTCAGGGCGAAAGAAGTCTGCGGGGCAAGACGATAGGATTATGAATGGCACAAGCAGCCCTGAAGATGAAGCAGCTCAAGTGCTCCCAACAATACAAACTGCATACGATGTTGTGGTCCATTCGGAGCACCTTGGTTTGAGTTTACGGAAAGAAGGCGACAATTTCATTGTGGATGAGATTAAAGCGAGAGAAGAGCAAATTTCAGAATGTGTTAGAGTGGGAGACATCTTGGCCTACATCGGTTGTCATAAAGTGTCACCGTCAGCATCCGTATCAAAAGTTGTGCAGCATTTTGCCACGGCACCACGGCCAACAAAGCTAACATTCCATCGGCCAAAGATAGCCGCGACTACATTAAGTGCGGGCGAACCTAGCGCTGTTCTTGAACAAAAAGAAGCCAAATCACAGCGACAAGAAATTGACCGGTTCCGCAAATTTTCGTTGCTTTTCAAACGAGGTATCCCGCATGGACTTAAGTTTGAAAGGAGCGAAGTAGAGGACATTCCTGTTGTAACTAGTACATCAGAAAGCCTTTTGGATGCTGTCCAAGGGAATGGAGACTCCACTGAATCTTCAAATTCGGGTCAGTTTCCGAAACCTGGGGCTTTAGTCATCCAGGTCGATGGAAGAGATACAAAAGAAGGTGGTTTCGCAGAAACGATGCAGCTAATTTTAGCTCTCAACAACCCGAACGAAGGTCGAGACTCGAACCTAATGGAAAATGAAGTTCCTTGCTATTCGATGACGTTTGTTGAGGTTGATGAAAAATGCTGGGGAAATCATGATAGCTTTGATCTTTCCCTACAAGGAGCTACTCTAACCTTTATTGACGACCTCAATGGACGAGATATGCCCCTTGCTCGGGGAACTTTGGAGACGTTCGAGATGCATCTGAGAAAAGGCTTAGGTATAAAGACGTACATCTTGGAAAACTGCAACCGCTTTCAAGGTTTACTTGACTCGTTGACGCATACAGCTGCTGGGGCAAACACGTCGCTTATGATTGAATACTTCCACCCAAGAAAAGCTGTATTCGAACCTCTTATAGAACCGTCACAATGCTGCCTTGTATACGAATGCCGCACTGACGAGAACATAGAAAATCCAGATCATGTGGCGATTGAATTATCTGACCGATTTTTGCAGAGAACAGGCCACCTCAGTAAGCCTTTTCGGGAAGTTGAACCGAAGATGCTAAGTGTCAATTTTAGCGATGCAGCCGCGGAAGTGTTTGCGAAAGCGTTCAGAGAATGGGCCTCTTGGCGGGAGACCTTGAAAAGCAGCACTGTTGTTTCCTTGCTTTCAGATAGAGGGTCGCAAAGGGATATGGAAAGTGTAAATGTAAAGCGGGCCTTCGCACCAGACACAGATTTCGAATTTGATATTGAAGATACTGCCGCGATTGGTGATCAGCAAGTCCCAGCAAGTAGTGCTGCAGATGCAGCTTTTCTGTTTGCGCAGAAGCGAGGAGCCGAGACCAGTGGAAAGAGTGAGTCATCGAAGCCGTTCGTTTTGAGAAACAGGACCGGTGTGAGCTTGGCTTTTGTGAAGCAAAACCGATTGGAAAGATTAATAACTGCAGGATCTGCGAGGAAGCTGCAACCGCGAGATTCTTTTGTCGGCGAGTACCGTGGGCTTGAGCTATACAATAGCGCGGAGGTGACAGAACTTGCAGATGGGGAGGAAGCAAAGTTCCAGATGGAAGCCCAGGCATCGTTTGCTGGCCAGAGCGCGACTAAAAGGATCCGGACGTATGATGGTCACTTGTTCCCATTATTAACGATTGCAATCCGTAAGTTTGCATATGACTGTTTTCTCCTTCTAGATAACCAAGGCCGTGCCACTAACAGTTGGGCCTTTTGTTTTTGTCCCCCTCCAGAGGCCATCGCAGGAGTCATCGTAGAACCTTTACCAGACTTGCCAGTCACGAAAAATCAACTCCGGCATTTGGTTGTTCACAAGGAAGGCTTTCCTAGTTCTGGCTACACAATTCCTGTCGTCTGGGAAGTAGTAGTGGAGGACAATCGGCGAATTTTAACACTGAGCAGCGCTGTTCGCATCGTCGCCCTCAGTTCTACTGTCGGAGTCGATGTTGGTTTCAAGAAAGGGTCTATTTGGACCCCGATCGCGGGAGATACTGGAATAGACGTTGTTGCCAATTACTCTAGGTTGACCTCGGTTGGAAACCATGACGATTCGGCTTCAATCTCATCGAACCAACCTGGAAGTGCGAGCGACGAGGGTTCTGCTATCCGGATGATAGGTGCTTCGTTTCAGGAATCGCCGTTTTTCTTGCCGCTTTGGCTTGCAATGAGGCTTGAGCTTGTGTACATTTACGTAAAACCACACCTTTTTCATGGCGTGACATGGAGTTCGGAAAGTGTCCTTGTGTTTAGTCCTTCCTGCGAAACTTCAGATAACGCAGAAACTGAGTGGTTTTGGAAAGAAACTTTTAATGATGAGTTTTCAACAATTAAATGCGAGGCAGTGAGCGAAGGTTACCCGTCCGCCTTCTTGTCCTGCACGACATCTGGGCTGCTACCAAGCGGCAATGAAGGGCGATTGCACGACGCCAACAGCAGTGGCCGTAAGCAGCAGCGCATGGTGAATGAAGTTCTTTCATTGTCTGTCGACGCAGGCCTGACGATTCGTAACCTACTTCCTATCGACATTCAATGGGAAGTAGCTCACAGTTCGGGCCAAAGTAAGCTTTGCCCTGTGGGCAGTTCTTTGAACCTCGATCGTGACACTTCTGATGATGTAATGGCATTAGGGAGCGGGGAGTGTGCAGACGTATTCTCTTGTGATTTTAGAACCGACTCAATTTATGCGAGGTTTCAAATCAAGGGCAAGAACTCTTGGTCTGCCTGGGCACAGCTTTCGTCGCCACTGTTGCTAGAGCCCACAGAGGAGCTGAGAAAGTCGCCAAGACCAGGTTCAAAGCCAACGGATGCACATGAGTTGCCTGCTATCGTCCAGGTCAATGTCCAGATCGATGATGACTTTGGAGTTCCTCTCACCATAGGGGTTCGCGTAGTGCCAAAAATTGCGAAGCAAGACAAT
>ENA-ORBV01012006-ORBV01012006.1-microbial-mat-metagenome-genome-assembly--contig:-NODE-12006-length-13452-cov-6.159701_pt1 | contig 13452 bp, 14 predicted proteins | sample MGYA00237777_ERZ505514 | MGnify/ENA primary metagenome ERZ505514 (study PRJEB26160, sample SAMN06269048) | microbial mat metagenome | isolation source: Oligotrophic lake microbial mat | place...
GTGTTACTTAGTACAGAAAGTAGTACATAAGTCATTTCTAATTGACACTTTATGTCTCCAATCAAGATTCCAATTGCCAACTCTCACTACTAGTTTCATGGTAAACTTACTGATAACAAGTGATATGAAGTCACTTTCACAGTCAAGACGGTATTCGAATAGTTCCCTTGAAACGAACGGGAGAAACGAGAATATGACTTTGAATTGCACAAATTTAGTCATTGCTGGAGTATTAGCCCTTCTCAGAAACCACTAAAGCCAGCGATACTGCCCCGGGGAATTAGGTACTTTCCCTCTCGGAAACTGTTTGAGTTCTAATGATGTCTCGAGTATTGACAATCTTCAATGTGTATCTGCAATTATGATGATCTCATTGATCTGCCAAGTCACCCCTGCGTTGAAATGACGCATGGCTCAGTCATCGGATGCTAATTAGGATCGCATTCCTAGTTTCCTACCATACTACTAGTAGTACTATCTACGATACTAGTACCCCTTCGATTCATTGAAGTAATTGATGTATTAAATTCCACTGAACTGTACTTCTATTGAACTCTTTCTTACTGCTTATAACTTTTTTTCAAATCAATCAAACTACTACAGCTAGTACAATACAAACAATCATGGCAGATACGACTACCGAGGACCCCAAAAGCTTTTGCTTTAGCGATGCCGATGGGGCTAGCGGAGACTTCAACAATGATTTTGCTGGCTCTAGCTGTGGCGGCATTTTGGACACTAGCGATCCCTTTTCCATGCAAAAATCGAATCGAACAGATTTCGAGCTCAAAGACAAGATTACCCAAAAAGAAACCCAAGCTGTTTTTCGATTACGCCTGTGGGTCATGCGGGTCTTGCTCCTCACGGGAGTGGCTGTCTCGCTCGTCGTGTACAGCATGACGCGAACCTCCCAACTCCAAGAATTTTCCAACATTTACAATGGTGCTGCCAACCAAATTTTGTCGTCGGTCCTGACAGACATGACAGAGCGCATGGGACAAGTTGCCGCACTGAGTGCGGCCTACACGACGTCTACTACTCCCACTGCAGAGGAGGATTGGCCCTTTGTGACACTTCCCCATTTTCACCAACAAGCTCAAAAAGTGCGACACTCGTCGGGAGCTTTGTTTGTGCGTATGGCACCATATGTCCGCACGGACCAATTGGACGAGTGGCATGTCTATGTCAATTCATCCGACCATAACTCTTGGATGTAAGTTTTGAGTGCCTCACCGGCAGCACAAGGCGGACATGTCCTCAAACTCATCTGCTAACGCTTGATTCCTTGCTTGCTCGGTCTCTTTGTTACAGCGATGTGGGTCATCAGTCTCAGGAGATCAAGGGGATCAATGACTTGGAGTACGAACCCAACGTTGCCAGGAGTCGATTGGCCAATTGGACCAAAGTGGACCCATTGCATTACTTTGATGCTGAGGGAATTCCGTTCCAAGAAGATGCAGGAGGTCCTTATCTTCCAACCTGGCAAACCAGTCCCGTCTTTTATACAAGCTACGTGAATGAAAACATGTTGAGACAAAGCACAACGAGCATGCCAGAACAAGTGCTGGATGTCGTTCTGGAAGAGCAGCAAGCTCTCCTTGGAGGACTCCTACAAGCTCCACCAGGAAGGACAGATCATGCCAATCCTCAAACTGCTTTCTTTGCAACGCTTCGTAGTTTTTCAGAAGGCGGTCAAGCTCTGTACGAGGGAGATCCCATGGCCAATCTTTATGTTCCCGTCTTTGACAACTTTTTGCCACAGAATCAAACCACAACAGTGGCGGTCATTTCTGCCACATTCCAATGGCAAGACTATTTCAAGAACGTTTTGCCGTCCAATGTCAATGGCATTGTGGTGGTGTTGGACAATCACTGTGATGGATACTACACGTATGAGTTGTTCGGGCCCGACGTTGTGCTCAAGGGATCGGGGGATCTCCACAATCCACGATTCGATCAGTACCAACGCAAAACAGCCCTCGTGATGGACCGATTGGATGATGGAACGGATGTGGGAGGAGTAGAGGTGTCCCACTCAGACTGTATCTATACGATTCATGTCTATCCATCTCAAATGTATTATGACGAGTATATCAACAACGTCCCCCTGGCCATTACAGCCTGTATTGCGGGACTTTTTGTGTTTGCCACAGTCATTTTCATGGTGTACAATAAGGTAGTAGAACACCGACAAACCGTCGTCTTGGCCAAGGCGACGACAAGTACAGCCATTGTGACATCTCTGTTCCCCAAGAATGTCACCGACCGGCTTTTAGAGAATGAAGCCAATAATGGCCAGGGCACGAAAAAGGGCGGGGATACCCAAAAAGATAAACTCCGGGGCTTTCTCAATGGAAAAGATTCGGACGACGACCAAGGGAAACCCATTGCCGATTTGTTTCCCAAGTGTACCGTCTTTTTTGGTGACATTGCTGGCTTTACGTCTTGGAGTAGCAATCGGGAACCTACCGAGGTATTCATCCTTCTTCAAGAACTTTACAAAGCCTTTGATGACAATGCCAAACGAAGGAGGGTATTCAAAGTCGAAACGATTGGTGAGTTCAGCCGGCTCCAGACAGCAGTTGTGTGTGTCTTGCGCTAGTATCCACCACTTTTTGGAGACCTAACACCATTCCTCTTGCGGTTCTTCCTTTCAAAACTACTTCAGGCGATTGTTACATGGCTGTGACTGGATTGCCCGAGCCTCAAAAACATCATGCCACCACCATGGTTCGGTTTGCATGGGAGTGCCAAGCGGCTATGCGCGAGATTACAAAGAAGCTGGCCGATACACTAGGAAAAGATACCTTGGATCTTGACCTTCGGACAGGTCTCCACTCGGGGCCTGTCACAGCTGGCGTACTTCGCGGCGATCGTGCTAGGTTCCAGGTAAGCAAGAAAAGCAACCAACCAGAAACATATAAGTAAAAACCTTGCGTGCTGTGCTGACCCTTGTAAATGACTAACTCTTTGTTCTTCTCCTGTCTTGGTGCAGCTCTTTGGTGACACTGTAAACACGGCAAGCCGTATGGAGAGCACGTCCGAGCGGGGTTGTATCCAATTGTCATCTAGCACGGCAGCACTGATTCGACGTGCTGGCAAAGGGAATTGGCTGAAACCGCGGGAGGACCCTGTCAAGGCAAAAGGCAAGGGTCTCCTGTACACGTTCTGGGCCATTCCCCCCCAAGAGAAAATGGGGGGCTCGGGTACACTGAGTAGGTCGGAATCCATGACTGACATGCAATCATACGAAGATAGCGACAATTCTGCAGGTCAAGTTGGCACGGGTGAAGCAGTCAATCCTGGTACCACGTCGTCCTTGGATGATAGCGTCACTTCTTCCGGTCAAGCCGACGCGAGTATAGCGGTCATTCAAGAGACGAGCAAGGACGACGACAGTGTGGAACCACCGCAGAGGCTGGCCCAGGAGTCGGCTCCTGTGCCATTTCACCAAATGACTGGTAATCCACGGGAAGACAATAAAAGTTTTGAAGAAGAAATGTGGGTCTAGCTATAGCTACTGAAAATTTTGTTTTGAATTCATCTTTTAAAAAGAATAAGAAATACATATTAAAGTACTTGTCTCGTTGCTATCATTGATAAAGGTAACTATTTGCCCGGAAAAATGGTAAGGGGTGGTGGTGCAGAGGCAGTGAACTGACGGTAGAGCTTGTCGTCCTTAAACGGCATTCCAGATCATGTTCACCTCAAAAAATTAATGATTGGATATATAAATAAACACACTCTATGGGAACCAACCCAATGCCTTGGCAGACGCAATAAAGGAATCCAAACTGGATTGTTGTACTTTGTCAAACGTATCGGCGGCATCTTTTCTGGCCGCGTTGGCCGTGTCTGCGTCGAGGGCATTTCGTTCCGCCATGGCTGTCAAAATGCGATCCAATGTAAATTGTAGTCCCAAATCCTCCGACACGGCATATTCCGGATGAGCTTGAAACGAAATGGCAAACGGCTTGACTGTTGGATCAGATCCAGACTGAAACCGTTGTGCTTCTTGCTGATCTTTAAAATAAGCAGCAGCCTGAGCTGGTAAACCGTCTCCTTCTTCTGCTCCAATTGCAATGGCACTATCTGGCAAAGTCTCCACCATGTCTCCATGTGTGTAGTACAATGGAAGAAATTCCTTTCCGCCAAACAAAATTTGACCAGCGGCTGTAGTCTTCATGTCAAATCTTCCACCCCTGGAGCCTTTTGGATTTTGAATGGCCCTGCCTCCTCCCGTTGCAAACGAATGCGCCAAGACTTGATGCCCAAAACAAATGCCCAAGGTCGGAATACGCCTTTCCACAATTTCATTTTGAAGGACTTGCTTTAAGGTTTCAATCCACTTGTCCTCATCATACGCTGCTGAAAAGGACCCCGGGACTATAATTCCGTCATATGCATTCCAATCTTGAGGATAGTCTCCCAATTTGATATTGTAAATGGCAATGCTCACTTGCCAACTACTACTTTGGTCTGCTGAATATTCTTGTTTCAAGGCCTTGCAGATCAATTCTAAAAATAACCTTCCGGTGTGCTCCGTGGGTCCATACGGAGGATAATCTTCACATCCCAGCATGGCCAAACGCAACGAGCGACAAGAGGACGGATCATCATTCTCCGTGGACAAAGCTTCTTGTCTCACTGTTTTGGAAAGAATCAAGGGGGACAAAGACGAAGACGACGCTGCTGCTGCCACTTGGTCTTGTAGCAGTCCATCGACGTTACTATCCAGCATCACCATGGTAACTGTATTAGTGCTTATTATGGACGAAGATTTTGAGCATGGCAACTGTAGGCAACCACCACCAAGCACCATGGCCACTTATTCCGTGAATTGTTGACGAACTTTTGTGTCGAAGATTTTATCAATGAGAAACATGGGACTCATTTGAGAAACGGGACTCATTGAATCCTTTTCGATCCGGGATTGCAGCGCTTATCCACGTTTCACAGCATTCGATCAGTTGATTGATTCATTCAATTGATTCAATTGCATGGCATGGCGCTGTATTTCAATGAATGCTTCTCACACTCAAGAGGTGATGGAAGGGAAGGTGTTGTTCAAAACATTCAATCGATTCGTGTTCACCAAGTCCAACGTAGCAACTAACTACTAGAGTAGCTAGTAGCTAGAATATAGAACTACTAGCTATAATTTACTCAAAGAAGAAGAAGCAGCTCCCTCAAGCCACTTCAAATTACATAATTACTCCTAGAATATGCCAATACGCTCACACAAACTTTAGTACCCTCAAGATTGGCATTTCGAAGGTGCTCGATATAGGCAAAATCAACAACAGTCTACTCATTGAATGACAGACCTACACGACAACATATACCAACGTCGCGACGATGTTCTGTTCCCCAAAGGGCAAGACCTGCCCCCCTTTGAATTTCCGAAAAAAGGAACTCCAGGAAACATTATCACGTTTGGTCCCAACACATTCCCCCTCGTAGAGGCTGGGACCCAAGTGGTGGTGGCTGCCGCCACCACCACAAGCGGTTCTGGCAAAATTGTAGCTTTGGCCCACGAGGGCTACCTGGACGGTGGGAAAGATGCACTTGTTTCCAGCAAATCCCAATTGTTTCACCGCATTGCTTTGTGGATGGGTGGATGGGACAACATTCTCATTTTTGGCGGCGGCAGCGCCACTGTCATTCGATATGTCAAAGAGCACCTTGCTGCCGGTGGAGGTGTTCTGGTGGCAGACTGTCCCTGGGGCTGGCTACAGCTAAATCCAGGAAAAACACTGGACCAAGACCACGCCAAGAACCAATTTCTTTCGGAATTTGGTCTTGCCTTTACGGATGACTATTGTCATGCCGACGGCCCGTTCGTTGTGAGTCCGTCTTCCTCTTGTGATACACCAATGGAGGTGGTCCATCGGAATCCATTGGACCTCGTTGCAGCTTTTCCGAAAGAAGAGGATTTGACAGCTGCCAGGGAAGCCTACAGCCAGGGAGGATGGTGGGCAGTTTGCTCCAACGACCCATCCATGACATTTTGCTTTTCAGAGGCAATTTGTTTAGCCGCAGTAAAAGTGTGGACCGTCAACATCAATGCTTGTCCCAAGAAAATGGTTGTCTATGTTTCTGACGATTCGGATGGTGATGTTGATGATGAGGATGCATCTTGTTGGGGGCAGGTTGCCAGCTTTTCCGTAGAAACAAGTAACGACGCAGGAAAAAAACAGAATATACCACACATGTTTCAATTCTCTGCAGTTCTCCCTCCGACGCGACGCATTCGCCTTCAGTGGCATGGAATTCACAACGACCACTATATTGGCATCAATGATGTATGGATCTACACCATTCCACCCAAAAGGAATGGTCCTATCCTGAGCGCATCGGCACTGCGGTGCATTCCGGCACAAGCCCGCCAGCAACTCATTGAGAATCTCCAAAAGGACTGCGCGAGGAGTAGTGGGCAACAACCTCGGCAATGGCCCAGCCCAGACCATCCCATCGGGGGAGTAAACACCGCGGATGGTCGGGCGTGCTTGCAACTCCATGCCCTTGCTTCCATTGGAGATGCGGCGTCCATGGCGGCCCTGAAACCGGCAGCGGATATTTTCCCAGGCATCGTTCCCCATGAGGCCAAGTCGGCCCCTGTTTTGTCGTTGAGATGCGAAGCATCGTCCGACGGCGGCGGACAAGTGTGGCATTCTACCCATCGATATGCTCGTCCCGGGGAGAGAATCGATCTGTCCATCGTGAGTAGTAGTACTGCACTTCGTGGTGGAAAAAAGGAAGCTGCTGTAAGGAGGGGCCAATGGAGACTGAAGATTGGATGCCATTCGGACGATATCGGTATGCTTCCAGAGTGGCATCGGATGCCATCTATCACCACCCTTTCGGATATTGTTGGTACATCCGCATCGTGTGTTTCTCCCTTTGGTGGCCTCGTGTTTGTGGAACAGTGCAGTGTCCATGCACCTTCCATAGACTGCAGCATTTCCGGGGGAGTGGTTGCCCCCCATTTCATCCAGGGACACGAGTTTTGCGATGGGCCTGCCCCATGGGGTGAAATCACGGGCGAGCTCGTCAGCTTGTGCCTGCCGAGGACCGAACTTGTAAAGGCCCAGAAAAAGGGAGATCTCCCCGCCGCCATTACCTTTTGGGACAGTGTCGTCCGTCATCACCACGAACTATCGTCGCCTCCGTACGGCAACCGGCGGGAGCGCATCGTCACTGATGTACAACTATCCTGCGGGTACATGCACAGTGGCTATCCCATCATGGCACACATGGATTTTGCATCCCGGGCCTTGAATGTGGAGAAACTAGTGTCGGAAGGAGACTGGGGGATGTTTCATGAGTTAGGACACAACCATCAAAAACAGTGGTGGACGTGGGATGCCACCACCGAAGTCACTGTCAACCTGTTTACCATGTACACCATGGAGCACCTTATTGGGAGAAGTCCCGATAACATGTCCCTGCTCGGCACGGATAAGGGCCGAACCAAAGTTCAAACGTGGGTGGATTCCGGGAAACCCCGTTCCGGGTGGAACAAGGATCCGTTTCTGGCGCTATATCTGTACTCGCAGCTCATTGATGCCTTTGGATGGTCGGTATTGAAGGAAGTCTTTCGCACTTACGAGGAGAATCCTCCCAAATTCGACCGAGCATCCGGGGATGACAAGATGGCCGAATGGGCGAGTCGCTATAGTCAAATTGCCCGTCACGACCTCCAGCCCTTCTTCGAGGCATGGGGTTTTAGGGTTCCTGCGCAGAAATCACTGCCGCCATGGACCTGTGCCTTGCCGTAGGATGCCTGTGGACCCCTTCATAGTATGCTAAATAATTTGGGAAAAAGGACAGAGGTACTTTCCAGATAGCTATGAATTTGCTTCATACATTAGCGCATAATACTTTTTAAAAAGAGGACATTTTGTTCCTTCACAAACGCACAGCTTACTATTTTTTTTCATTTAAGGAATCGCAGAGATTCGTTCTTTTACTATTTAAATATACAGTACATGTACAGTCAAAATAAATTCATAAAGTATGCAATTGTTATGATTATATTAAATCTGTATGTGTACTTTTCAATTTTACTTGGAGCTGGGAGCATTGCTATCCTCATAATATGTGTGGTTGTAGTGAGTATTTGCGGTGGTGGCGCTATGAGCACTATTGCTTTCGTTTTGAACAAAGGACTGCAAATGCTGCAAATGCTGCTGTTGCTTTTGTTGTTGATGATGGGTCAGTATCGCTGCTGTATTCTGGGAGGACAAATGAAAGGGTCGCGGATCGGCATAGGCTTTATTAAATACGGTCCGTACACAATTCCGTCCTTGTCGTGGAAATAAATTGTGCGTGGCGGCAATGGCTTTTTGTTTGACACAATACTGCTTCAAAAAGGCCGCCGGGGACGCCCACCCACCCGTTGCTGTAGTAGAAGAGGCATTTCCAAAATGAGAGGACGATATCGAACATTCGGCTTCCCGTGCCGCCCGGACTTCACTGTAGGCCATGCTTTCACAATCGCTAAAATTGAGGTGCAATTGTTTGACGTCGTAGGCATGCAACAATTCGTGCGTCAAAACTTGATCCATTTCCTCCTGATCGTTGGGTGTGAGGCGATTGGTACACGCCACAATCGACAAGGGTGTGGGTCCCATAATGAGCGCGCGGGCTCCTTGTTCGGGTCCCGTGGTCGCACACGGACGACATTCAATTTTAATGGTTTCCGTCAAGAATTTGGTGGTTGCGGCAGTCGTATGGTTTTTATGAGAGTTGTTAGGAGTGTTGCTGTTGGTTTCTTCCATGGCCGATGCCGACGTTGCCAAGACGGGCGTCAAGAAACTTTTACGCGTCGTGTCGTCCTCGTCCTCGTCTTGGGTGGGAGTCACTTGCGTCCATCGTTTGGGCAAAACAAAGGGCAATTCGGGCAATCGCATGACCACCTCGACACCATCGTGAACGGGTTTCAGTTGAAAGCTAGGTTGTTCTTGCTCTACTCTTTGGTGGTGCGTGAGCGACTGCTGTTGGTACGACTGTGGTTGTGGATGACGTGACTCTGCCTTTGCAGCGGGCAAGTTGGCTTGCGACGCCGCACCGTGGAGGAGGGCGTGAATGACTTGACGTGGTCGTGAGTGGGGATTGTTCAAAATTTCCGAGACTAATTTCACACAGGCTTGACAGTTGGAAGCGTCTTTTATCTTGCTGGGCGTGGATGATGTCGTACTAGTGCTGGTACTGGTGCTTGTACTGGTAGTGGCATTTGTCGTTGGTGGTGTGGAAGAAGAAGAGGAAGCTGAAGACGCCGAAGTGGCGCTAACGCTGTTAGCGGCGGAGGCGGTGGCTGCATTGCCAGAATTCGTGCTGCTAGGGCTAGCTATTGTAGCTGCTGTAGCTGCTGTAGCTGCTGCTGTTTCTATCATTGTAAGGTCCTGTATTCTAGTTATGAATATGTTGTGTAGGACGATATGCACAATGTTTTGCAGGAAAGGGTTGTGCACCAGGTCCTGTTGCTTATTACAGTACTGTTGTTCGTTGGTGGTTATTCAATTTCAATTGGCAGGCGGCAACACGTAAAAGTGCCGTAAAAGTGAGTGCACGAGGGACTTCACTCAGTGAAGTGCTGCTGGCTGCTGCAACTGTCAACGCAAGGGAGAAGAAAATGGTGGGCAACGTAACCAACACGACCAAACGAATCAATTGAATGGAATTCGAGTTCGCGATTGGGCGAATCAAATTCATCCGCGTCACTAAGGAACGGCACTACGCACGCACGGAGCCCATGTGAGTCTCAAAATATTCCATTTCGACGCACATGAAGCCATTAAAGTTGAACACGTCATTCATTGACACTATGCTAATCTACTGTAATCTTTCTCTCCCAAAGAATTGCTGGCCGAGGAATGACATATTGGTATCTGTACTACAGTAACTTTCAAAGAGTCAAACATGGTATCCTTCCAGTTGAACGGATGCCTTGTTGGAACCAAAGGATGGATCCGTTAGTTGTGCCATGCAGACAACGCACCCATCCATCCGTCGACGGACAAGAGAACAAAGCAAACTGGACCATCATGTCGTCTCCTCCTCCTTTTGCAACTGCTAGATCGTTTCTGCTGCTTTTCTTTCTCTGTGTTGGGGGACTACAGTACAATCACCGATATCATTGTGGAAAGATGGTCCTGTCAACGTCAACCTTCACCACACGTCCAAAAGAAAAGATTCTTTCAAATAACACCCTTGCACGCCAAATCTTCCATCTTGCCACATTTCTTTCGTGCCCAAACTCCACCTCCCCCACCTCCACCACCCAATCCGGCTGCCGTGTTGGAACGACAAGTCAAGGAAATTGCCAAGCACTCTACAATAGCGGGGCATGTCAGTAAAATCTTTGCTAAACTCCGTATTACACCGAAAAAAGCCAAGCTCATTTTGTTCAGCATATCGCATGCCATTCAATGGGAAGAATTATTCTTTTTTGCCTTTATGGGATGGATCTTTGTGCCACTCTTGGAAATTCCACAAACCTACGTCCGCCGACACTATTTTCCCAATGCCACGCCCTTTAAACGATCCTATACGAAATTGATTGCCGATCACATCGCCCAAATTTCTCGGATTGGCTTTGTGGTATACATTGTGGACATTTTAAAAATTGTCTTGCAAGCCATGGGATTTAAATTTCCACAGCTCGGCGTCACACCGCACATTGTCGCCAAATTATTAATGGTGGGGTGGATCATCAATCGCATTTCCGCATTGAAGAGGTATGCCCTAGCCATGCAAACTCGCAACGATCCGGGTGATTTGATTGGATCGGCCAATTTGGTGGATCGATTGTTGGATGCCTTTTTATATGGCATGGGTGCCTTCTTATGGTTGGACTCGCTCCAAACCGATTTTGGAGCGGCCACCAAAGGATTTGCGGCCCTTGGTGGGGTTGGGACCATTGTCATTTCCTTGGCCTCGCCAGGGTTGGTCAGTCAAGTTTTTTATGGTTTGTTCTTGGCATCCTCCAACAAACTACGAAAGGGCGATGTGGTTCGATTTGGCGACGGATCATTGGGCGGATACATTGCCCATACGGGATGGACCGATACCTTGATTCGAGGGAGTGATGGTATCATGGTGTCGGTACCCAATAAGGAATTAGGTACGTCCGTAGACGATCGCTAGGACTGGTGACGCTGGTGCGCGTCATTGTCACCCGTCATACGAACATGCTTGATGGCTTCTGCCACTAACCATTGTTGAACTTTTTCGTGAAACCACGACTGCTACATACCACTTCTAACACTACTTTTTATCAGCCGACAAGCCTATTCGAAACCTTTCTCGCATCAATTTATCCTCGGTGAGTCAACAACTTTGCTTTCGGTTCCAAGATGCCGATAAACTACCAAAAGCACTGGAAGACATTAAGGATGAAATACGAACGGCTTGTCCCGATGTCATTGACGATGGGACTCGTCCCTTTCGAGCCTTTTGGACGGGCTATGGAAAAACGGGTTTGGAAGTTACCGTCGAAGCTCATTTTCGAATCAAATTGTTGGGGAATGATTTCTGGGTCAATCGGCAAAACATGCTCATGGCCATCAATCGGGCCGTGCACAAGAACAAAATTGAGTTTTCGGTCATTGACCAAGAAAGACTGAGTGCAATCTACAAAACTAGATAAATAAATACAGTATATATCTGACAGGTCTACCAGATATTAGCTAGAAGTAGTACTTTGTCGTTTAAAATGATAGATGCTGCTACAGGTTCATTGTGCTTTTCCAAAAGGTGCGAACAAGTGAGCGGTCTCTGTATATCGTTCAGTCACGGCACAACCGGGAATCAACGACGCCGTCGTTTGTTTTGTCTTAACTCTATCGGATAGTTGCTAACAGACCACTAACAGCTGATTCTTTAACACAGTATCTTTAGAAGAACATGTTAGCTACCCTGCTTGATAGATAGGTAGTTCATCAGGCATAGATGTCATTGATTACTGGCCGACTCTTGTGCAACAGGGGCGGAACGACACCATTGTGGGTTTTTCTACGGCATTTTGTACGTGTTTCAGTACCAGCAAAACCAATGATATTTCGCGTTTGAAAGAAAAAGATAATGTCATTCTTTGCGAAGCCGACCATGGCCATTCCAACGGTGTTTGTTCACTGAAAATGTCAGCAAACACTCCAAGTCGCCCCGCGGCACCCTCTTGCAACGGCATTCTGCGAGAGCAATCGCCAAATCTTCCTGAAACGGCGACAACAACAAGAAGAACAACACCTTCCACACTTAGTAATTCTAGTACGAGCAATGGCCGTCATGTGCAGTTTGACCAAGACGTCCATGGCAGAATTGAGCGCACATCGCTTTTAGCCCTTGCCTACATGCCCCCCACTGGCAGTGACGACGAAGATGAGGCCGGCAGCCGGCCGCGCAACTTGTCAACAATTGATGAAGAACTTGAACATGATTTGAATGACTTGGCTGATTATCAGGGTGACTCGGATGATGAGGGTTCTGTGGCGGAGGAAGTGCTACAAAACATAGCCACCTTGGAGCGTGAGCATGACACAGCTGTGATCTGTGATGACAGTTGCACACCGTGTGAGAAATTTGACACACGAGAACAACAACAACAACAACAACAAGCAACGGAGAATGCTCCGTTGCTAATGTCAGGTGCCCCTGTTGGGTGGAAACAACCTGGTGCACCAAAAAAATGGAAAGAGCCAAAGCCAAAGCTTAACTTAGGGCAACCCAACGTCAAGTTTAACAAAATCGACAACCCCGGCGGATGGTCTGCCTTTACATTTCGGCCTAAGTTTAAATACAAAGGACGCACCCCAGCTGAGTTTTTGAACTACTCCATGCCCACTGATGCCACACCCGTACCAAAGAAAAAGGGAGACGGGAAGCGAACTTCAAATGGATGGGACTTCTGTTACACCGGATGGACGAGAGAGAACACAGATGCACCATTTCGAAGTGGTGCAACAAGGGACAACCTCCACCCCGAGTGCAGAAAGGGAAGCATCGACGGCAACCTGCTCAAGAAGTTAGGATTAACCAAGGACAGAATGAGTGAAGCTGATGGTGCCCCTGATTCTCTCTTCTTCTATCAGCTGTTGCTTCCGATCCATGACACTCGAAATGGTGGCAGTGGCATCGAAAATGATCCACGAAAACCCTTCTATCCGCACGTTGGTGAATGTGCTGAGGTGCATGCGATCACTGATGTCAAAGTGCGCGGAAGCGGAAGGGGGCATCGATTCAAAGAGACGTTGCCACAGGAGCTTGTGCAATGCCTAGAATAGGACATGCATGGAGCATCCTCAGATAGGACTCATTCGTTTGTGACTCGTTCACGGAAGCTGCGCTCTTCAGCGTACGGGACTAGTTTGCCACTAGCCCAATTCTTCACAAGTAGTGAAGAAGGTCTCTCAGGAGAATAACGAACCATCGTCAGCAGACGCTGGTCTA
>ENA-ORBV01012007-ORBV01012007.1-microbial-mat-metagenome-genome-assembly--contig:-NODE-12007-length-13449-cov-58.563341_pt1 | contig 13449 bp, 9 predicted proteins | sample MGYA00237777_ERZ505514 | MGnify/ENA primary metagenome ERZ505514 (study PRJEB26160, sample SAMN06269048) | microbial mat metagenome | isolation source: Oligotrophic lake microbial mat | place...
TCATGCGTGTCATGCGTGTCATGCGTGTCATGCGTGTCATGCGTGTCATGCGTGTCATGCGTGTCATGCGTGTCATGCGTGTCATGCGTGTCATGCGTGTCATGCGTGTCATGGGTCTGGACGCGCCGCGTGGTCGCTGCGTCTTCGACATCGCTCATCAGTCGCCGATTCGGTCGGCGTCGCGCTGATCCAACCGTACCCCTTGAGGAGTTTCTCGTGCGCTCAGCAGTTCCCACCGTGACCGCGTTGATCATGTGCCTCGCGGCGTCCGCCCAGGCCCAGACTCTCGGACCCGAGTTCATTGGTTCCTACACCATCCTCGATCTTGGCACCGTCGACGGAGTCGATCCGAACTACGGCGGTCTCGTCTTCGACGAGCTCGATCCCAACGTGCTGCTTCTCTCGGGCCGGGCGAACGCCCAGACCGCTGAGATCTACGCCCTTTCCGTCTCGCGCGACAAGGCCGGGCACGTGATCGGCCTGAGCTGCGAGCCGCCGGCATTCTTCAGCACGGCGCCGGGCGCCAGTGGTGGCATCGACGGTGGCCTCGACTTCGGGCCCAGCGGCGTCCTCTTCTACAGCACCTACAGCGACAACCACATCGGTCAGATTCTGCCCGGCAGCACGGCGCCCGATCGCCTCATCGATCTCTCACCGTTGGGCATCGCGGCCTCGACCGGCACGCTTCGATTTGTCCCGCCGGGCTTCGCAGGTGCCGGTCGGCTGAAGATCGCGTCGTACAACTCGGGGCGCTGGTACGACACCGCAGTCGCGCCCGCGGGGGACGGCACCTTCGACATTCAGGTTTCGCGAGGCTTCGTCCAGCTCACCGGCGGGCCGGAGGGAATCGTCTACATCGCGGGAGGAAATCCCGGCTTCGCCAATGACAGCATTCTGCTCAGCCGCTACCAAGCGGGAGCGGTGAGCGCGTACGAGATCGACCGAAACGGCGATCCCATCCCCGAGACCGCCCGGGTCTTCATCTCCGGCCTCGGCGGCGTCGAAGGGGCCGCGATCGATCCAGTGACCGGTGACTTCTTCTTCTCGACATTCGGTGGCGGCAACCGCGTGATCCGCGTGTCGGGGTTCCTCGCGGAGGCCGGCTGTCGTTCCGATCTCAACGGCGATGGCACCGTCGATGGCGCCGATCTCGGCGATCTGCTGAGCGCCTGGGACAATCCCGGAGGCCTCGGTGACCTGAGCGGCAACTGCATCGTCGATGGACAGGACCTCGGCATTCTCCTGGCCGAGTGGGGAGATTGCCCGCAGTAGCGTCAGAGCCCCTTGATCCGCCCCGTCCGCCGCTGCCTCTCGTAGCGCACCAGCGAGTCCTCGATGATCGCATGGGCCGCTTCGGTGGGCAGGATCTCGTCGACGGCGACTTCCTTGCCCTCGAGGGTCTTGTAGTCCTCGAAGAAGTTCTTCAGCATCTTGAAGATATGGGTGGGGAAGTCGCTGGCGACCTGGAACTCTGAGTAGATCGGGTCCTGCATCAGGACCGCGATGATCTTGTGGTCGGGCTGCCCCTGATCGACCATCGACATGAGCCCGACCGCCCGGGCATCGCAGATGCACATCGGCGGGATCTCCTCGGTGCAGTAGACGAGAACATCGAGCGGATCGTCGTCCTCGGCCAGCGTCTGCGGAATGAAGCCGTAGTTCGCCGGGTAGTAGACCGCCGACGAGAGCACCCGATCGAGCTTCAGCAATCCGGTCTGCTTGTCGAGTTCGTACTTGTTGTTGCTTCCCTTGGGAATTTCGACGATGGCTCGAAAGCACTCGGGGAGCGGGTGGGCTTCGAGTCCGGGGGTCACGTCATGCCAGGGGTGAGTCATCGGCCGAGGATAGGAAGTGGCTCGCGCGTCGGTGCAGCGGCAGTCGACGCGCACGAACCGGGATGCGTTGAGCCATCGGCGTCACACGCGGAACGGGCGCTGACGGATGAAGTTCCCGGTGCGCCCCAGGGTGAAGAGATTCGGCGACTGGCTCGCGGGCAGCCGGCTGCGGATCAGGGCGTGGAACCTCGCGTAGTTGCCTTGGAATGCGCCGTTGTTCCAGACCGCCAGAAGCTGCTCGGTGAAGGCCCCGTTGGCCTCGCCGTCGAGCGAGGTCTGGTTGTCCTGGCAGCCGCTGATGAGGATGACCGCGGGCTTGAACGCCCCGGCGATGGCAATCAGTCGGTTGCTCACCGCCACCTGCGACAGGGCCGCGTCGGGGTCGATCTCTGGAGCCCGCGCCGCCTGCTTGGCGATCTTGAGCTGGAGATCGTCATAGAAGGCCTGATGCTCGCGATAGGTTCGCATGGCCACGCCCGGAGGCATCATCCGCGAGCGCGCTGGCGGCGGTTCGCCCGGCTGCGGGACCGGGGCGCGAGTCACGGTTCCGCTGTGACAACTGTCGGAGAACACCAGGATCCGAACGCCGGCGCGGAAGCGGGAGAGCTCGAAGTAGAGCTCGTCGTCGATGAGTTGGCCGTCGAAGAGGCACCAGGTCTCATCCTTCTTGTCGGCTTCCTCGCCCGAGACGTCGGGCACCTGTCCGCCGTGGCCCGAATAGGTCAGCAGAAAGAGATCGCCGGACTTGAGCTGCTTGGCCGCGGCCCGCAGTCCCTTGAGTGTGGCGGTGCGCGTGGCCTTCCTGGTCAACAGCACCTTCGACTTCATGCCGTGGGTCTTGGCGATCGCCGCCATGTCGCGAGCATCGAACTCGCACGCGGCCAGCGCGCCGCTCCAGCCCTCGTAGTGCTTGGGGCTGACCAGATTGAGCCCGAGATGGAGCGCGAGCCCCTTCGATTTCCGGCCGGCCGACGTTCGAGCGCGGGCCGTGGACGATCGAGACCTGGCAGCCATGGACGACCTCCTGGGTTGGAACGTGGCGAGTGTACCGGCGCGGGTGAGCCGGGGTGGCGCGGCTGCGCGGGGGGCGGGGGCGAGAGTGGGTGGCGCGTGGCTCGCTCGCGAACGCGCGGGGTGTGGGGATCGTCACGGACTGGACTGAATCTGTCAGAAATTCCGGACCTGTCAGAAATGCTGTGTACGAAACATCGCACCTTCGCGCACGCATTCAGTCGTGCAACCCATTCCTAATTCCCAATTCCTAATCCCTGATCCCTTCCTGCGAGCGAAGCGAGCTTCATCCTCTCCCCAGCTTCACCAGCTTTTCGCGCAGGAACACCATGTGGTGCTCGAGGTGGGTCACGTAGCCCTCGATGATCATGCGCAGCGACACCTTGCCGCGCACGCTGTGCACGCCGCTCCGCTCGAAGGCCTCGAGCGGCTGGGCGCGAAGCACGCTGACCATCACTCGTCGATTGATGCTGAACCCTTCGGCGGCCAGGGCGGCATCGACCAGTTCGGGATGCAGTTCGCGGATGAACGCAGTCTCGTCGTAGTCCATCAAGAGTGGAGTGGGCATGGCAATCAGCCGTCGCATGCGATCGACCGACACCAGATCGCTCTCGTAGAGATGGACCAGCAGTTGCTGGAGCGACCACGTTCCGGGAATCGGAACAGCCATGAGTTCGGCGCGCGACAGTCCGGCGATGGCCCGACGCGGTTCGTCGGCACCAGCCTCGTAACGATCGATGAGAGCGGGGAGGTTGGACATGGGGGAGTAGGGAGGAGGACCGGGAGTGGGGAGTAGGGAGGAGGACCGGGAGTGGGGAGTAGGGAGGAGGACCGGGAGTGGGGAGTAGGGAATCAAGAATGGGCTGCACGATTGAATGCGTGTGCGGCGTATCGACGCTGAGCCCCGACCAGAGGATAGGAATCGGATTGGCGCATCCCCTCTCCCGCTCGCGGGAGAGGGGATGGGGACTGCGGTGGTTCACGAATGGCGGACACAGGGTACAGGGCGTGGGGTCCACTACACCTCCGATGCCCCGCCCGTGCGATTGGCATTCGTTATGATCGCGCCCCGCGTGTCGATGCCCGCGGCGTCGTCAATGACGGCCGCAGATGGACGCGTGCTCGAAGTTCCTGTGGTGCTCGGCTCGACGATCCCCCGATGGCCCCAACGCGGAAGACCACGTGACGAACCCTCCCGAGGCTTGCAAGGTGCCGCTGGTCGTACAGGTCGGATTCGCGGGGTCGCGTCAACTGGCCGACCCGCCGCTTGCAGGCGCTGTCCGAGAGAAGTTTGAGACCGACCTCGTCAACACCCTTGTCGCTCAGCTCACCGGGTTGCGAAAATCCCTCGGCCTCGGGCCGCATCACTTCTTCTGCGGGGTGTCATCGCTCGCTGCGGGCGCCGACACCATCTTCACTCGGGCGTGCGACCAGGCCAACATCCCCCAGCGAGTCTTCCTTCCCGAACCGCTGGATGAGTTCCTGGGTGCACAGGGAAGCAGAGGCCCCGACTTTCAACCACAAGAGCAGGACAACGCCCGCAATTTGATCGGCAAGCCACATGTCGTCGAGGCGACCGTCGTCACGCGAGAATCGGGGCGCCACGCACGGTTTGCAGACGTCAACCTCGAGATCGCCTACGAGAGCGATTGCTTCGTCACCTTGCGCCGGGCGGGTGCCGGTCAGCAGCCCGCAAAGCCAGGAGGAACCGCTGATCTCTTCGAGATTGCGAAACGCCTTCGGAAGCCGCATCTCATTCTCGAAGTCGCAGTGGAGAAGGGCTTCCCGATGGTCACTGCACGCTTTGAAGAGGGTGGAGCATTCGACCTCCCGAGCCTTCCCGGGGAACTCGCGGTTGCACCGCCGCCCGGTTCGGTGCCAGGACCGGTGCCAGGACCGGTGCCAGGACCGGTGCCGACGCTCGACGACTACACGAGGATGTTGAAGACACATGCGGTGCCGCTCGCCAAGCGGCACCGTCGCTTCTTCGAGTGGTCGGCATATGTGATCGTGACGGCCCACCTCCTGGCAACAGTCCTTGCCGTCATCGCCATGATGACGCACGAGGTTGCCGTGCTCAAGGTGGTGCTGAGTCTTGAGCTCCTCCTGATCGCAGGTGGCGTGACTGTGCACGAGTGGGTGCACCGTTCGCACCGGCTGCGCAGGTGGGTGGCCACCCGAGCAGTTCGCGAGCTCGTTCGCTCGGCCGGATACTTCAAGGGATTGCAGACCACGCTCGGACACCTCTCAACCGTTCCCTATCCGGCTTCGATCGGCCTTCGCGCCCTCGCCCGCACGCTCAACGTGCTGCATCTTCGTGATGGGTCGCAAGTGGCTCCAGCCGGCAATGGGTCGTCGGCTCCCTGGCAGATCGCCCGCGACAGATACGTCGACGTTCGACTGTGCGGTCCGAAGCCGGAAGGGCAGATCGCCTACTACCGGTCGGAGAGCAAGAGGGCGGGCCTGATTCGTGTTGCGGCGCAGGGGCTCTTCCTTCTCTTCTCCGTCATGGCGTTTCTCTTTTCGTGGCTCAAGCTCGAAGCGGCGATCACCTCGCACGGTCACGACACCTCCCTGTTGGCGCTCTTTGGGGCCTTGGCAATCATCCTTCCCGCCGCAGCGGTTGCAGCGCTGTCGATCGCGGCAGCACTGGATCTTGCCGCGCGCAAGCAAACCTATGCGGACATGGTCACGGCCCTCGAACAGATCGCGGCGGTGTTGGCCGACGCACCCTCCGAGCGAGAGTGCATTCGCCTCATCCTCGATGCTGAAGCCCGCATCCTCGGCGAGAACGCCAACTGGGCGTCGCGCCGTGCCTTCACCGGAAACCCGTGACCATCGATGACAACCGCACCGACCACGCGTACGAAGGGCTGGCAGGCCGCCGAGCGCGATGCCGACGTCACGGTGCTCCTCCCGGGCGACCTGCCGATCTTCTTTCGGCGCATTCCCGCTGCACCGCAGGGGTTCCTGATGGGGTCGCGGCATGGAGACGACAACGAGGAGCCGGCGCATCGGGTGGTGATGCCGAGTGACTTCTGGATCGCCACGTTTCCGCTGACCCAGGCCCAGTGGCGTTCGGTGGTCAAGGAGTTCAAGGAGTTCAAGGCGCTGAACGCCCCCCCGGCGCTCGGGACGCAACCGTCGCTGAATCCCTCGCCGAGCACGTTCACGGAGGACGGCGACGACCGTCCCGTCGAGACGGTCTCGTGGGCGGACGCGGTGGCGTGGTGCGAGGCTCTGGGGACCCTGAAGGTGAGGGGGCACGACGCGTCGGGGACGGACTTCGCCGCAGTCGAGTTCCGGCTGCCGAATGAAGCGGAGTGGGAGTACGCCTGCCGAGCCGGAACGGAGACGGAGTACTCGCTCGGCGAGGGCTCCGGCGACGGCGAGGCGGCGCTCCGCGAGGTCGGGTGGTTCGAGGGGAACGCCAAAGGCGCGACTCATCCGGTGGGCGAACTCGCGGCGAACGGATTCGGCCTGTACGACATGCACGGGAACGTGTATGAGTGGTGCGCGGACGTGTGGGACGCGAAGGCGTACCGGAAGCGGGGAGACGGGTGGGCAGGGCGTGCGTGGGAACTTGCGGACGCGGGAGCGGACGCGGAGTTTCAAGATGACGCGGATCGTTCTCGCGGGGCCGCGTTTCGCGTGTTTCGCGGCGGCTCGTGGATCGACTCGGCGTGGTACTGCCGGTCGTCCTACCGCTACGGGGACTGGCCCGACTACCGCGGCAGGATCCTGGGCTCCGAGAGGGGCTTTCGGGTCTGTCTCGTCCGCGGTCCGTCGGAACTGGCGAGCATGCCAGCGGAGGCGTAGCCCGGTGCGGAAGCCGGAGGCCGAGGGACGAGGCCGTAGGCGTGAGCACAGGGCGGAGCCGGAGCGCCGGGTGGCGAGTGTGCGTTAGGCTCCTCCTCCATGACCTTCCGTGTCTTCCAATATCCGCTGCCGACGAACGGCGATCTCTCCGAATTGAACGCTTACGTCGGTGGTCACCGTGTCGCGACGGTGTCACACCACGTCGTCTCGGCGGCGGGAAGCGCCATGCTCGTCTTCGTCGTCGAGACCGTGGGGACGGCGCGCGACAAGCCCGCCAACGCAAACGCGCCGAGAGTCGACTATCGCGAATCGATGACGCCTCAGAAATTCGCCGTCTATTGCCGCCTGCGTGACGAGCGCAAGCGAATCGCCGAGGCGGAAGGCGTTCCGGTATACACGGTGTTCAGCAATGCGCAACTTGCGGCGATGGTTGAGCGACAGATCTCGACCATGCAGGAACTTGCCCAGATCGACGGTGTTGGCGCTGCGCGCGTCGAGAAGTACGGCTCGCACATGTTGGGCGCACTCCTCGGTGCGGTTGCGCCAGCATGAAGCGAGTGGGCGGCCTCTTTGATCGGATCTGGGACCGCGATGTGCTCGTCGCCGCGGTTTGGCGGGCCGCCCGAGGCAAGCGTGACCGACCCGAGGTGCGTTCGCTTCTCGCGCGAGCGGAAACGGAGTGGCGCAGCATGGCGACCGAACTTCGGACCGGCGCGTTCCGCTTTGGGCCATACCGCACCTTCCAGATCCGCGATACGAAGACCCGCATGATTCACGCGCCAACGTTCCGAGACCGCGTGGCCCATCACGCAATCATCGGCGTGACCGGACCAATCTTCGAGCGGGGAGCGTTGCCCACCAGTTTCGCGTGCCGTGCAGGCCGAGGGCAGCACGCAGCGTTGGACGTGGCCTCGCGCTGGACGCATCGCGGCGGCTGGTACGGCAAGATTGACGTCGAGAAGTTCTATGACTCTGTCGATCACGCCACTCTCCTGAGCCTCCTCCGGCGGCGCTTTCGGGAACGACGGTTGCTGGGGCTGTTTGAGACGCTGATCGCGTCCTACGAGACCGCGCCCGGGAAGGGCATTCCCATCGGAGCGCTGACGAGCCAGTATCTCGGCAACTTCATGCTGGACGAATTCGATAGGCGCATTCTGGCGACAGGCTGCGCGGCGCGCATGGTGCGATATATGGATGACGTGGTCTTCTGGGGCAACAGGACGTCCCTCGGTACTGTTCGATCGGCAGCGCGGACCATCCTCGCCGACCTCGGACTCGCCATGAAGCACGATGGCGAGTGGAATCGATGTGAGCGCGGGGTTCCGTTCCTCGGCTTCGTGCTCTATCCCGGGCGGGTGAGGCTGAACGCCAAGGGTCGCTGCCGTCTTCGTCGAAGACTCGTCGCACTGGAAGGAGCGTGGAAGGCAGGGAACGTGTCGGACTCTGAATTGCAGACGCGGGTGGCCTCGATGTTTGCCCATGCCGCGCACGGTGATGATCTGGCCTGGAGGCGCGACCTCGTGGCCCGGTCGCGGTATGCTGTCGGCCATGGGGTGCAGCACGGACCAGAGACAGACGGAACGTTCTCGCGGGGCCGCGAATCGCGTGATTCGCGGCGGCTCGTGGATCAACTCGGCGAGGAACTGCCGGTCGTCCAACCGCAACAGGAACTGGCCCGACAACCGCAACAGGAACCTGGGCTCCAAGAGGGGCTTTCGAGTCTGTCTCGTCCGCGGCACGACGGTGCACCACCGACGGACGACGCTGCATCCCGTTCCAGCGCGACCTGCGTCTGGAACGAATTCCCGGGACTGGCGCCCGGCGAACGCTGAGATCCGCGCGAGGGGCCGACGGCGCCTCGCTTCGGCCACGGGGCCGGCGGAGAAGGTCGTCGCCGGGCTGCCAGTCTCACCCCGAGAATCTCGTTCCGCACCCGACGGAGCGACGTGTGGCTGAGTGCCCGCAGCATGTCGTCGATCTTCCCGGGGGACTCACGATGGCCTTTCGGGAAGTGCCTGCCGGAGAGTTTCGGATGGGGTCGCGAGTTGGCGGTTCTCAAGAAGAACCCGTGCACCGGGTCAGGATCAATCAGCCCTTTTGTATCGCTGAAACGCTCGTGACCCAGGCCCAGTGGCGTTCGGTGGTCGAGGAGTTCAAGGAGTTCAAGGAGTTCAAGGCGCTGAACGCCCCCCCGGCGCTCGGGACGCAACCGTCGCTGAATCCCTCGCCGAGCACGTTCACGGAGGACGGCGACGACCGTCCCGTCGAGACGGTCTCGTGGGCGGACGCGGTGGCGTGGTGCGAGGCTCTGGGGACCCTGAAGGTGAGGGGGCACGACGCGTCGGGGACGGACTTCGCCGCAGTCGAGTTCCGGCTGCCGAATGAAGCGGAGTGGGAGTACGCCTGCCGAGCCGGAACGGAGACGGAGTACTCGCTCGGCGAGGGCTCCGGCGACGGCGAGGCGGCGCTCCGCGAGGTCGGGTGGTTCGAGGGGAACGCCAAAGGCGCGACTCATCCGGTGGGCGAACTCGCGGCGAACGGATTCGGCCTGTACGACATGCACGGGAACGTGTATGAGTGGTGCGCGGACGTGTGGGACGCGAAGGCGTACCGGAAGCGGGGAGACGGGTGGGCAGGGCGTGCGTGGGAACTTGCGGACGCGGGAGCGGACGCGGAGTTTCAAGATGACGCGGATCGTTCTCGCGGGGCCGCGTTTCGCGTGTTTCGCGGCGGCTCGTGGATCGACTCGGCGTGGTACTGCCGGTCGTCCTACCGCTACGGGGACTGGCCCGACTACCGCGGCAGGATCCTGGGCTCCGAGAGGGGCTTTCGGGTCTGTCTCGTCCGCGGTCCGTCGGAACTGGCGAGCATGCCAGCGGAGGCGTAGCCCGGTGCGGAAGCCGGAGGCCGAGGGACGAGGCCGTAGGCGTGAGCACAGGGCGGAGCCGGAGCGCCGGGTGGCGAGGGAGCGGCGAGAAGAGGGACGAAGACACGAGGACATGAGGACCCGAAGACCCGAAGACCCGAAGACCCGAGGACAATGCGATGGCGAAGAGTGCGAGCGAGCAGCATGCGTTGGAACAGCAGCGGGCAGCCGAACAACGGCGGGTGATCCGCGCCCCGGACGGCAAGGTCGACTGGAGTGACGAGGCCCGCACGCGCGGCGCCGATGTCACCACGATCATCATCGGTGACGACCCGCACGCTCAGCAGAAGGGCGCAGCGATCGACGGATCGGCGATCCCGCTGGACCTCGCCACACTCTTCCCGCAGCTCACGCATCTCTACGTGTGGGGGGTCGCGAAGCTGCCCGCGCTGCCGGTCATCCCTTCGTCGATCCTGTGTATTGACGTTCGCGGCTGCCCCGACTTGCAAGGCCTCGGGCTGATGGGCAAGTCGTTGCCCGCATCGCTCGCGACGCTCGTCCTGCATCGTTGTGCGGCCCTGGAACTCACGCCGGCAGACGTGCACGGGCTCGCACAGCTCGACGACCTCAGCCTTCGCAAGATCCCTGTCGAAGACGAAGTGATGCGAGAACTCCTCGCAGGGGCTCGGACGCTTCGCCACCTCGAGTGCACGGCATGCACCCGCCTGACGCGGATCGCGTCGTGGCCCGAGACCTTGGTCGACGCGACACTTGGCGAGTGCGAGTCGCTACGCGAACTTCCGGCCGAGTGGCCGTCGGCGCTGCGTCGAATTGGGCTGGGCGGCGCGAGATCGCTCACCAGCCTCCCGACGGGCACATTGAGCGGGGGACGTCCGGTCCTCGACCATGTGGACCTCGCGAATACAGCGTCGCTCCGCGTCGCGCCACCGGATTTCGGAACTCCTCGGACGCTCTTCCTGTTCGGATCGGGGCTTCGAGTGCGCCCGGAAGTTCTGGGAACGAGTGCCACGGAGAATGTTGCCGCCGACTTCCTCGCTTCGCTACCCGAACCGAATGAAGGGGTGGTGGACGAACTTGAGGTCAAGGTGTTCCTGCTCGGAAACGGACGTGCGGGAAAGTCTTCCCTCGCTCGGCGGTGGATCAAGAAGGACTTCGACAATGACGAGAAGACCACGCACGGCATTCGACTCTGGCGGTGTACGCTGCGAATCAAGCCCGACGTCAAGCCCGACGGCGCCGATAGAGAGCTCGACTGCACGGTCAACGTCTGGGACTTTGCTGGACAGGACCTCTACCACAACACGCACCGACTCTTTCTCCACAGTCGGGCGGTCTACCTGATCTGCGATACCGAACACGGCGACGGTGCCGATACTGCGAGCGACAAAGACGACGACGACGGCTTGGGCGAAGGTGAGGACACTCGGTACACCGTTCAGTATTGGCGCGATCAAGTGACGTCGCTCGGCATCTCGCCGGGAATGAAGGGCTCGCCTCCGATTGCGTTCGTCAAGACGAAGTGCGACCGGAAAGACCCGCCAACGCGAACGATCATTGGTGCTGAGGGGTTGGAGATGTTCCCAGTCTCGGCGCAGGAGGGAACGGGCGTTGAAGATCTCGTGAAGTGGATCAGGCAAGAGGCCGCCAAAGTCGTGGGCGATGCGAGTCAGCGCGGGATGCGGAAGCGCATGCACGATTTGAAGGCGTTCCTGCGCAGGTCCAAGATGGACGCCAACGATGCTGCACACGCCGCAGCGGATGAGAAGTCGCGGGGTCGCACGAGCGAAGTCATCGCGAAACCTCCTTATCCGATCATGGCGCGATCCGACTTCGATGAGTTGGTGAACCGATTCCTGCCCGGAAGCAAGTATTCCAAAAAACCGACACTTGCCCTCGACTTCCTGCACCGCGGGGGCTTCCTCTACTACAACAAGGAGTATCTTCCCCAGCACGTCGTACTCGACCAGCGTTGGGCGACGACCGCCATCTACTCGGTGCTTCGGCCTCACGCGACGGCGTGGAGCGAACTGCGAATCGCACGGGGTCGGTTCGTGCCCTCGGATCTTGCCCGCTGGGCGTGGAGAGAGGCCCACTACACCGAGCCGCAACAGCGACTCTTCCTGTCGTTCATGGAGTCGTGCGAGATCTGCTATCGACTGCGAGAGGCCTACGAGAGCAATCGCCCCGAGTTGGAAGAGGAGTACATCGTCCCTGCGGCCCTCCCGCGCGAGGGCGAACAGATCGTCCAGGACGAACTTCGGTGGGTGTTCGGCGAAAAGCCGAGGTTCGAGCCGACGATGATCCTCGGGGAGCAGGCGAATGAGCTGACTCGGCACGACGTCGTGAAACTCCTCGTCAAACTCGGCCGGATGTGGCGAGGTGCTGCGATCATGTGGAAATGGGGCGGCTGCATACGCACGTTCGCAGGGAGACCAGACAGTCCGCGCTCCGGCGGTGTGTCGCAGGGCACGCCGACGTTCATTCAGTTCTCCTGGACGCCAAAGGAGGCTGGCGGTTTCTTCGGGACGATGAAGGTTCGGCAGATCGGCCCGAATGCCGAGTTTCTGGGCCGTTTTCGCAACGCGTGTGAGGAGGTATGGGGAGAGCGTAACGTCCGCCTCGGCTGGCCCGACGCGAGGACCGACTCCTCCCACGCCGAGCAGGAGCAAGATCGTCACGATGCGGTCGGCGACTCGCTCGCCGAGATCGCGCTACCTGCACTGAGAATCGATGCGCCTCGTGGCCTTCAGCAGGTGCCGCTTGAGATCGGCTTCACCTTCGCAGGCAAGGACGGTTTGGATCCGCCGGACAACAATCGGGAGCTGTGGCCAGAGCAATTGATGAAGGCGTTGGCCGGTGGTCACTATCCAAGTCCCAAACACAGTGATAAGCAAGCAGTGGAGGACGGCATCCTCGCGAAGGTAAGCTGTTATCGCGATGCGGGAGCAGGCGATCAGGCTAGACGGACCTATGCGAAACAACTGGTGAGTCGCGACTTCGTCGTAGTGGTGCTGAGCAAGAAGTACCTGTTCAGTGAGGCCTGCATGTACGAGCTCTATGAGCTGTGCCAACGAATGGGGTCAGGTAGCGATGCGGTTCCGAAGCGCGACAGCACTCTCTGCAAAGTGTTCTCGCTTCCATGTGGCTATCTCTCGGAAAGCCAGTCCCTCAATGGCAAGCCGGAGCTTGAGCAGGAGGTCTCGACATACTGGCACAACGCGGTCAGAACCTACATGCAAAACAGCCGTCGCGCCGTTCATGGCGGCCTACTGCAACGACTGGCCAGCTGGTTCGTGCGAGCAATTGGTCTTGACCATCCCTCGCGATCAGAGCCGGAACTGGAGACGCTTCGGAATGCTGAGCAGGCGTGGTACTTCCCCTTGATCAAGTCGTTCGAAAATCCGGATACTCTCAAGAAGCTCCTGTCAGCTCTCAAAAGCGCGTGGGGCACGGAGCGATTGTCGGCGAATGCGCCAAGTTCCGCCGCAGTCGAGCAGAAGGCGTTGGAGATCATGAGGGGGAACTTCGATCCGCCTCGACTGAAGAGGTTTGCCGCGTCAGCGTGGAAAGTGTCTGAAGGCGGATCGGAAGGGGCGACCCCCGAGGAGACCACGAAGGCGAGGGAGCGGGCGGTCGGGCTCTATCTGCTCGCGCATGACCTAACGATGGTCGATTCGGATGAAAAGAAACTCGTTGCGTTCAATACTGTCGACGCAGATCAGGCACTTTCGACAAGCCTGGAGCCGCTGGTGGCCTGGGCGAAGAGCCGCCTTGTCTCGACCGAGGCAAGCGTATCGGCTGCGGCGAAGAACATCTGATGCTTCCCACCCCCAGCGCCATGATTGCGCATCTCGATCGCTTCGTGCGCGGGCAGGCACGCGCGAAGCAGGACATCGC
>ENA-ORBV01012016-ORBV01012016.1-microbial-mat-metagenome-genome-assembly--contig:-NODE-12016-length-13445-cov-5.335203_pt1 | contig 13445 bp, 8 predicted proteins | sample MGYA00237777_ERZ505514 | MGnify/ENA primary metagenome ERZ505514 (study PRJEB26160, sample SAMN06269048) | microbial mat metagenome | isolation source: Oligotrophic lake microbial mat | place...
AGTCCACCGCAGCACCGAGCCGAGCGATGCGCCCGACTGGCGATGAGTCGAAGGGCCCGAATATCGGGAATATTCGGGCTCCTGAGCGAAGAAGTCCAGGCGGGATGCAGGGTTCAGCGAATGCCGGGAGACTTTCGCCACGGGCTGCTAGACCCGCTTGAACTCCGCGCGGGGCGGCACGATGGTCTTGACCCCGGGTCGGTGTTAGCCACCCACGAGGGCGTGCACCTCGAAAGTCGGCAGGGCCCATAGGCGCTTCATCACCTCGAGCGGATCCTTCCTCCGGATCGACTTGAAGCCGTCATGGTGCCTCTCCGTTCGGCTTGAGGTTGCCGCGGCGAGGGTTCAGCCGCCGAGGAGGCCCGTGACCTTGCCCTCAACCAGATCCATCCGCTCCGCCTGCGGAGTCGCGTTGAGGCCGGGCATGCGGATGATGTCGCCGAGCAGGGGAACCACGAAACCGGCCCCCGCCGCGATGACCACGTTCTTGACCGTGACCGTGAATCCGGTGGGCCGTCCTGGCTTGTTGGCGTCATCGGAAAGCGACATCTGGGTTTTGGCCATGCACACCGGCGCACCCGCGAAGCCCAGGCGCTCGGCTTGCTTGAGATCGCGTTCCGCGGCCGGAGAGTAGGCGACGCCGGAAGCACCGTAGACCTGGGTGCAGATCTTCTCGATCTTCTGCTTGAGTGGTTCGTTCCATTCGTACAGCCGCTTCATGGGCGAGGGCGTGACCGCGTGCTTCACCACCGCTTCCGCGAGTTCCTTTCCGCCTTCGCCGCCGCGGGCGAAAACATCGGAGTCGGCGCAGGGGACGCCGAGCTTCGCGCACCGGTCGCGCACCACCGCGAGTTCTTCGGAGCTGTCGGTGTGGAAGCGGTTCAACGCCACGATCGGAGTGTGGCCGAACCGGCGCGCGTTTTCGATGTGCTTCTCGAGATTCGGCAGGCCACGTTCCACCGCCTGAGGTTCAGGGGTCGCGAGATTGTCTTTGAGCAGACCTCCGTGACGCTTGAGCGCGCGAATCGTGGCCACGAGAACGATGGCCGCGGTTTCAAGGCCGGCGGAGGCGCACTTGATGTCGATGAACTTCTCGGCTCCGAGGTCGAAGCCGAAGCCGGCCTCGGTGATGGCCCAATCGGCGTGGGCGAGGGCCATGTTGGTGGCGATGACGGAATTGCAACCGTGGGCGATGTTCGCGAAGGGTCCGCCGTGGATAAAGGCGGGCACGCCTTCGCAGGTCTGCACGAGATTCGGCTGGATGGCGTCTTTCAGGAGGATCATGAGAGCGCCCGTGGCCTTCAAGTCGTTAGAGGTCACCGGAGAGCCGTCCTTGTCTGTGGCTACGATGAGCCGGCCGAGGCGGAGACGCAGGTCGTCGCGGTCCTTCGACAGACACAATACGGCCATGATCTCGGACGCGGGGGTGATGTCGAAGCCGGTTTCGCGGGGAACCCCTTCGAGCGCGCCGCCCAAACCGATGATGACGCGCCGCAGTGAGCGGTCGTTCAGATCGATGACCCGGCGCCACAGAATCTTCCGGGGGTCGATGCCGCGCGGATTGCCGGCATGGATGTGATTGTCGACGAGCGAAGCCAGCAGGTTGTTGGCAGAGGTGATGGCATGAAAGTCGCCGGTGAAGTGAAGGTTGATGTCCTCCGCGGGGACGACGATGGACTTTCCGCCGCCGGTGGCGCCGCCCTTCACGCCAAACGTCGGTCCCAGCGAGGGTTCGCGGAGGGCCAGACAGACCTTCTGCCCGATCTTCGCCATGCCCTGGGCGAGGCCGATCGATGTGGTGGTTTTTCCTTCGCCCGCCGACGTGGGGGTCACCGCGGAGACCAGAATCAACTTGCCGCGCGAAGGCCGCGCGGCGAGGGCCTCGAGCCGGATCTTGGCTTTGTCGTCGCCGTAGGGAATCAGGTGTTCCCGGGCTATCCCCAGGTCTTTGGCGACATCGGCGATGGGACGAACGTCGGGCATGGAGAGGCTCCTTAGAAGGGGAAGGAATGAGGGCTTGCAGTTTTTGGACTTTCCGACCCCACGATCCTAGACCACACGGGGAGGTGGATGTCGATGGTTCGATCGCATCATGCGGGTGGCGACGTCTGCCGTGAGAGTTGCAGGGACAAGTCCGGCCGGCGGCCTCGTCAGGCGCACTTCAGGGGAGCTTCTGCTATGTTCGGCCACTTAGAAACATGCGGAAGGCAGACCTCTGGCGTCGCAGAATCGGCATGGGCGTCCTGGTGGCGCTCATCGGAATGCTGGGCGTCGCCGATTTTCTGTCTCACACCGACGATGGCTGCGCAGTCGAGGTTCACTGCATCGCGTGCCGCGCCCACCTGGGGCCGATCACCGATCTGACCGCGCCCGCGGTGGTCTTCGGCGGCGCTAATCACGTAGTCGGCGCCCTCGGAGCCGAAGTCCACGAAGCGCACGACGGCCCTTCCAACCTCCTTCCTCCTGGTAGAGCTCCTCCCGTTTTCGCCTGATCCGTTCGTCGTTCCTACGTCCGGCGTGAGCCTTTTTCCTATCGGGCCCTCGGACTCTTTCAGGCTTCAACGTTCTTTCGAGGAGTTTTCCCTGTCATGCCTTCGGCCTCTTTCTTTCCGCATTTCGTCCGCTTTCGGTCTTCCGCCGCTCTTGCTCTGGCGCTTTTTTCATCGTTCACCTCGGCCCAGGAATCCGCTTCGATCAAGGGCAAGGTCACAACCGCCTCAGGGCAGCCGGTTGGAGGAGCGCATGTGGGCATCGTCGAACTGGCGCGACATACCGACGCCGGGCCCGACGGGTCCTATTCTTTCGAGAACGTTCCGCGCGGTTCGTATCTGATTGAAGCCCGGACGGACCGCTTCGGATCCACTCTGGTCAGGGTCAATGTGTCCGGCGCGGGGCCGGTGGTGGCGGACATCCTGCTCAGTGTGGCCACGCACAAGGAAGCGATTGTTGTGACCTCCGGGATGGAAGCGGCCTCGCTCGCCGAGAGCGCGAGGCCCATCACCGTCCTTGCCGGACTCGACCTTGCATCACGCCTCAAGTCGACGCTCGGAGAAACCCTGGCCGAGCAGCCCGGAGTCAGCTCGACCTCGTTCGGCCCCGGGGCCAGTCGTCCGGTCATCCGCGGCATGGGTGGCGACCGCGTGCGCCTCTTGCAGGGCGGCGTGGGCATGGCCGACGCTTCGAACACCAGCCCCGATCATGCGGTCAGTTTCGATCCCCTTTCCGCGGAGCAGATCGAAGTGCTGCGCGGCCCGGCCACCCTTCTGTACGGCAGCACCGCGATCGGCGGCGTGGTGAACGTGATCGACGGTCGGATCCCCGAGTCGGCATCGGAAAAGCTCGTGGGCGGTGTCTTCGACCTGGCCCTAGGCAGCGTGTCCAGCGAGAAGCAGGGCGGGGCTTCGTTGCATGGTGGCCGGGGCGGCTTCGCCTGGCACGCCGATGGACTGCGGCGCGAGACCGGAGACGTGCAGATCCCGATAGGAACAGAGCGTCTGACTAACTCCGCCACGGAAAACACTTCGGGTTCGCTCGGCGCCTCCTTCATCGGCGAACGCGGCTTTTTCGGCGCGAACGTCTCGCTCTTCAACACGACGTATGGCATCCCCACCGAGGAGGAAGTCTCGATCGACCTCAAGCAAAGGCGCCTCGACCTGAAGGGCGCCATTCGTGAACCGTTCGGCGCCTTTCGTGGCCTCAAGTTTCGCTTCGGCATGTCCGACTACGAACATGCGGAGTTGGAGGGCGCCGAGGTGGGAACGCGCTTCGAAAACCAGGGCTACGAGGGCCGCCTGGAGTTCCTGCATAAGCCGCTCGGCGCCCTACGTGGTGCGTTCGGATTCCAGGTCCAGGGCCGCGATCTGAGAGTGACCGGCGCTGAGGCCTTCCTGCCCCCCAGCACCACCGGCGCCCTGGCCGCCTTTGTTCTCGAGGAAGTGGGCACGGGTCGCACCCGACTCGCTCTGGGCGGGCGGCTAGAGCGGCAGGTGGTCGAAGTGGACCGGGGCGACTCCAGGACGATGAGCGGGGCCAGCGGTTCGATCGGCGTCTCGGTGCGCGCCGACCGCGGGCTGAGCTTCGGCCTGACCCTCGCTCATTCCGAACGGTTGCCCGGGGCCGAGGAACTGTTCTCCGACGGGCCCCATGCCGCCACCAACGCGTTCGAAGTGGGCGACCCGAACCTGGCCAAGGAAAAGAGCCTCGGACTCGACGCGTCCATCAAGAAGACAGGGGGGCGGGTGAGTGCGGAACTCTCCCTCTTCCGGAACGCGTTCAGCGGTTATATCTTCGAGCGCTTTACCGATGACGAAGAGGACGGACTGCGGGTGGTGCGCTATGAACAGACCGATGCTCTGTTCTGGGGCTTGGAGGCGCAGACCGGGGTCGAGGTCTATGACAAAGGCCGGCGTCACCTTGGCCTGGACGCCTCCGTCGACTACGTACGCGCGAAGATCGACCCCACCGACGAGCCTCTCCCACGCATTGCGCCCCTGCGCCTGGGACTTGGGGTGCACTACCGGGATTCAAACTTCGACGTCCGCGCCGAGTTGCGTAGGGTTGAAAAGCAGGAACGGATCTCCGGATTCGAACTGGCGACCCCCGGTCACACGTTCATCAACGCCACCGCGACCTATCGGATCTTCGGGGGTACCAAGACCGTGACCGATCTCGTCCTGCGGGCTACCAACCTCGCGAATGTCGAAGGGCGGAATCACGTCTCATACCTGAAGGATCTCGTGCCCCTTCCGGGCCGTGATGTTCGGGCCGCCGTGCGTTTCCAGTTCTAGGCAGGGGCACCGTTCCGGGTGCCCTTTCGTCGATAGCTCGTTCCATGGTGGCGCTCCCTCGCCCGGGTCGCTCGCAGACCGCGAACGGTACTTGGGTTAGAGCGAGTAGATTCCAGGTTCTTCAAAAAGGAGCGCGCCTTGACTCTTCACAGACCACTCGTCGTCACGCTTGTCGGCATCTTGGGGGTCGCGGCGGTCGCGACTGTCGGCGACTACATCTGGTACACCTACGGCGTCGAACATCGGATGTCCGCCGGGATCATCCATGGCATCGGTTTGCTGACTTCGGTTGGACTGGTCCTCGGGGTCGCGCGCGGGCGGGTCCCAAGAGGGTTGCCGATCGGCGCGCTTTCGGGACTGGGTGGTGCACTCATCTACTACATCCTGATCGCCATCATGGATCGCCGTACGTATGGCACCGCGATTCCTGTGTCCTGGGTGATGATGTGGCTGCTGCTCGCGGCCCTCGATGGGCGATGGCTTCGCATCCCTGCGCGGCCGTGGCCGGCGGTCGCGGCGCGAGGTGTCGCCGCCGCAGTGTCAGGAGGAATCGCCTTCTACCTGGTCATGACAACGCTCTGGGGCCGTCCGCCCGCGACGGGGCGCAACTATGTCGTGCAGTTCTTCGCCTGGGCGTTTGCGTGGGCACCCGGCTTGATCGCACTCACGATCGCGGATGGAGGAGATGGCCGCGTCGCCAAGAGCGGTGCTTCCGAGGACGCAGCCTCCGCTGTTTGAAGAAATCGGCTCCGGATCGCGTCGTTCTTCCGGGTTCAGAGCCTCGTCCGGGATGACGGCCAGCGAGCCCTGGGCCGGGGTTGGGGACTGACGTGAAGAAGAGTTCATGCAGGCGGCCATCAATCGCGGCGCGGCCGATATCGGGAGCGTGTTCGGGAGCGAGGGGCTCAAGACGCAGGCCATGGCCTTCGAGGACAACCGGGCGCGGATCAATCATGGCCACGAAGGCTACCCTCGAAGCGGGGTGACTTGCGTTCGCTCCGTTGTTATCCTGCCCGAACTGAATGCTCTCAATATGAATCAAGCCTCCTCCGACCTTCCGGTCAAAGCCGAGCCGTCGCGTCTCAGCACCCTCGCGGACGAGCTTGTTTCGCTGGCGCCGATCCAGGCCGCCCAGCTCCTGGATCCGCTGCCCGATGCCGAAGCCGCCACGGTTCTCGCGATGCTGAGCCCGGCGGTGGCCGAAGACATCATGCTGGCCATGGGCGAGGACCGGCGGAAGACGGTCATTGCGGCCGCACCCCTGGCCGACTCGCACCAGTGGACGGCGAACTTCACCTATCCGGACGACTCCATCGGTCGTCTGATGGAGCCGCCCCGCGCGGTTTTCCGGCCCGACCTCACGGTCGCCGAAACCACCGAGCGCATCCGCGAGCTGGTCAAGAACGTTTTTGTGACCTACGGTTTTGTGGTGGACGGTGCCGGAGTTTTGCTTGGGGTCGTGGCCATGCGCGACCTGCTGCTCGCCGATCGGAATTCTCGGATCGACAGCGTAATGCTTACGAACCCTTTCTCGCTACGTCCTGATCTCGACGCGATCGACGCCATGAAGCTGGTGGTCAATCACCACTTCCCGGTCTATCCGGTTTGCGATGCGGGCGGCCGACTCGTGGGAATCGTCCGCGGGCGCACCCTGTTCGAGCAGCACGCCTATGAGATCAGCGCCCAGGTCGGCGCCATGGTCGGCGTCGAGAAAGAGGAACGGCTTTCCACCCCCTGGAATACGAGCCTCAAGTACCGGCATCCCTGGCTGCAGCTCAACCTGCTGACCGCCTTCATCGCCGCGGGTGTGGTCGGCTATTTCCAGGACACCATCGACCAGCTCGTGGTTCTCGCGGTGTTCCTGCCCGTGCTCGCGGGACAGTCGGGGAACACCGGATGTCAGGCCCTCGCCGTGACTCTTCGCGGCATGACCCTGGGCGAATTGAAGCCGGGCCGTGAGAGGCAGCTGGTGATGAAGGAAGGCCTGCTGGGTCTCCTGAATGGCGCCTTCGTTGGGGTGACCGCGGGCCTCGGAATGTTCGTCGTGGCGACCCTTCAGTCGAACGACAAGGCGCCGATCCTGGGCTTTGTCGTCTTTCTGGCCATGATCGGAAGCTGCGTGGTGAGCGGCCTCTCGGGTGCCCTGATCCCTTTGACGCTGAAGCGGCTTGGGCTTGATCCGGCGACCGCCTCCAGCATCTTCCTCACCACCGCAACCGACGTGGCCAGCATGGGCCTGTTCCTGAGTCTCGCGCGGTTTTTGGTTCTCTAACTCAACAACGTCCTGCGACTATTCATCCGGATTCCAGGGAATCAGAAACTCCAGCGGGAAGAGAACCTGGTGGGCGTGAAGGCGGGAACCGGCAGAGGCGGCAGCGCCTCGCCACCTCGTTTCAACAGAGATCGGACGTCCTTCTTCTCGCCGGTCGCGTAACGAAGGTCTCGGTGCGGCCTGGGTCGTCGGCTATCCTCCTGCCGTGGATTCAGCCTTCGAAACTCTTCCTCCGCGCACCGTCGCTGCGGCACCGCTTGGACGTCTCGAAGCGCTGGTGATGGAGTGCCTTTGGCAGAACCCGCGTGGGCTCAGCGTTCGCGATGTCGCCCACAGTCTCAATGGGCCGTGGGCCTACACCACACTGATGACGACGCTCGACCGGCTTTTCAAGAAGAACCTCGCCACCCGTGAACCACGCGGCCGCGCGTTTCTCTATCGAGCCCGATGGTCGCGGGCGGAGCTTGGGATTCAGGCTCTGAAGTCCGCGGTGTCCACCATCCAGGCCGGAACCGCGACGCCGGACCTCGCGATCGCGGCTCTGGTGGACGCCATCGAATCTCACGACCCGGCGTGGCTCGATTCGCTCGATCGCCTGGTCCGCGAGAAGAAGCGGGCGTTGCGACAGGCCCGCAAAGTCGGAGATCGGGTATGACGCTGTACGGTCTCGCCGTTCTGATGACCGTGTTCGGAATGGTTCTTCTCGCCCTGGACCTGCTTCTCCTGGCCTTGACCCCGCGGCTTCTCGAAGCTCTGGGGCGAGTGTCTCCCGATCGGCGGGCCCGGGCCATTATGGGAGTTCGCTTCGCGCCCCTCGGGTTTACGATGGTCCTGATACTCGGGGTGTCGGTGCCGGCGTGGCTTCGGCATGAGCCGTTCAACACCGGTGAGGCGGTCTCGGGCCCGCTGCTCGCGGTGGCGCTCCTGGTCTTGCTTCCGGCCCTGCAGGGCGCACGCCGCGGCACTCGAATGTTCGTCAAGACCCGCGACCGCTTGCGCGCCTGGCGCTATCTCTCGCTCCGCAGCTCGCGCACGATCGCGCCGTTCGAAGTGGTCGAAGTGCGAAGCGACGACCTCGCCCTGTGTGTGGGCGGCTACCTGAAGCCGACGATCTACGCCTCGACGGGCGTCGTGAGGGCTCTCAAGGAAGCGGAGTTCAAAGCGGCCCTCGCCCATGAAATCAGCCACGCCCGCGCGCGCGATCCTCTTCGCCTGCTGTGGATGGCCGCGTGTCCCGACTTTCTCCAGATCTTTGGTCTCGATCAGGCGTGGCGACGGGAGTTCGCACGAGCCTGCGAGTTCGGAGCGGACGCGGGAGCGAGCGGGTCCGATCCGGAGCGGGCGCTTGACCTTGCCTCCGCCCTGCTGAAAGTGGCCCGGCTCCGGACCTTCCGACCGCTCAGCCCCGTCGCTGCATTGGATGTTGCGGTCTCATCGGCGTTCTCCAGCCAAGCTGAACTTCAAGAGCGCATCGAGGTCCTCGCGAATCCGTCGCGCGACGTTCACGCCGGTTCGACTGTTTTCGCCGTGCGCCCCTGGGTGTTGGCGGCGGCCGTGATCGCGATGGTCTCCGCGGGAGCCCAGGTTTCAAACGAGGCTCACCACATTTCCGAGGCGGTAGGCCGGTTCCTGGCACCCTGAAGCGTCGCCTTGTTCGTGAAGCCAGGCGGTACGGGGGCTGGTAGTAGATGGATTGGCTGGTTAGGGTCCATACCTCGTGAAACGCCATCACCTTCGCGCCGCTTTGGCTGGCTTGTACGCCGCTTTGTCGACTCTTACGGCCGCGGCCGCCGCCCCTTCCCAAGGTTTTGAGGGCCGGGTGGTCGCCGCCGGTAGTCAAGTACCCGTGGTTGGCGCCACCGTATCCCTGGCGGGTTACCCGGGGTCGGCACGCACCGACGTCGATGGCCGATTCTCGTGGGCGTTTGCGCCCACGCCTCCGTTTCAAGTGATTGTGGTGCTCGCTTCGGGTCAGGTGGCCCGGCCCGTTCTTGTGGAAAGGATTGACGGCCCGGCGACGATCCCCGTGAATGCGGTCGCGGACGAGTCGATCACGGTGGTGGGAGCTGCTCCCAGTGTCGTGAAGGCCCCGGCGTCAGCCGCGACCTTGATCTCAGGCGCACAGATAGCACAGCGAAGCCCCGAAAACCTCATGCAGGCGCTCGAGACCGTTCCGGGAGTGAGCCAGGTTTCTGAAGGCCACGCCGCGGTCCCGGCCTTGCGCGGACTGGCTCGCGGACGCACTCTGTTCCTCATTGACGGCGGTCGCGTGTCTTCCGAGCGGCGCGTGGGTCCAAGTGCTACGTTCCTTGATCCTTCCGTCATCGGCAGGGTGGACATCGTTCGCGGGCCAGCTTCGGTCGCCTACGGATCGGATGCGTTCGGCGGTGTGGTTTCGGTGAAGACGCGCCGCGCCGAACCGGGAAGTCCGTTTCGCGGAGCCGTAACGGGACACTTGGGCACAGGGGTCCCCGATGCGCGAGGTTCGATTGAGCTGTCCAAGGGCCTCGCTCGTGGAGGTCTGCTGGTGCAGGGGCACACTCGAAAGGCCGAAGACTACAACTCTCCTGAGGGCGAAGTGTTCAACTCGGGGTGGAAAGATTCGGGCCTCCTCGCGTCCTTCACCCACGAGATCGGCCGAGGCGTCTTCGCGGCCAGCTGGCAGAGCGACTTCGGACGCAACTTCGAGCGCCCCCGGAACAATTCGCGAACCGTCCGCTTCTTCTACCCGTTCGAAAACTCGCATCGCCTCGCCGCGTCTTATGACATTTCCGAGGTCGCGGGTTTCGAGAAGGTGTCGGCCAGCGCCTTTCTTGGGACCTATGAGCAGCAGACCGATCAGAGCCGATTCGCCACCGCCACCACTGGCCGCAGCCTTGAGCGCGCCGACATTTCGGCTAACGATTTCCACGCCAAGGCTGCGGCCGAACGCCGATTCGGATCCACCCGCGCGGAGTTTGGTCTGGACGCGAACGGCCGCTTTGGGCTGGAGGCGATTGACACGACCGAAAGCTACTCGCTCTCCGGGAACCTTCTCTCTCGCAACTCGACCCTGTCGGTCGACGATGCGAAGCGTACGGACGCCGGATTCTTTGCGCAGTTCGACACGCGGTTGGGTGGCTCGGCGCATCTGTCCGCGGGGGCCCGCGTGGACCGCGTGACCACGGCCAATTCCGGCGGGCGTTTCGGCGACCGGAACACCGCGAGCACGGCCGGATCCGGTTTCGCGGCACTCACAGCAGGCCCAGTCCATGGCATCAGCCTCACCGCTCAGCTCTCGCGAGGCTTCCGCGACCCTGTCCTCTCGGACCGCTACTACCGGGGCCCCTCGGGGCGGGGCTTCATCACCGGCAATCCGGATCTGGATCCGGAGACGAGCCTTCAGACGGACGTCGCCCTGCGGTACACACGGGCGCGAGTTCAACTCGCCGTGTACGCCTACCAGTACCGGATCAACGAACTGATCGAGCGCTACCAGACTCAGACCGACTTCTTCTTCTTCAGAAATCGCGGACGCGCTCGCCTCCGTGGTCTGGAAGTCGAGGCGCGAGCCGATCTTGGTCACGGCGTCTCGCTGGAGTCGTTCGCGCAGACCGCGCGAGGCCAGGCCCTGGACGACAACGCGTTCCTCGATGACGCCTCCCCTGACACTCTTTCGCTCGTGCTCAGAAAGGAGTTCGGGACGGCGGCCTGGACCCAGGTCCGCGCCGCCCGCTACTCGGATGACGACCGGCCAGGACCTACGGAAATCGCCATACCCGGTTACGCCGTGGTCGACCTCAGCGGCGGATGGAAGTTAGACAAGAACTTCGAACTCCGTGTCCTGGGCCGAAACATTCTCGATGAAACGTACCGCGCGAGCCCAGACGTCGGCTTCGTCCTGGCCCCTGGCCGCTCGCTCAGCCTGACACTCACCGCCCGCTTCTGAGGCCAACTTTCGAGGAGAGGGCAGGCACAAGGCCTTCCCCTACGGTTAGTCGTGCGAAGGGGAATCGCCGCCCTCCTCAGGAAGGCTTCGCATTCTCGCGGCAGGCGTCATCGAGCCCCTCGGCCCAGCCGCGATCGGGCTTGAGCCCCAGCCTCGTGCGCTCCGCCTGAGCTTCCGAACGTTTCCCGTCGAGACAAAGGGCCAGTATCAGGCGCTCGCCGATTCCGGGCAGGCCGGGATCCGCGGCCATCGCCCTTCGGAAGCGCTCGGCCGCCGCGGAGTACTGCCTGGCTCCGATATCCCGCACGCCGAGGTGCGGCAGCAGCCACGGGGGCGTGGGACCACCGCGGGCCTCCACGCGTCGAGCCAGGATCAGGATGTCGGGTGGAGTGCCGAGCATGACCGCCGGCAACATCTGGAGGGGCGTGTTACGCAGGATGGCGAGGGCGTCCTTCGTCTGCATCGAATCAGGCGGGCGGCCCAGAAATCCCTTGATCATCTCGTCGTGGTGGGTCTGCAACGGGAAGTAGGGAAGTGTCGCCTCTCGCAGTCGCTCCGGCCACGCCTGTTGGATGAACCTGCTGGCCATGAACCGACGCCGTCCGGCATCAGCGTCCATGAGGTCGATGCGCCAGGGTCCGAACACGACCGGCTCCGGAGGGGAATGGCCGAGTCGACTTGGAAAATTGTCCTCGAGCGCCGGCTGGTTTGTGAGCTCAGGAAAGTCGCGACCCTCGGCCATGAAGAGCGAGCCGAGCTGCTCGGGAATCTCGAAACCTAGGTCGCGCAGATCGGTGGGTCCGCCCGGCGCCCACTGGGCTCGGAAGCGATCTGGAGTCACCGGGCCTTTGAGGTCCCTGGTGCCGATGAGGATCCAATCCAGGTTGGCGCCCTTCCACAACGTACAGTCCTCGAAGACCGCGCAGAAGGCCGAAGAAATCGCGCGGGTATCATTGTCACTGAGCGAGTGCACCGGCAGCCAGTAAGACGTAATGCCACCAGGATTGAGGCGATCCCTGATCAGCTGGAAATACTCTCGGGTGTACAGGTTGATCACACCACCAAGGTGGGGAGGTGGTGGTTCAGAGGTGATGAGGTCGTACCCTTCGCGGGCGGTCTGCAGGAAGAAGCGACCGTCCTCGACATGGGTCACGACCCTGGGGTCCTTCAGGGGCTCGGGGTCGCCAGGGGCGATGGCGAGGGGCGCCATCTCCAGAATGTCGCGCGAGATATCCACGACGTCGATGTGCTCAAGTTCGCGCGTCTCGGTCAGGGCGCGGGCGGTGGACCCTACACCGTAGCTGATCAGCAGGGCTCTTCGCATCCCTGGGTGGATGGCAACCGGCAGATAGACAAACGCCTCCATGTACCGACGGCCCACGAACATGGTGCCCGACATCGAGAAGCCGTTGGTGACCAGGCGGCTGTAGAGCTTTTCTCCCTGCACGGTGGTGTCCACGAAGGTGATGGTCTCGGTCAGGCCCTCGCGGACCTCGGTCACGTGGGACTCCGGACCGAAATCACCGAAGGTCTGCTTCAAGTAGACCCTCTCCATGAGGCCTCGCGGGAACAGTGCGGTGAAGAGGAGGGCCGCTCCCGCGGCGAGAGCGAGCGGCCGCGACCCCCGAATCGCGGTCGTGAATCCGGGAGCCAGAAGTGCGGCCAGCACGTAGACGATGGCCAGGAGCTGAAACGATCGTTCCATCCCGAGGCTCGGGAGGAGAACGAAACCCGCGATGACCGCCCCCACCATGGCGCCGAGAGTGTTGAAGAGGGTGAGCATGCCGGCCACGCGCGTGGCAGTGTTTCCCCCTGCTTGCAGTCTGTGGTGAAAGTCCGCCGCAGCACCGAGACGAGCGGTGCGCCCGGCTGGCGATGAGCCGAAGTGCCCGAATATCGGGAATATTCGGGCTGCGGAGCGAAGAAGTCCGGACGGGATGCGGCGTTCGTCGAATGCCGGCCGACGTTCGCCACGGGCTGCTAAGGCCGCTCCGATGGTGGAGAACAGGGCCCCGGAGATCACCGAGGTGGGCAGGATGAGAATGGCGGAGAGGAACATCACGCGGGGAAAGGGCGCCCCTGGAACGTCCGTGAAGTTGACCCGCAAACCATCGGCGATCGCCGCGTAAGAGGCGGTGAGTGAAGTGGCCGCGAGCAGGACCAGCATGGGCACGGCACCTTGAGCCCGGCTAAGACCCGGGGCCAGCGAAACCAGCAGACTGCCCAGCGAGAGACCGCCAAGGGCGAATCCCAGCATGATCGCGAAAGTGATGGAGGTCCCGAAGACGAAGAGCAGCAGGAACCGAGTCCACACCACCTCCAGCGCCAGCAGGCACGCTCCGGCGATGGTGGCGATGGCGAGCAGCCGCATTTCGTCCATGGTCCAGCGGAACGTAGGTGCGGGTCCAGAGGGCGGAGTCGGCAGGGTCTCGGTGCGGGCCAGCCACACACTCAAGAG
>ENA-ORBV01012018-ORBV01012018.1-microbial-mat-metagenome-genome-assembly--contig:-NODE-12018-length-13443-cov-7.338845_pt1 | contig 13443 bp, 6 predicted proteins | sample MGYA00237777_ERZ505514 | MGnify/ENA primary metagenome ERZ505514 (study PRJEB26160, sample SAMN06269048) | microbial mat metagenome | isolation source: Oligotrophic lake microbial mat | place...
GGGCTTGTAGCTCAGTTGGTTAGAGCACACGCCTGATAAGCGTGAGGTCAGAGGTTCGAGTCCTCTCAAGCCCACCACCCACTACGAGCCCGCCCGCGGACGATGGCGTCCGAGATGGGGGCATAGCTCAGTGGTAGAGCACCTGCTTTGCACGCAGGGGGTCTGGGGTTCGAATCCCCATGCCTCCACCAGCACAGAGCTTAGGAAGCTTGGTCGCGTATTGAATTTTTTAGGAGAGATGGCGTAAGCTGTTGATCCTGACGCTTTGACAATCAGAGAATCGTGGAACAGACAAGCATGACGAATATTCAAGCATTTAAGGGTGTTTGGTGGATGGTTAGGCTATCAGAGGCGATGAAGGACGTGCTAAGCTGCGAAAAGCCGGGGGGAGCTGCACCGAAGCGATAATCCCTGGATGTCCGAATGGGGCAACCCCATATGGAGAACCCATATGACTCCGAAAGGAGAGCTAACCTGCTGAATTGAAACATCTTAGTAAGCAGAGGAAAAGAAATCAAAGAGATTCCGCCAGTAGCGGCGAGCGAAAACGGAAGAGGCCAAACCGTGGAGTTTACTCTGCGGGGTTGTAGGACTGCATTTAGGATTCGGATGTGCGAGCAGAACACTCTGGAAAGGGTGGCCATAGCGGGTGATAGCCCCGTATGCGCAGCACTGAAGACCGAGCAGTATCCTGAGTAACGCATGGCTCGTGAAACCGTGCGTGAATCTGGGGCGACCACGCTCCAAGCCTAAATACTCCTGATAGACCGATAGCGAACGAGTAGCGCGAGCGAACACTGAAAAGTACCCCTGGCGGGGAGTGAAAGAGACCCTGAAACCAAACACTTACAAGCAGTAGCAGAGCTATGTCGCAAGACAGCTTGGCTGCGTGCCTTTTGCATAATGATCCAGCGACTTACCGTCGGCTGCAAGCCTAAGAACGAGAGTTCGGAGGCGAAGCGAAAGCGAGTCTGAATAGGGCGTTGAGTAGACGGCGGTAGACCCGAAACCCAGTGATCTAGCCATGAGCAGGTTGAAGCGGCAGTAACATGCCGTGGAGGACCGAACTGGTGCCTCTTGAGAAAGGCTCGGATGACTTGTGGCTTGGAGCAAAAGACTAATCAAACTGGGAGATATCTGGTTCTCCTCGAAATATATATAGGTATAGGCTGGAACGCGTAGTCGTAAGGGGTAGAGCACTGAATGGGCTAGGGGCCTTACCGGGTTACCAAACCCAATCAAACTCCGAATACTTACGGCGAGACGTCCGGGCTCAGACAGTGGGGTAGAATCTTCATTGTCAAAAGGGAAAGAACCCAGACCAACAGCTAAGGTCCCAAAAGCATGCTCAGTGGAAAAGGAAGTAGTTGTGCGTAGACAGCCGGGATGTTGGCTTAGAAGCAGCCATCATTTAAAGAGTGCGTAACAGCTCACCGGTCGATGCACGACTGTGCCGAAAATAATCGGGGCTCAAGCATGCTACCGAAGCTTTGGCTGCGATGGTGATTTCGATCACTGTCGCGGGGTAGGGGAGCGTTGGATACGGGCTGAAGTGAGACGGCAACGACTCATGGACTGTATCCAAGTGATTATGCTGGAATGAGTAACGATAAAACAGGTGAGAATCCTGTTCACCGTAAGCCTAAGGTTTCCTCCGCAAGGCAAGTCCACGGAGGGTCAGGCGGATCCTAAGGCGAGGCTGACAAGCGTAGTCGATGGACAGCCGGTTCATATTCCGGCCCCTCATTGAAAGAGTCCACGGGGGACGCAGGAGACTATCGGAGTGGCGGTTCATGTAGCCCCACGGCATCATCTGGGCTGTCCGGTGTAATGACTGGATGTACCCTGGGTGGTGACTAAGCGCCTTGAGCGTTATAGGTCCGAGATGTCACTCTGCCGAGAAAAGCCCGTCGGAAGATATCGTTCAGTGAGTCCGTACTAAAACCGACACAGGTAGGCGAGGAGAGTATCCTCAGGTGCGCGAGAGAACTCTAGTTAAGGAACTCGGCAAATTAACTCCGTACGTTCGCAAGAAGGAGTGCCGGCGCAAGCCGGCCGCAGTGAAGAGGCCCAACCGACTGTTTACTAAAAACACAGTTCCGTGCAAACTCGAAAGAGGACGTATACGGAATGATGCCTGCCCGGTGCTGGAAGGTTAAGGGGAGGGGTCAGCCGCAAGGCGAAGCTCCGAACTCAAGCCCCAGTAAACGGCGGCCGTAACTATGACGGTCCTAAGGTAGCGAAATTCCTTGTCGGGTAAGTTCCGACCTGCATGAAAGGCATAACGAGTTGGGCACTGTCTCAACCAGAGACTCGGTGAAATTGCAGTATCGGCGAAGATACCGATTACCCGCAGCAGGACGAAAAGACCCCGTGAACCTTTACTGTAGTCTTATCCTGTGTTTCTGTGCATCATGTGTAGCATAGGTGGGAGGCGTTGATCCACTGGCGCAAGTCCGTGGGGAGCCATCAGTGAAATACCACTCTTGAGGCATGGAAATTCTAACCGGTGGTTTGTAACCATTGGAACACGGTAAGATGGGCAGTTTGGCTGGGGCGGCTTCCTCCCAAAGTGTAACGGAGGAGCACAAAGGTCAGCTCAGTACGGTTGGCAATCGTACGTTGAGTGCAAGAGCATAAGCTGGCTTGACTGCGAGACTTATAAGTCGAGCAGAGCGGAAACGCGGTTCTAGTGATCCGGTGGTACCTCGTGGAAGGGCCATCGCTCAACAGATAAAAGGTACTCCGGGGATAACAGGCTGATCTTCCCCAAGAGTCCCTATCGACGGGAAGGTTTGGCACCTCGATGTCGGCTCATCTCATCCTGGGGCTGGAGAAGGTCCCAAGGGTATGGCTGTTCGCCATTTAAAGAGGTACGCGAGCTGGGTTTAAACCGTCGTGAGACAGGTTGGTCTCTATCCGCTGTGGGCGTCGCAGAATTGAGGGGACTTAACACTAGTACGAGAGGATTGTGTTGAACGTCGCTCTGGTGCACCGGTTGTCACGCTCGTGGCATGGCCGGGTAGCTACCGACGGACGGGATAAACGCTGAAAGCATCTAAGCGTGAAGCCCACCCCGAGATGAATTCTGCCTATGAGCTCCCTGGAAGACCACCAGGTTGATAGGACGGAGGTGTACAGGCGTATATCTAAAGGCCTTCAGCTGACCGTTACTAATCGAGCCAATGTCGTGGTCGTTCGTGCTGGTGTGTTCCGTGATTTTGCAGTTGCCCAAGGCGACGTGGACCGGCGTGTCCACTCGACCTCAAGCATCTTTACATCTCTATAAAGTTTTCCCAGGTGACCATTCCGGCAGGGACACACCCGTTCCCATTCCGAACACGGCCGTTAAGCCTGCCAGGGCCGATGATAGTCGATAAGGCGAAAGTAGGTCGTTGCCTGGGTTTTTATTACTAACCGCCCGATCCAGTTTTGGATCGGGCGGTTTTTTTGTGATCTGTTTGAAACCGATAAAGCGCAGCCCCGATTGAGGTCGACCAGAGACCGTGAGAAGCGAAGGAATTGCCGACGCGACTCCCTAGGATCGCAGAGTTGAACTCGGCTGACTTGCATCCGTAGCGATCATAGCGAAGAGCCGAGTACAACTCGGCGATCCCAGGCGCGGGTTTCGTAGACCTGGCTTCGCCAACTGATCCTCACCCAGAACCCAGAGCAACTCGGCGGACCGCGGCTCGCCTACTCCGTGCGCGGTATCCCAAGCGTCGTGATGTAGATCACCGCCTGCTCCTCGGGAATACCGATCAAGGCATTGACGTGATCGTCGAAGAACCCGCCGATCCCGGACGCCCCGAGATCGTCAGCCAGCGCCGCGAGATTCAGGCGTTGCCCGAGGATTCCGGCATCGAGGTGTAGCGAGCGGTACGCGCGGTCGCCGAGCCGCGCTACCGCGCGTGGCAGGTCGGCGGTGTGGAAGATGGTGGCGAAGGCATCGCCACCCAGCTCCTGGCCAAGGCAGAGGTACTGCATGGCAGAACGGCTGAGCCCGGCACGCAGCAGACGGAGCCGGCGGGCGTGGGGAGCAAAATAATAGACGCCAGGATCGAGCCCCGCCACGTCGGCGACCGCCACGAAGGTGAGCAGTTGGCTGCGGTCGAGGGCCGGCTGGACGCCAAGGCCGACGATCTCGGGTTCGTAGGTGCAGCCGAGGATTCGCGCCAATCGTGACACGTCGACACTGCCGCGGCGGTAGGCGCGGGTGCTGCGCCGTTGCATGATGCTGGCGAAGACGTTTTCGCTGAGGGGGCAGGCACCCTCAGCGTAGGCCAGTTCGTGTCCGGCGGCCGCGGCGTAGCGGCCTTCGATGTCGTCAGCCTGTTCTTCCCCACGCTGGACCAGCCGCGGACGTTTCCGGCCCAGTGCGCTCGCCGCGTGCAGGGCCGGCAAGAGCTGACCTGTCGTTGGTGCGACACCACTGCCGCTGGGCAGTGCGCTCCAGGTCGGGCGCTCGTTGGGTCCGGGCAGATTCATCGCCACCACGGCGAGGGCGCCTTCCTCGGTCTCGTCGGCGCGCAGCAGGGCGTTGAGCCGCTCATCGCAGAAGGCGCTGGTCAGGTGCGTGCGCAGCCCGAGGGCGGTTGCCGCCAGCATCGCATTGCCGAGCAGGTGCCCGGTATCAAGTAGCACCCGGCGGTAGGCACGTTCGCCGTAGCGCCACGCGCTGCGCTGGAATACCCCGCTCGCGATGAGGATGAACGGAGCCGCCTGCACCGCTGCGTTGCCATAGCAGGCGAGATCAAGCGCGATCGCGGCGTCATTGCCGATCCAGAGCGGGGCGAGTTGATGACGGAGTGGGCTGTAGCCATACAGACCAGGGTCGAGGTCGGCCACCCCGCCACGCACGACGAGATAGATCTCGGCCGGATACAAGCCACCCGCCGAAGGTGCCGCGCGCAGATAGAGCGGTTTCGGCTGCTGGGGGATGACCGCAGTGATGCCATAGCTGAAATACAGCCACCGGCTGACCGTGCGCAGCCCGAGTGGGATCTCCTCGCCGACCGCTGCCGTCAGCGGCTTCCCGGTGAACGGATTGGGATCGATGGGCAGGAGTTCGGCGAGTTCGATCGGATCCGCGCTGTGGTATTCGCGGTAGGCGATCGGTTGCGCTGACCAGTCCATCCCTGGGTGCTGATTGATCGATTCGGGACTATATTTGGTCGCGTTATGATACGCGATGGCCGTGCTCATGCCGTCAGCCGTCAGTCGTCGGCCGGGGGCGGAATCGGGCCGCCCATCGCCTCAGCCATCCGCCGGGGGTTGCGCCGCGGGCTGCTTGGCGTTGCGCACCAGCTGCTGCGGCTGGAAGGGGACCAACGGCAGGTTGGCATGCATGCAGAGGTTGTTCATCAGCGTCATGATCTTGCCGATGCCGACCATCATCACGCCCTGGAAGAACTGGTTTTCGGCGTCGCTCTTGGGGTCGAAGGATTTGTCGGTGGTGAACAGGAAGCGCCAGCCCGCGCGAGCGAACGGTTGATCGGTGCCTTCCGACAGCAGCGCGAACGACACTACGGCGGTGTGCATGGTGCCGTCCGGGCTCGAAGGCAGGAAATGGAGCTGGCCATTCGCGCGGATTTCGCCCTTGCCGTCGCGGGCGGGCGGCGGCTGCTGGAGGACGATACCGTCGAGGAAATCGCGGCTGATATCGAAGGTGGGCGCGTCGGTCATGGTCGTCCTTGACGGTGGGCGCGGCCGGCCGGTCGCGCGAAGGGCGGACGGTAGCGGAGGCCTCGTCCATGGCAACCCGCCCGGCCGTCGACGGCGGGCTTGGCAGTGGACGCCTCCGAAGGGCGCCCCAGGATGCGCCGCCTCGGCTCGCAGGCCGGAAAGGAGCCGGTAAGGTTCCCCGCCGCCCTGCGTCAATGGCCGCACGTAGAACCAGGTTTTGCGCCAACGCGAAGGACAGCTCATGACCGAATCGGATCAGCCGTTGATCGAGGCCGTCGGCCTCAGCAAATATTACGGCAACTTCACCGCGATCAAAAACGTCAGCTTCAGCGTCGCTCGCGGTTCGATCACCGCCTTCCTTGGCCCCAACGGTGCCGGCAAGTCGACGACGATGAAGGTCCTGACCGGCTTTCTCGCGCCGAGCAGTGGCACCGCGCGCATCGCCGGCATCGACGTCGATGTCGACCGAATCGCCGCCAGCCGCATGCTCGGTTACCTGCCCGAGAACGGCCCGCTCTACACCGACATGACCCCGGCGGAATACCTCGAGTATTCGGGTCGTCTGCGCGGCATGTCCGGCGCTGCGCTGCGTTCGGCGATGGACAAGGTCGCCGACAGCTGCCGCGTCGGCGAGGTCTGGCACAAGACCATCCGCAAACTCTCAAAGGGCTTCCGCCAGCGCGTCGGTCTGGCCCAGGCCATCCTTCACGATCCGCGCGTGCTCATCCTCGACGAGCCGACCTCTGGCCTCGACCCCAACCAGATCCTGCTCGTGCGCGACCTCGTGCGCTCGTTGGCCAAGGACAAGACGGTGTTGCTGTCGACCCACATCCTGCAGGAGGTCGGCGCCATGGCCGACCGCGTGGTGCTGATCAATGAAGGAAGCGTGGTCTTCCAGGGCACTCCCAGCGAACTGGCCGGCGACAAGACCATCGAACAGCGTTTCCACGAATTGACCAAGGGAGTGGCGGCATGAGCAGCCTGATCAACGGCCCAGCCCTGACGGCAGTGTGGCGGCGGCAGCTTAGCAGCCTGCTCGGCAATCCGCTCGGCTACATCTTCATCCTCTTCTTCGTTCTGGTCTCGGCCGGCGTGCTGTTCCTGCCCAAGAGCTTCTTCGCGCGCAACATCACCGATCTCGGCGGGCTGCTGTCCTACAACGGCGTGCCGTCGATGGCGGTGCTGCTCGCGGTGCTGGTCCCGGCCCTGGCCATGGGCAGCTGGGCGAGCGAGCGCGAGAGCGGCACCGAAGAGCTGCTGCTGACGATGCCGCTCAGCCTGCTCGATGCGGTGTTGGGCAAGTACCTGGCGGTGGTCTCCTACCTCACCATCGCCCTGCTCTGCAGCCTGTCGAACGTCGGCGTGCTCGCCTACCTCGGCGATCCCGATGCCGGTCTGGTGTTCGCCAACTACGTTGGCTGGTGGTTCGCCGTGCTGGTGTTCGCCGCCTGGAGCCTGGTCGCCAGCGTGCTGGTAGCGATGCCGGCGATCGCCTTCGTGCTCGGCGCCCTGTTCTGCGGTGTCCTCCTGTGCCTGGGCTGGCGTTTCGACTTCTTCGATGCCTCCAGCCGCGGTCTCATCTCCATCGCGCAGATCATCACCGCGCTCAGCCTCGCTGGCCTCGGCATCTCCATCGCGCTGATGCTGCTCGCCAGCCGCCGGTGGCGCGCCGGCGCCGAAGAGAAGATCGTCTACCAGATCCTCAGCCTGGTGTTCGCCCTCATCCTCGCCGTCAACATCGCGCGCATCGCTGGTCAGCGCGGGATCGACGTCGACGTTAGCGGCGATGGCATCTCGTCGCTCGCCCCCGAGAGCGCCGCCATCCTCAAAGACCTCAAACGCCAGGTCACCATCTCGACCTTCATCTCGGCCGACACGCCCGACCACCTGCTGGTCAAGCGCAAGGAGATCGAGGATCGCGTCAAGGCGATCGCCCGCCTCGGCGGCCAGATGGTCACCCTCAAGCTGTACTATCCCAAGGACAGCCTCGACGAGAAGGCCCTGCTCGCCTCGCAGAACTTCAACCTCAAGCCGCGCAAGGAAGTGGTCGAGCGCGTCACCGGCCGTGAGCCCGAGGACATCTTCCTCGGCGCCGCGGTCACCAGCGGCGGACGCACCCAGGTCATCGATTACTTCGATCCCGGCCTGTCGGTCGAATACGAACTGGTGCGCGCGGTGCGCGCGGTCTCGGCCGAGAAGAAGCGCGTGCTCGGCCTCGCCACCACTGACCTGGAGATGTCGGCGGGCTTCGACTTCCGCGCCCAGCAGATGCGTCCGGCGTGGCAGATCACCGAGGAATGGAAGAAGCTTTATGACGTGCGTGAGGTCAACCTCGACGCACCGGTAGCCAGCGATGTGGAGGCCCTGGTCGTGCCGCAGCCGTCGGGCCTGAGTGACGCCCAGTTGAAGAACCTGCACGACTACATCTGGGGCGGCGGACCGACGCTGATCATGGAAGATCCGTTCCCGGTCTGGTCAGGTCCGAACCTGGCCGCGAGCCAGCCCAAGAAGTCCGCCAACCCGTATGGGCAACCGGATGAGAGTGGGCCCAAGAAGGGCGACCTTGCTCCGCTGCTGAAGTCGTTGGGCATCAGCTTCAACCTCGATGCGGTGGTCTGGTCGGATTTCAGCCCAAGCAACACCTTGCGTGGCCAGATCCCCCGGAACTTCGTCTTCATCCGCCGCGAGGGCGACCAAGGCGAATCCCCCAGCTTCGGCGCGAGTCCGATCACCAAGGGTTTCGAATCCATCCTTTTCCCCTTCCCAGGGCGGATCGAAGTGGCCGCGCACAAGGCGAAGGATCTGACGGTCCTGCCCCTGATCCGGCCCAGCGCCACGGCTAACTGGGGCTGGCATAACTTCGGCGAACTCGTCGAGCAGGGCTTCGGCCCGCTGCAACCGAAGGAGCCCAAGCGCTGGCTGCCGTCGAGCGGCGAGTTGCCCGCGGTGGCGGTGGAGATCACCGGCACCATGCCGAGCGCCTATCCCAAGGCCGATCCGGGCGCCAAGCCGAGCGAGGCCAAGCCTGGCGAGATGACGCCCGCCGCCGAGGAGCGCACCGGCGTTCCCAGCCCCAAGAAGATCCATGTGGTGGTTATCGCCGATACCGACTTCGCCCACGACGCCGTCTACAACATCTACCGGAACATCGGTGGCCGCTACAAGGGTGATGACCTCGGCTTCCTCAAGGACCTGCGCAACGTGCAGTTCGCCATGAATGCGGTTGATGCGCTCCTCGGCGAGAATCAGCTGGTCGGCATCCGCAACAAGCTGCCGCCGCCGCGCTCGCTCAAGCTGCTCGACGATGTGCAGACCGCCGCCCAGAAGCAGAAGGGCATCGCCGAGAACGAGGCGCGCGACGAGGCCGAGCGCGAGCTGGCCGGCAAGAAGGCCGAGCTCGAGGACGCCGTGGCCAAGATCGACCAGGACCAAAGCCTGGACGAAGTCACCAAGGCCAACCTCAAGGAGGCCAAGCGCAAGGTGCTCGAGCGCCGGCTCGAGGTCGACAGCAACGCCATCGCCCAGAAGGCCGAGATCGCCGTCCAGCGCGCGCGCAGCGTCCAGCGCAGCGAGATCGAATCGCGTCACGTCCGCATCCGCATCCTCGCTCTGATGACGCCCTTCCTCATCTTGTCGTCCCTGGCGCTGATGATCTTCATTCGCAAGGGGATTCGCGAGCGCACCAACGTCCCAGTGGCGCGCGCCAGGAGCAACGCATGAAACCGCTCACCATCACTCTCGGGGTGCTCGCCCTCATCACCGCCTATTTCGCCTGGTTCCAGCGCGAGGCCGACCGCTCGACCGCCCTGGTCAAAGAGAACACGGTGATCGGCGTCGAGAAGGCAGACCCTGCTGATGTCGCCGACATCCGTGTCGCGACCTGGAACGACACGGGCAGCCAGGTATCCGAATTCCGCGTACAGAAGAAATCCGGCCGCTGGGTCATCCCCAGCCACTTCGATTACCCCGCCGATGGCGCCACCCGCGTCGGGCGAACCGCCGGCCTGCTCAACGTCAAGCGCGGCAAGTTCGTCACCGACGACACCAAGCTGCATGAAGAACTCGGCGTGATCGATCCCACCAACGAGCAGATTGCGGCCGGGGCCAAGGAGCGCGGCAAGCGCGTCACGCTCAAGGACGAGTCGGGCCGGGCGCTGGTTGACGTCGTGATCGGCAAAATGGACCAGGATGGCGGCGGCGGATACTTCGTTCGCGAAGCCGACAGCAGCGAGGTCTACACTGCGAAGATGGATCTCGATCTCAGCACCGCGTTCATTGACTGGGTCGAACCCGATCTACTGAAGCTCAAGCGCGAAGACATCCGCACCCTCGCCGTCCGCGATTACTCCGTGGACGAGGTCAACCGCTCGATCAAACCACGCTCGGATACCGAGCTGGTGCGATCCAGCGCCGAGGCCGATTGGACCTCGCCCCAGGTGCCCGCCGACAAGCAGGTCGCCAAGGCCGGCGTCGATGGACTACTTGGCGAGATCACCGGCCTGCGCCTGGTCGGCATCCGTCCCTTCCGGCCTGAATGGCTGCAGGAACGTGGATTCTTCCTGTCCGACGCGCCGACTCTGATGACGCGCAAGGGCGCGGTCGTGGTCGATGCCGGCGGCGGTCGCACCATGGCGCTGATCGGCAACGAAGGCGAAATGAACGTCACCACCAAGGACGGGCTGAACTACCACCTCCTGTTCGGCGAGATCGCGCTCGGTGATGACGAGGACAAGGAGGCCGGCTCGAAGAAGAAGCCCGAAGCCGAGTCCAAGCCCGAGTCCAAGCCCGAGGATGCCGCCAAGCCCGAGGATGCGAAGGCGGATGCCCCGCCCGCTGACGCTAAGAAGGAGACCGGCCACAATCGCTATATGGTAGTCTTCGTCAGCCATGACCCCGCCCTTGATGAGGATGCCAAGGCCGCGGCGGCCAAGCCGGCCGAACCGGCGAAGGAGGGCGAGCCAGCCAAGCCCAAGACCGATCTCGCCGCCGAACACGCCAAGACAGCCGCCAAGCGCAACACTCGCTTCCTGGCGTACTTCTATGTCGTCAGCAATGGCACCTTCGACAATCTTCGCCCCGGCGCTGACAAGCTGTTCGAGGCCAAGCCGGCCGAGCCCATGGCCGGCACCACAGGCAAGACCGTCAAGCAGTGGCTGGAGGAGAACGGCAAGAAGCCCGGCGTCTCCACCACCGCCAGCGGTCTCCAATACGAAGTCATCAGCCGTGGTCCGGATGGCGGCAAGCAGCCGACCGACACCGATCAGGTGCAGGTCAATTACAAGGGCACCCTGGTCGACGGCACCGAGTTCGATGCGTCGAAGGGCACGCCCGCCGAGTTCGGCGTTACCGGCGTGATCAAGGGCTGGACCGAGGCGCTCAAGCTGATGCACCCGGGTGACAAGTATCGCCTGTTCATCCCGCCCGAGCTGGGGTACGGCGAGGCGGGATCACCGCCCAAGATCGGCGCCAACCAGATCCTCGTCTTCGAGGTCGAGCTGGTCGGCATCAAGTAGTCGGCCGGGTCGGCGGGCATTCCCCGGCCCGCCCGGTGAGTGAAGCCTTGCCCACGCCGGCAGCGCATCCACCGTGGCGCCCCATGCCTGCGCTGGCCTCAGGTGAACCGATCCGAGCCGAGGTGGTCACCTTCGTCGGCGATGTGCACGGCTGGAGCGACCGCCTCGACCGCGTGCTAGCCCAGGCCGAAGGCATGGTGGTCTTCCTCGGCGATCTGATCGATCGCGGCCCCGACTCGCCCGGCGTGCTCGATCGCGTGCATGCCCGCTGCGCTGCCGGCACCGCCCACTGCGTGATGGGCAACCACGAGTACGCGCTGATCCGCGGCCTGGGCGTGCCCGAGCTGGGCATCCCGGCGCAGCCCGAGCTGTACGCCGCCTGGGCGCAGCGCTATGGCGGCGCGGCGGTGCTCGCGGCCTACGACGTGCGCGACTGGGACCCAGAGACTCTGCGCGAGCGACTCGGCAGCCACCTGCCCTGGCTCGCTGGCTTACCGTGGCTGCTCGCGGGCCAGACCACGGCCGGCCGTTGGCTGGCCGTGCATGCCGGCCTCTCCGATGAGGCGGTCGGCCCGCAACTGCCGGCGCTGCGCAACCCTGGTGCGTGGCTGCGTGACCCCGACGCCGACCTGCCGCCGGCGCTCTACCACAAGCCGCGCGCGTTCCAGGTGCCGCACGACCTGCCGAGCGACATCTGCATCGTCAGCGGGCATACCCCACTCGAACACGTGCACATTGCGCCTGAGCGCATCCTTTGCGATACCAGCGGCGGTCAGCGCCATCGTCCCCTGAGCGCGGTGATCTGGCCCAGCGGGCGGGTAATCACCGGCTGATTTGCGCTGGCGCCCAGACCGCCACGTACGGTGGTGGGTGCCTGTCTGCCGGGGGTGCGGGCACCCCGCCACGCCAACCGATCACCCGCGGGCAGGGCCCGCGACGATCTAGACCCGCTTAACGCGCAGCATGAGATCGTTGACGAAGCGATCGAGCGCCTGGTCGCGCGCGCGCGCCTGGGCGACCTGTTCGCAGGCGTAGGCGACGCTCGAATGGCTCTTCACGTCGAAGGCCTGGGCGATCGCGCTGTAGGTGTCCGAGCCCGAGACCTTGAGCACGTACATCGCGACGTGGCGGGCGGTGGCGCGCGGGCCGCTGCGGCTCTTGCCGAGCAGATCGTCGACGGTGACCTCGAAGTAGTCGGCCACCGCGCGGGTGATCAGCTTCAGGCGAGGCTCGCCGGCGCCGCGGTCGACGATGTCGGCCAGGGCCTGGCGGGCCAGGGCCATGTCGATGCGGCGGTTGAAGCTGGCGGCGAAGGCGACCAGCTTGTTTACCGCGCCTTCGAGCTCGCGGATGTTGTCGGTGATGTGGTCGGTGACGTAGTCGAGGACCTCGTCGCTGAGATCCACGCCGTGCACCTTGGCCTTGGCGCAGACTACGTCGCGGCGCACCTTGGAATCAGGCTTCTCGAGCGAGACCACCAGGCCGCCGGCGAAGCGCTGGATGAAGCGCTCTTCCAGGTACTTGATGTCGGCGGGATGCGCGTCCGAGGTGATGACGACGCGCTTGCCCTGGTCGGTCAACTCGTTGAGGGTGGCGAAGAGCTCTTCCTTCGTCTTCACCATCTGGCCGCGGCTGAGGAAGTGGATGTCGTCGATGAGAAGCAGATCCGGATGGCGCATCTTGACGCGGAAGGCCTGGATGCCCGCCGGGCCGCCTTCGCAGGCCGAGATGTAGTCGTTGGTGAACTGTTCGCAGCGGATGTACTGGACCTTGCCCTTGGGGTGGCGTTCCTTGAACGCCAACGCCAGGCCCTGTTCGAGGTGGGTCTTACCCAGGCCCGAGGCGCCATGGATGAACAGCGGATTCACCGGGTTGCGCGGGTTTTCCAGGATGCGGCTGACCGCATCGAAGGCCATGCGGTTGCACGAGCCGACGACGAAATCCTCGAGCAGCTTGAAGCCGTGGCCCCAGCTGCGCCCGCCATGGTGGCGCGGCGCGGCGGCTGCGCCGGCCGGGGCGCTGCCAGCGACCGCGGCGACCTGTTGCTCGTGGTCGCGCAGGGCGCTGCCCGAGACGCGGCAGGCGACCTCGCGCACCGGTTCGCCGAGGACCTCGGCGGCGATCGCCGCCAGCGGGCGCGCGTAGCGGTCGCGGATGGTGTACTGGAAGAGCGTGGTCGGGCATTCGAGGGTGAGCACGCCACCCGCCAGCGACACCGGTCGCACCTTCGGCGACGCCAGCCAGG